>Ga0207826_1000402_pt1 | contig 12409 bp, 13 predicted proteins | sample LuqExpMetageno80_FD_187837 | JGI IMG/M metagenome (GOLD analysis project Ga0207826, IMG submission 187837) | Tropical forest soil microbial communities from Luquillo Experimental Forest, Puerto Rico - Sample 80 (SPAdes) | ecosystem: Environmental > Terrestrial > Soil > Tropical forest ... | reverse complement strand
TCCCTTAAATTAATTAAATTTCCTCGGGGAAGTCGGAGCCTCAGGCTCCGCCTTCCCCAGGTCCCACGCGGGTTGGGAGGGGGGTGTGGGGGGAGTGCAGGGACCTCAGGTCCCTGGCCCTCTCCCCACAAACACTCTTAACTCCCTCCGGCCCGGGCCTTTTTGAGCATGCCGATGGGTTTGGCCATGTCCAGGATATGGGTGTGGAGCATGGCGAGAGAGCTGCCGGGCACGCCCATCATGAGGTGGCAGGGGCCCAGGGCGGATTTGATGCGGCAGCCCAGGCCCAGGAAGGTAACGTTGGGCGCATTCGTGAGCAGGGGAAAGGCGGTGATGTCGGCGCAGCCCCCCAGCGCGCCCCCGGATTGGGGGAGATCCATCTTGCCGCCCCGTTCGTAGTTCACGGCGTACAAAAGCCACATGACCTGTTCGCTGTCGGCGGTGAAGACCACCACTTGGGGGGTCTCCGAAAAAGTGGCCAGGGGTGCCACCAGCGCAGCCCTGGTTTTGCCCTTGTCGAGGTAAACGGACTCCTGGATGGTGGCGGCGGAGGCTTCCTCGGTGGCGAAGAGACCTACTCCATATTTCTCCAGCACCCCGTCGTCCAGAAAGCGCTCCAGGTCCTCTGATTCAAAGCCCAAAACCGAGGTGCCGAGTTTGCAGCCCTGGTGTTCCCGGTCCAGGAGCAGCGTCATGCCTTTGCCGGCCAGGGCCAGGGCCTGGCAGTAGCTCTTCAGGTTCTCGGTGGTAAAGACCAGGCCAGCGGGCAGGGGATCGCCTTCCTTGTAGAGGACGACGCCCACGGGTTCGTACTGAAGATCGAGGCTGGCAACCAGATCATTGGCGATGGTTTTCAAATCGGTCATAGGTAACTCCCGGGTTGGTGAAGGTTGGAAAGGAGGTTGGCAAGATATTCTTTCCCTCGATTAATACTTCCGGGGAGGCTATCTCGGTGGCTGGTGGCGTAAAAAGGCCTGGGTGACCCGAACCTCCTTGCCGCCAGCGGCTACACCAATGCCGATGTCAGTATATTCAGGGTGAAGCAGATTTTTCCGGTGGCCCGGGCTGGACATCCAATTATCCACGATGAGGCGGGCCAACTGTCTGACATTCCCGGCGGGGTAGCCGCTGCCCATCCAGATGTTCTCTCCGCTCATGGACATGGGGAACGGGCAGCCGGCCCGAATGCGGTCGAAAGGCGTGCGGCCCTCGGGGCTATTGTGGGAAAAATAGTTTCGGACCAGCATGTCGGCGCTGTGGGCCCGGGCCACATCACGCAGGCAGTTTTCCCAGGTCAGGGGGGGAATGCCGTTTCTTTGGCGGACCTCATTGGTATAGTGGAAAATCGCCCTCTCCAGTTCGGGAAGGTAGGAAACCCCCATGGTTGGGACTCTGGCACCGAGAGTTGGAGCCACGACCAGGATTAGGGCCAGGCAGACGCCCAGGGCCATAATTCTTGCGACGATCCGGCTCATATTGAGGCTTTCCTCGAAAAAATGAGATAAGGTCAACCGGGGAACTCCCCCGGGTTCACTGTGGGACACGATACCATAAATTTAGAGTTCAGATAAGGCCAAAAGGTTGGCTTGGTTGGGGGAAGATAACGTCTATTTTCTTAAAAGTAAGGAAGGGTTGACATCACGGCGCTCCTGTGACATGGTGCTGACAAGACATTTCAGAACCGGAGGCCCCTATAGGTGAGGCCGTTGGTGGTTCGAGGCGCAACACCCCGAGTGGCCCGGCTGGCGAAGGCCGGGAGGCCTGACAAGGCCTGAGACCCCACTCGGGGTGCCTTTTTTTGAGGCCAGGGTTGTGCTTCACGGCGGCAGGTTGGTTGTTCTTATCCAGACGATTTTTTAACCAGAAGAGGGTAGGGGAGGGACTGGACCATGAGAACCTTGGCCATCGCCAACCAGAAGGGGGGGAGCGGCAAAACCACCACCAGCGTCAACCTGGCTGCGGCCCTGGGGGAGCAGAAACGCCGGGTGCTGATGGTGGACCTCGACCCACAACACTCAGCCACTTCGTGGTTCGGCCTCAAAGACCCCGGCAAAGGGGTCATGAATATGTTCCTGGACGGGGGAGGGCTCCTCGATTTTGTCCAGGAAACCGAGGCCACGGGGGTGGAAGTGGCGCCGTCGTCGGCCTGGCTGGTGGGGGTGGAAAAAATCCTGGCCGGGGAGCTGGGGGCCGAGACCATTCTCAGGCGGCAATTCAATAAACTGCCGGCGAACCACTGGGACTATATCCTGATCGACTGCCCTCCTACCCTGGGCATTCTCACCATCAACGCCCTGGCCGCGGTGCGGGAACTCCTGGTGCCGGTGGAGGCCCACGTCATGGCCCTGGACGGCCTGGCCCAACTGCAGCATACCGTGGAGGTGGTGCAGGACCGCCTCAACCCCGAGTTGAAAGTGACCGGTATCCTGGCCTGCCGGGTGGACAGCCGCACCCGCCATGCCCGGGAGGTGGTGGAGATGCTGCGGGAGCGCTCCGGGGACTTGGTGTACCAGACGGTCATCCGGGAAAATATCCGGCTGGCTGAGTGCCCCTCCTTCGGCCAGCCCATCACCCGGTACGAGCCGAAAAGTGCCGGGGCCGACGACTATCGGGCTCTGGCCCAGGAGGTCATCCGCCAGGAAGGGAGGGTTTAGTATGGCCAAACGCGCCACGATCGGCAGAAACCCGCTGGACACCATGGTGGTGGAGAGTCACCTGGATAAAGTGGTGCCGGACCTCGTGACCAGCCCGCCAAACGTCCAGACGCCCCTCAAACAGGATGAGGTGGCAGAGCTCAAAGCGAACCTCACGGCCCGGGAAGCGGAAAACCTGGCCCTCCGGGAAGAGGTGGCGAAACTGAAGACGCAGGTCTATGAGCTCAAAAAACGCCTGGACCGGGGCGACCCCCTCCTGGTCAACCTGAGGAAGCGGTTTGGATTGTAAATCGAAGTTTAGGGGGGAGGCTAAGAGCCGGTGGGCCCTTACCCCCTCCCCCCTGAAAACTGTTCAACACCCTGTCAATAGGGCCTTGGCCAGGTTAAAGCTGCGCCAGCCGGGAGTGGGGCTGGCTTTGGGGGAGTTTACAAAGGCCAGCACATCCTCAAAGGTGTCGATATCCGGCCAGGGGGGTAGAAGATGGACCGTGAGGCCCTGGAGACTGGCCCGGGCCAGGGTATCGGCCAGGACTGTGGGGCCGGACCAGGTTATGCCGCAAAAGAGCTGAGGCTGAGGGCTCCTCAAACCTACCAGGTAATAGCCGCCATCCGGGCAAGGACCGAGAACCACCTGGGCCCGGCCACTTCTGAGAACTTCTGCGGCCTCCATTACCAAAAAGCCCGGCAGGTCGGGGCTGTCGCTGTTGCGGATCAAAACCGTGCCGGCCCCCCGGGTGAAACCCCAGTCAAAGGCTTGTCGCAAACGCTCCCCCAGGTCCTCTCCGTTTTGCGCCGTGAGGCGTGTGCCGGGGCCGGCGAGATTCTGGAAAAAAGTACGGGCTGTATCAGGGGCGTAGGCCAGGGCCAGCTTCAATTGAGGCCACCGCGCCATTTCCTCCAAAACGTCGTCCAGGAACTGGCGGTACAGCCGGGCGGCGGCCTGGGGCGACAGCGGCGGGCACAGACGGGTCTTTACCTGCCCCGGCACCGGTTCTTTGGCAAAAATGATGAGCAGGGGGCAGCCTGCCAAAGAATCTTTCGGGGTGGCATTTTCTGTCAGCGGCATGTGCTTTATAAACTTAGCGAGACCTATGCGAAAATCTCTTCCTCAACCAAAACCTGTTTAACAAATCAATATGTTGTAGAGAGGGCCCCCCTCGCCTACCAAATACAGCAGGGGGCGGCTGTTCTACATGATTTTCGCAGAGGTCTCGTAGTTTTGTCGAGAGGAAGCCCCGGTGACAGCTCCCGCCATCTCCATCATTATCCCGATTTTAAATGAAGCAGAGACTCTTGGCGAGACCCTGGCCGGCCTCCCTCGCGCCCCGGACCTGGAGGTCATTTTAGTAGACGGGGGCAGCACCGACAATACCCTGAGGGTGGCGGCAGATTTTCCCCATGTACAGGTGATCACTGCAGCCCGGGGCCGGGGCCGCCAGATGAACGCCGGGGCTGTGGCCTCCGCCGGCGACCTCCTGGCCTTCCTGCATGCCGACACACTGCTCACGTCCGAGCATCTCGGGGTTTTGCGAAGGGCCGCCGCGGATTCGGCCTTTGCCGCCGGCGCCTTTGAACTGAACCTCACGCCGCCGGTGCCGGCCTTGAGGTTCATCGCCTGGGGGGCCAACCGGCGGGCCCGTTTCTTCGGGCTCCCTTATGGAGACCAGGTGCTGATCTTGCGGCGCTCCCTGTTCTGGTCCCTGGGGGGCTTTACCCATCGCCGCCTGGAAGACCTGGACCTGGTGCTGCGCCTCAAGGGCCGGGCCCGCCTGAGACTGCTTCGCCCGCCGGTGTCCAGTTCCGGACGGCGCTGGCTGGAGAGGGGTTACTTACGCACCACCCTCAAGAACTGGCTCACCCTGGCCCTTCACCTGGCCGAGCGCGCCCTTACCAACCGTTGGCCGGAGAAGGGAGACCTGGTTGCTTGTGGGAGAGGGGGCTAAGGGCCAGTGGGCCCTTACCCCCTCCCCCATGCCCCCTGCCCCAATCCCTTAGGGGTGAAGAAAAAGTGGCCGCAGGAAACAGGGCTACGAGCCCTGTTTCCTGCGGCCAGCTCTCTGCGGGTTGGGAGGGGGGTGTCGGGGGGAGGGCAGGGACCTCAGGTCCCTGACCCTCCCCCTGACCATTCATACCCCTAAATCCCCCGGGTATAGCCGGTGAAGCGATAGAGGTCGCCCATAAGTTCCTCGTATTCCCCTTTTAGTTTCTGGAACATGCGGGCGTTTTCCATGGCCAGGGCGGCCTGTTCGGCCAGGGACGAAATAAAGGTGATTTCGTCGTCGGTGAAGTCCCGGTGTTCGGCGGTGTAAATACGCAGGACGCCGATGACGTTCCCTTTCAAAGAGATGGGCACGGAAAGGATGGACTTGATGCCTTCTTCTGCGGCCTCTTTAGGGTACGTGGCACGGTTATCCAGGCCCACGTCATAGATGGACACGGCCTTGCCCAGCATGGCTTCGGCGATGGACTTGTCCGCAGTGACCGGGCCCTTGTTGATATAGCGCTCGCTCAGACCGTAGAAGGCCACCAGCTCCATTTGCTGGCGCTTATCGTCCAGGAGGCGCACCGCCGCAGCCTTAATGTCCAGGGCGGTGCTGGCGGTCTTTACCAGGAGCTGCAGCACTTTTTTGACGTCCAGGGCGGAATTGATAGCCTTGGAGACTTCCTGGAGGCCCTTGAGGAAGTTCAATTCCCGGGTGCGGGACTCAAACATCCGGGCGTTACTGATGGCCTGGGCCCCAAGCTCGGCGATGGCGCAGGCAAAGTCCACCTCGTCGAGGGTAAATTCCCGGGGCTCTGCAGTGATCAGCCGCATCACCCCGATGACCGTGCCTTTATAGACCATGGGAATGGCCACCATGGAGGCGATGCCTTCTTCCTTGGCCTCCTGGGGGTACTGCATGCGGGGATCGCTGGTGGCGTCGAAAATGGCCACCGGCCGGCCGGTCAGGGCGTCGGCGATGCTTTTGTCCAGGCCCACGGGCCCCTTGGCCAGGTACTTGTCGCTTAAGCCCACCGCGGCCACCAGTTCCATGGTGTTGGTTTTGGGGTTGATCAGCCGAATGGTGGCCCCTTTGAGATTCATGGCATCGGTGGCCTGGCGCACGATTAAGTCGAGGAGCTCGTTTACGGCCAGGGTGGAGCCCAGGGTTTTGCTGATTTCAATGAAGCTGCGGAGATACATTCTTTCTTGGAAGGCCATCATGACTGTCTCTCCCTTGGAAAAAAGCGTTCAGCTAAGATGATCAGAACAATCCCACGTAATCATCGGGGACCAGGACAGGGCTGGAAAAATTACCTCTGTATCTTTTTTCCTACCATAACTCCTGGCATTCCGCAAAAGTTTTCCGGGGTAGGAGGAACTTCCCAGATCTCCCCGCCCATCCGGTCCGCGCTTTCATTCAACCGCTTTTTGGTATATAAGCCGAAGGAATGGAATTCATTCCCCTGTATTTCGGCGACAAACTGAAAGCGGTGAACCCCCGGGGAGTCATCGGGGTGGTGACCCTGTGGTCCAAGCCGGAGTACGTCATGGAGCGCTTCCGGGAGGCCGGGGTGGACCTTGACCCCGCCACCAGCCCCATCGCGGTTTTCGGGACCTTATATGGCAATGGCTTGCGGGAGCTGCTCCGGAATCTGTTGTATAATCCGCAGATACAGGTGTTGTTGATTTGCGGGCATGACCGGTCGGGATCGAAGCGGGATTTGGAAAGCTTCTTCGAATATGGCCTGGAGGAGTTTCCCTCTTTTTTTTCCTATAAGAGCCCTGATTCAAACATAAAAATATCTACGGCCCGCATCCGCCAGACCAACCGCATCATCGACGACCTGGTGAAGCCGGAAGATTTTGTTCAGAAGCCTACCCTGCAGTGGCTTGGGGATCCTCGTGAAGAAGATACCGTGCTTGATATTGAAGATGTTTTCAAAGACAGAGGATTTATAGAACCGCTCAAGTCTAAACCTTTTATGGAAACGGATCGAAAAAACATCCCCCTGCCGGAAGTGGAAGTGCCCTATTTCCCCGGCAATCCCCGGGCGCATCAGATAGTCAAGGAAGGCCCCTTGGAGGCCTGGCTGGACCTGGTCTTTGTTATCAGCCGCTTTGGCCGCCGGGTGACCCTGAGGAAAGGGGATCGTCTTGAACTGCAAAATGTCAAAGTCGTAGTCGAAAAGCCCCGGGAAATAGAGCCCGAAATTTTGGCAGCCCACAATCTGGACCCGGGGAAAATTGGCAAATATTACTTGGAATTTCTTGAAGGCGAACTGCGTCCGGATGAGGCTTACACCTATGGCCACCGTCTGCGAAGCTATTTTAAGCTTGATGCGGTGGAAATCTTGGCGGAACGATTGCAGAAAGACCCGGAGGACCGGAAGGCCTATTTCACGCTGTGGGACAACACCCGGGACCTGATGGCCAGGGAAAGCCGCCCTTGCTTTGTGTCGGCCTTTTTCCGAAAATATGAAGATAAGTTGACTCTCACCGCCACCTTCCGCACCCACAACGCCTTGGACGCCTGGCTCCTGAACTTTTACGGGATGATGGCCCTGCAGCGGGAAGTGGCCCAACGGGCGGGTATGGAGCCCGGGGCCATCACGGTGTTCAGCCACTCCATCAGCATCGACCCCAAGGAATTGGACCGGGCCCTGGCGGTAGTGGAGAAGCGCAAATGGAAGATGCACCTGGACCCCATGGGCTATTTCCGGGTCACCCTGGACGGGGAGGAAATTTTGGTGGAACACCGGGCCGAGGATGTTACCCTGAAGGAGTACCGGGGGCGCAGCGCGGTGGCCGTCCAGCACCAAATTGCCCGGGACATGGCTATATCGGACCTCAATCACGCCATGTACTTAGGAAGGCAGTTGGCCAAGGCGGAGATGGCCTTAAAAGAGGGGCAGGAGTTTGTGCAGGATTAGAAGCGAAGTTCAGTTTAGAATGAAATTTGGGAAAGAATAAATGTAGCTGAAGTCTTTAGCCTGCGCCAGCCTTGGCCGGGCGCCTGTGCCGCCAGGAGAACTTTCTAGCAGTTATTGCAAAACTTAATTTCGTCTAAAGTGGCATTCTGAGCGCCGCGAAGAATCTCATATTTGCAAGGAGTTGAGATCCTTCACTGCGTTCAGGATGACAAAAAAAGGAAAATCAATGAGTACAAGAAACATATACCTTGACTGGGAGGGGCCGTTCACCCTGGATGAGCTGGAAGAACTGGACGACCCCCGCATTGACTACGGTCTCTACCAGGTCTACGGGTCCCATCCCCTCTATGGTGAGGAGGTGCTCCTTTATCTCGGGGCCACCGGCGGGGACCGCACCTTCGGAAACAGGCTCGCCGAGGAGCAGAGCTACTGGGAGGCGGAAGAGGACTTCCAGCCGCTCATCATTTATGTGGGGCGCCACATGGGGGTGGTGACCCCCGTCACCGGAGCCTGGGAGGAGGAAATGGACCTGGCCCTGCGACTGCTGGTCTTCGCCCATGCCCCGGTATTTAACGCCCGAGAGGTGGCGGCCTCTCCCGATGACGACCTGAAGGACGTGCACGTGGTCAACTGGGGGCAATTCCTGGACCTGGCCCCGGAAGTTTCCGGCCACCGCTACCTCTATAAATTTCCGGACAACCCCGAATACTCCTACTATGGCAAACAGGGCGAGCATTGAGGAGTTAGGGGAGGGACCTCAGGTCCCTGGCCCTCCCCCCGCTTCCCAACTCATTCTCCTCGCCACGGTGCATGGGGATCCGGCGGGATATGAGCGGGCCTGGCGGATTTTTGAGCAGCTGCGGCCGGAGGTGATCACGGTGGAGATCAGCCGGTTTTCCGTGCACTGCCGGGAGCGGGCAATCAGGGGCTGGCGGCGGCGGCTGGCGGAGGCGTTAAGATCACTTCCCCCGGAGGCGGCGAGAAGTCTGGCGGTATCGCGGGTGGCGGCCCAGGCTGAGGTGCCTTTCGAGTACCAGGCGGCCCGGGATTGGGGGAAAAGCCATAACGTGGCGGTGAAACTTCTTGACAGCGGGGCAGTGGCGCGCCATCATTTGCCCCGGTATACAAAGGAACTTTTGACCGCGGCTAATTTGCGCTGCCTGGGTGAAAACGGCAGCACCGGCACCCTGGAAGAATTTGTCGCGGCTGAGTTTCGCCGGGCCCGCCTGGCCCGGGAGGGGAAGCTGAGGCCGCTGCCCCATGTTGCCGAGGCAGATGACCACCGCCGGGAACGCCTTTGGGCCAAACGCCTTCAACGGCTGGTGGCCACGGGAAAGCGGGTGGTGCACCTGGGCGGCTGGGAACATCTGCTCCCCTGGCCGGGGGGCGGCGGCTTGCTGCAACTCCTGGAGGACCTGAAGCCCGGCATCATACTTCTGGACGAGGCTGATCAGATATAAGGTACTGAAAAGAGTGAAGTTAAGGGAGGGGGGCAGGGATTTTCACAGGCTGGAAAGCCTGTGCCACCAGCCCCAGCCCCTTCCTTCAAGTTCCTCCCTAACCCCCTAAAGGACAACCATGTAGAACCGCCGCCCCCGGCGGTTCCGACGCCGGCGAGGGCCCCGGCATTACAACTCTGCGGGTTGGGAGGGGGGGCTGGGGGAAGGGCATGGACCTCAGGTCCCTGGCCCTCCCCCCAGAATCAAATTCCGCAGGGGGTTTCGATGGAGACTCGTCAGATAACTCTGCCTCTGGGGCCTGACCGCCAGTTTCGCGCTGTGCTTGGCATTCCCAGCAATGCCACCATGGGTGCCATTCTTATCCTGGGACACGGCGCCGCCAACACCATGGACCAGCCCCTGATTGCGGGGGTGCATGAGCGGTTGACCCGGGAAGGCCTGGTCATGGTGCGCTTTAATTTTCCTTATGCGGAGGAGGGTAAAAAACACCCCGACCCGGACCAGGTCCTGGAGGGGGCCTTTCGCCTAGTGGTGGAATACATCACCGAGATGGAAGAATTTAAGGGTCTGGAATTGTTTTTAGGGGGGAAATCCATGGGCGCCCGTCTGGCCGCGCTGATCGTGGCCCAGGACGTGGGGGCCAGTGGTCTCGTCTTCCTGGGCTATCCCCTGCATCCCCCGGGCAAACCCGAGCAACTCCGGGACCGCCCCCTTTATGCGCTGCCCTGCCCGCCGCTTTTCATCCAGGGAGGGCGGGACCCGTTCTGCCACCTGGACCTCCTCGGCAAGGTCATGGGCCAGATGCCGGTGAGGAGCGACCTGCACGTGCTGCCGGGCCTGGGGCATTCCCTGGAGGCGGGAAGCCGGGGGGTGGACGAGGAAGTGCTGGACGAGGTTGTCCGGGTCATCCTGGGCTGGATGGACAGTTTATGATGAGGTTCGATTTACGAATTTCTTCCCGATAAGTTCCCATTTAACCTTCAGCTTCCTTGAGCAAGAGCAAGAAATTATGGTATTTCTAGGGGGAATTTAATCTCGGCATATTCCTGGAGTATTTTCCCGAGAACTCGATTATGAGCGTTATTCTGGTCGTAGACGACGATGCCCCGACCCGGGAGGCGTTGGCTGCCGGCTTGAAAAAGCTGGGGCACGAGATCATTACGGCAGCCGCAGGGTCAGCCGCCCTGGAAGAGGTGCGGCGAGGGCCGGTGGACCTGGCCATCATAGATCTCAAGCTGCCGGATATGGAGGGCACCAACCTCTTTGAAGCCCTGCGTATCATCCGGCCCGAGGCCATTGCCATCATGATTTCGGGCCACGCCACGGTGAACGATGCGGTGGCCGCGCTGAAAAAGGGCATTTACGATTTTATCACCAAGGATTTCCGGATGAATGAACTCCGCAAGGTGGTGAGTAAGGCCCTGGAGACCCAGCAGATCCTGGCGGAGAACCAGCGCCTGCGCCAGGCCCTCCAGGAGCGCAGCCCCACCGGCCGGCTCATCGGGCGGAGCGAAGCCCTGCTCAAGGTCATCAACCTGGTGAACCAGATTGCGCCGGTCAGGAGCACCGTGCTCCTGTCGGGGGAGAGCGGCGTGGGCAAAGAATTGGTGGCCGAAGCCATCCACTTTCAGAGCCCGCGGCGGGACCGGCCCCTGGTGAAATTGAACTGCGGAGTGCTCACCGAGGGGCTCATCGAAAGCGAGCTCTTCGGGCATGAAAAGGGGGCCTTCACCGGGGCCATTCAGCAGCGCAAGGGCCGCTTCGAGTTGGCCGACACCGGCACCATCTTTCTGGATGAAATCAGCGAAATCCCACCGGCCACCCAGGTGAAGCTTTTGCGGGTGCTCCAGGAAGGGGAGTTCGAAAGGGTAGGGGGGAGCCAGACCCTGAAGGTGGACGTGCGGGTCATCGCGGCCACCAACGTGGACCTGGAGGCCGCGGTGGCCGAGGGCCGCTTCCGCAAGGACCTGTATTATCGCCTGAATGTCATTCACCTCAAGATCCCGCCCTTAAGGGACCGGCACGAGGATATTCCCCTCCTGGCGCTGCACTTTCTGGACAAGTTCTGCCTGGAGAACAACCGGGCCATCATGGGCATCTCGCCTGAGGCCATGGCGGCTCTAAAGAGCCACTATTGGCCGGGAAACGTGCGGGAACTGCAGAACGTGGTGGAGCGGGCGGTGGCGCTGTGCCAGGGAAACATGATTGAGCTGGCCGACCTCCCCGATGAAGTGCGGCAGCACTCTCCTGAAGACGACCAGATCACCGTGCCGGTGGGGGCTTCCATGGAGGAGATCGAGCGCCTGGCCATCCTGCAGACGCTCAAAAAGACGGGTTGGGACAAGGAACTGACGGCCCGGCTACTGGGCATCGGCCTGGCCACCCTGTACCGCCGGTTAAAAGAGATGGAGGCCAAAGAGCCTGTTCCTGAGGAGTCCTGAGATGTCCTTCCCGAATTTTTTGGACCTGAAATTCCTGCCGGTGAAGGAAGCCGAAGCGGTCGTCCTGCCGATCCCCTACGAGGCCACCACCACCTATGGATCGGGCACCCGCGAGGCCCCCGAGGCGATTCTGGCCGCGTCCCGGCAGGTGGAGTTGTGGGACGAGGAGGACGGCTGGGACCCGAGTGCGGCGGTGCGCCTGGCCACCGCGTCGCCGCTCACCGCCGAGGTTTCAGGGCCCCAGGCCATGCTGGACAAAATCAGGAAGAACGTGCAGTCCTGGGTGGCCCAGGGGAAGGTGGTCCTGGCCCTGGGGGGCGAGCACAGCATCACCCAGGCGCTGGTGCAGTCGGTGCAGACCAAGTACCCGGACCTCCAGATCGTGGCCCTGGACGCCCACGCCGACATGCGGGAGAGCTACGACGGCAGCAAGCTCTCCCATGCCTGCGCCTTGAAAAGAGTGTATGACTTGGGGCGGCCCCTGGCGACCCTGGGGGTGCGGAGTTACTCCCAGGAAGAGAGCCAACTCGCCTGGGTGGCGCCGCGGTATAAGATGTTCAAGGCCAGGGACCTGCACACCCCCGAGGGCTGGGCCAAGGCCGTTGAACATTTGCAAAATCTGTCAGGTCCGGTCTATGTCACCATCGACGCCGACGTTTTCGACCCAGGCATCATGCCAGGGGTGGGGACGCCTGAACCGGGCGGCCTCAGCTACTACCAGGTGCTCACCCTGCTCAAAACCGTGGCCCAACGGGGACCCATCGTGGGCCTGGACCTGGTGGAACTGAGCCCCATTGCCGGGCAGCGGGTGAGCGAATTCACCGCGGCCCGGGTGCTGTATAAGGCGCTGGGGTATATGTATCAGTCACGCCGTCCTTAGGACGGCGTGACTGAAAAATATTGGGGGGAGGGCCAGGGACCTGAGGTCCCTGCCCTCCCC
>Ga0207826_1000401_pt1 | contig 12437 bp, 10 predicted proteins | sample LuqExpMetageno80_FD_187837 | JGI IMG/M metagenome (GOLD analysis project Ga0207826, IMG submission 187837) | Tropical forest soil microbial communities from Luquillo Experimental Forest, Puerto Rico - Sample 80 (SPAdes) | ecosystem: Environmental > Terrestrial > Soil > Tropical forest ... | reverse complement strand
GGTTACCCGACGAAGACGCCGCCCAAGGACTATAGTCCTCCATCCTTCTATCGCGTCAACTATTCTTGCCGAATGTGATTGTTGATCCACTCGAGAATTGGCCCGAAACGGAACTCGCCTCTTGCGATGGAGTGCATCATAAAATCGTACGCTGCAGGGGGTCTCACTTCAAGGTCGTATCCATTAACTAGCAAAAAGGTGTGTGCAGCGGCGAAAGCGATACGCTTGTTGCCGTCGAGGAAGGGATGATTGTTGGCTAGCGATTCCATCAGCGCGGCTGCTTCCTCGGCGATACTGTTGTAATACCCGATCTGTGGGCGGAAAACGGCGGACTCGAGGAGCCCCTTATCCCGGAGTCCATGATCCCCGCCGTAGTTTTCGATTAGCTGATGATGGATCTGCAGGACTTCGCCCACGGTTAGGTAGACCCGTTCCGCCATTTACTCGGCCAGCTTCCGATACAGGTCCCGGAATTTTTCGTTCGAGCGGCGGAACGCTTCAATCGCTTCCGGTCGTACCGTGCGCTGAGAGGGAACGACGTTATGAATGTAATGCTCGATGGCCTTCTCCAGCAGGAATCTCTGGGATTGTCCGTTTTCTTTCGCGACCGCGACGAATTCCTTGTACAGCTTCGCGTTGATTGCAGGACCTATCTTGACGGTTGCCCGGTTAGCCATGGTGCACCTCAGAACTTTATTCTAAACTCGCTGGTGGAGATGTCAAGATAAATCTAGATTATGCTAGATTTATGTTGGTGCCCCAGTGTAAAAGAGCTTCCCCCCGAAATGCGTTCCGGAAATTTCTAAAACAGGAAGTACGAATCAAGGAGAAAGATAGGCGACGGAGGATGGGTTTAAGCCAGGCGGCGGGCGATGAGGAACCAGCCGCGCGGGTCTTCGCCGGAGAAGGCCCCCTGTTGTCTATACTCAGGGCGGATTTCGAGGCGCACGGGCTCGAGGGATTCGATTTCCCAGCCATCGGCAAAAGCATGGCGCAACTCAGACTGCGAGACGCGTCGCGGTCCTTCCGTTCCCGGGGTGGCGTCGCTGAAACAAAGCAGGAACAGACGCGCGCCCGGATCGAGGACGGTCACGAGCCCGCGCACGTAGCGAATGCGGTCGACGTCGGAAAAAACGTGAAACAGGCCGGAGTCGAGCACGTTATCGAAGCGTTCGGTCCACTCATGGAGTTTTAGGGCATCTTCGACCAGGAACTTGACGATGAGGCTGCGCGCGGCGGCCTTGCGCCGCGCCGCAGCTATGGGTTCCTCTAGGAAGTCGAAGCCGGTGACAGCATGGCCCCGTGCGGCGAAGAACAGGGCGTGTTCGCCGGTGCCACAGCCCGCATCGAGAACCGAGCCGACGACCTTGTCGGCGGCGGCCTCGAACGCAGGCTGGGGCTTGCCGATGTCCCAGGGCGGGCTGCCGGCGTAAGAGCTGCGAAAGTGTTCGCGGTCGTGGGTCAAGACGTTATTCGAGAAAAGATTTCTCTTTCCCGGGATTTCGATCTCCCGGATGGGCACCCTTATACACCCAAGGTCCTTCCGAGTTAAAGCAAATTGATTTCGTCGCATACCTGGGAGACCGTCAGCCTGATTCGCACTGACTGGGATCCGCGGCCCTCATATCTCCCTGCTCGTTTCGCGGAGCACGCGTGGGTTCGGGTCACACGCGCGCGGAATCAATCGCGCATGGATACTAGAAAGGGCCGTGCTGGAAAGGAGCCGCGCTGTGCGTCCTCCTGTCCGGGCTTTTGGCAAATGTTTGGCAAATTCGCTTTTGGAGAACATTTGATAAAACGGGGAAAGTGTGAATCGCCGCATGAATACTAGTGATTTTTCGTGGGCCTCGGTGGACTTGAACCACCGACCTCGCCCTTATCAGTCCTTGAGGTCGTTGGTCTGCGCTTAGAAATAGCGGCAAGGGCGCCAATTCTGCCTGTGATCTTCGCTGATTGCACGAAATGCTAAGGACAAGGCCATATTATGTTCAGGGAACGGCTCTTGAAAGTTCGAGAACCGAGAATCCAGCTGATTCTGCAGCCTTGGCCAATCGCTGGTCCCCGCAGATGAAGCTCCTCTTCGACGGGCGCTGTTCGCACCAGGTCAAGGACGCGGCAAGCTGCAGGCTATCCGCCGCCCGCAAGGTATACGTATCCAACAACTGCGTCGCCAAATCACGAACCTGATCGTCGGGAAGAATTTCCCTCCACCCACGGTTTAGCAAACGCAGGCGTGCCACCGCACCTTGCTTGTCGCGATCACTTATCTCCCTATCGCGATGGAGGCGGCAAATAGCACTGTGAACTTCTACCAAACTTCCCCACCAAACTACAGGCGCGAATCTCCTCAGATGGGACTGAGCGTGACGACTCGCGGCTTCGTGAATACACAAGGGAACGAGCGCGCTCGCATCCCAAAACGCGGTCGATTTCTTCACAGCTCTTCTTCTCTGTCGGCGAGAACGGCTTGCATGGCCTTTTTTCCTGTTACGCTTCCAGTCGGAATTCTCAAGAGTTCCTTTACATCAAGTCGCACCTTGGGGAGACGCAGTTTCCCGGCCGCAACCAAACCAAGTTCCTGATCGTCGGCACCTTCCGCCAAAAATGGAACTAGCTTGGCCACGGGGAGATTACGATCTCGGATCACCACCTCTTCGCCTCCCTTGGCGAAGGAAAGGTACTTGCTCAGCCGATTCTTCAGTTCCGCCACATTCACACTGCGCATTAGGTTGCTCCTCCCTCATGGCTATTATAGCCATGAATGGAGCCGGAGTGAAATGCCAGTTCCCGTATCCAGGCGCTTCGTAACTCTGGAATTACGCCGGCGATGCACGCTCAAAGCGCCGCCCAAAGGTCGGAGCGCTTCGATCGTGTCTCGAAGGGTTGACCCCTTACCCCGGGCTCTGTCTCTTTTTGGTGATCCAGGCGGCAACGGGGGCGGCACGTCCCGATTCCGTTTATATCGGCTCGCCCGGATTTTTGGCAAATTTTTGGCAAATGGCTTTTTGAGCGAACGTACGGCAGGTGGAAAAAGTGAGCATGACCGCATAAATACTGGGCGAGCGGCCTGACACATAGGTGACATTTCGTACCGGACACATGGGTTACACTTCTCTTGAACCACCGACCTCGCCCTTATCAGGGTACCACGGTTAGGTTTCACAAGGACTTACAAGACCAACAAGAACCGCGGGACTGCCAAAATACCTGCAAGTCGTACAAGACATCGCAAATTGTGGGTTGGATTGTGGATTGGAAAAAAGGTGTAAGTATGCCCCAACCTTCGCGTCCTCTCGAGACGCACCGTCGGACACAAACCAACGGGAGGTGAGTGCTCCTTTCGCGAGTGCTTGTCAGGTACGATCGAAATGGCAATCACCGGGCCATTCAAATCAGCTACCACTGATCACAACGTGAAAACAACAGGACAAGGTCGTGGCACGTTTACGGTTGGCCAGGAAGCAGGAGTTGCGGCTGCGCACGCGGGAGGTCTACTCTAAAAGGGGCGCCCTTTTTGCGTCGACTACCAGGGAGTTGACCTCCGAAGCTACGAATGTCTCAGACAGGTCGAGTGTTTTTGGTTTAGAGGATCGGCTATACTCAGTGCGAATCCGTCATGAAAGTCGCGTTGGGCCTTGCGTCCGTTCTCGCTGTTGTCTGCGCTGCGTCCGCGACGCAACTGCCGGAGGGGTGCCAGCCGCCGGCATCCCTCCGCGAAACTCTTCACAACAATCCCTCCGCTAAAGTGTTTGGAGAAACTGGTGCTTGGTTCGAAGCACACGGTAACTCTAACTGTGCGTTGGCCGCGTTTGAAGCAGCGGTCCAGCTGGACCCGCGCTCCGCTCGGGCGCACTACAAGTTCGGGATGGCAGAACTTCAGACCCAACAGCTCGCGGCCGCCGCCGGCGAATTCCGCCTTGCACTGAAATACGAACCCAGCATGATCGCGGCGCACAATGCACTTGGGTCCGTCTTGGTTGACTTGGGGAAGCATGGCGACGCGGAAACCCAGTTTCGCGAAGCGCTGCGGCTGGACTCCCATTCCGTCCCAGCGCTAGTTGGGCTCGCAATGGTGCGAGCAAATCAAGGCGACGACGCTGGGGCCGAGAAGCTACTTCGAGAAGCGGTCGACCTGGATGCAAATGAAGAGAAGGCACACCTCAACCTAGCTCTGGTTCTAGCGAAGCAGCAAAAGTTCTATGAAGCTCAGGCACAAGCTGACCGTGCCTTGAAATTGGCCCCGCAAGACCCGGCCGCCCTCGCGGCGGCGGGCAGGATCAAAGCCCGCCTGGGCAACAGAAACGAGGGCGTGGCGCTCCTGCGCAAGGCCGTTGCTCTGGCCCCGCAGTCGCCTGTGTTGCATCTCGATTTGGCCATGGTTCTCGCCGACAGCTACGAATTCGCGGACGCTTTGACCGAGAACACCGAGGCGATCCGGCTCGACCCTGGCTCTGCGGTGGCATATCTCAATCGCGGGCGCGTCCTGCTCGACTTGGGAGGTAAGGCGGACGCCAAACCCGACTTCGAACAGGCCAGCCAGCTCGCGCCCCAAATGCCCGAGCCTTACTACTTCTTGGCCATCATCGAGAAGCAAGCTGGTAATTTCGATCGCGCTGCGGCTTTGCTAAAGAGGGTGGTCAAGCTGCAGCCGCGCAACGCCATGGCGTGGAGTCTTCTCGGACAATGCCTCGAAAGCGAATCGCAAAGCCAGGAAGCGGTCGCGGCTTGGCGGAAGGCAATCGCAATCGACTCTGACAATACACAAGCGCTTTGGGGCCTCGCGAAAGCCATCAAATCCACAAATCCCGAAGAGGCGGCGCGAGTGATGGCCCGATACAGCGAAGTACAAAACAATCGCCGCATTAGAGACCAAGCAGGTGTTCTGGCGAACGATGCGCTGGCCGCCGGTTCCGCGCATGACTGGCCCGAAGCGATCCGCAAGTTTCAAGAAGCGATCGAGGTCTGCGGTGACTGCTTCATCAAAGCAGATTTGCACAAGAAACTGGGGCTGACGCTATGCCAAATGGGGGACCTCGAGAAGGGAGAGAAGGAACTTCGCCTGGCGCAATCGTTGAAGCCGTCAGACCCGGACATCGAGAACGCCCTGGAGCGCCTCGCCACGGCGCGCGCGAAGCAAGCAGCTCACCCTGCCCAAGGCAAGGCGAATTGAGGTATGACCTTCGGGAGGGCTTTCGCGGAGACGTTGCTTGGTGTCGTGATTTCTTCAGAAACTCGACACGCGGTGGCGAATGGATGAGCCTAACAGGCTGACTCATGGTCATTCGACGGCTCCCGCCGTCATACGGTCGGGGTGTCTTGCACTCCACCGCGGCTGCCAGTCCTCGAAGATGCGGAAGAAATGAAATAAGTTCGCCGTTTGTTCCTGCCGGCTTCAGAGGCCGGAAGGATTCGAGGCGCCGCCCTTGAGCACGCTCTGGACCAGGTCGCCGAGCTCCTCGGCGGTGAACTCATTTCCTTCGAGATTGACCGCCAGCTTTCCTTGACGATCGATGATCAGCGTGTGCAGAGAATGAATCAGCTGCCCTTCATCGGGGAAGAAGGCCACTCCGAATCTTTCACAGAATTTGTGAACTTCTGCGGGCGGGCCGGTCAAAAGGTGCCACCCTTTCGCGTCAATGTTCCAAGTGCGCGCGTACTCGGCGAGCGTTTCCGGCTGGTCATGGACGGGGTCGAGGCTGATGGTCAACAAAATCAGGTTTCGGCCCATTTCTTTGGCAAACCGCTTCTGCAGCCGGGCGAAGTTATTCGTCAGCCGAAAGCAAAAATTAGGAAATGGGCAGCGGGTGTAAACAAAGGTGATGGCCACGACTTTTCCGCCGAATTGAGACCGTGTGACATGCTCGCGATTTTGATCGGTGAGCGAAAAGTCCGGCACCGGCTGGCCCACCTTCAGGAGGTCCAGCGAAAGGGACTGGTCGATCGCTCCGTCGAGCAATCGCAATCGGCGCGCCGATAACGGATCAAGTTCCAAGCTGTCGAAATTTCGGATGCGTACATTCTCCGCGTAAGGATGCTCTTTATCGGCAACAAAAGAAAAGTCGATCAACGTGCCGCGCGCCAGGCCGTCGAGCTCGCCTGCATCGCGCACCTCCATCGGCATGACCATCGCGTCCATGTAACCGGGGATGTCTTCGCAGGAGACGGTCATGGTGCGATGTTGCTTGTCGACTGCGAGGACCAAGCCTTTTGCGGAATACCTTTGTTGCGCGAGAGTGGGAAAAGGCGCGAGCAGCGCCGCAAGCAAAATCAATGCGAATCGCCTAGGGCTTGCTTGATAAAGCTTGAGAAAACTTCTGTTCATTGGCGCAACTCTAAGGCCTCGCTTGGCTGGGTTGTGGCTCGCCTGCAGTTGGAGACGCGGCTCGAGGAAAGAGAACCGTGGGCCGTTCCAGGCGTTTCATTTCCGCACGGTCTTCCCGGATTTCCAGAAATTGGTTTTTGGCCAAGTCGGTAAATACCTGCCGCGTGCCACTCGACGGCCAAAAGATGTCCATCTTCAGAATGCGCGCGGATTTGCCCAAGCCAATGTGCTGTTCGAACGGCGAAGCCCCGAATGAGCCGCCGCTTCCGACTGCGCGATAGATGGACCGATTCGTTTTGCCCTCGTTCTCCACGGTCAGCTTGATTTTTGCGCCAATGGCCGGCCGGTTGCTCTTGACGCCGACCAGCTTAAGATTGATCCAATCGTTCCCGGCAGCGGTATTGGCAAATAGCCGCAGGGCATGGCGATCTCCCGGAACCGCGCCGCCGGTCTCGGTCACGATGTCCTCGTAGCCGCGGCGCTCGATATCTGCAAAAGCCACGCCGTGGCCCTTGTGCAGTTCGCCGGTGCCTGAAGAAGCGGTGACGTCCACGAAGTATTGTCCGTCGTGGTTTCGCAACAGGACGTGCGGAAGCAGGGAAACGTAAGAAGGATTGCCATTGCCCAGGTAGATGTCCAGGAATCCGTCATTGTCAATGTCGCCAAAGTTCGCGCCCATGGGCATAAAGACCTTGTCGAGTCCCGTTTCCACCGTCACGTCTTGGAAAGTTCCATTCCCGCGATTCTTGTAAAGCTTCAGCGTGCCCGCGTTATGGGGTAGGCCCAGATAGGTCCGCACTGATTCGTCAAGCGACGTGAAGTAGCTGTTCACAAAGAGATCAGGCCGGCCGCAGTTGTCGTAGTCGAAGAACCACGCGGCGAAGCTTTTCCCCGTGCCGAGAACGCCCGCTTGTGCGGCGACGTCGGTAAAGGTGTTGTCATGATTGTTGTGATAAAGGCGATTCTCGCCCAAATAGTTGGTCACGTAAAAATCCACGTAGCCGTCATTGTCGTAGTCGGCGGCCACCACGGCCTTGGTTACGCCCGGTTTGTCGATCCCCGCGGAATGTGAAATGTTTTCAAACGTTCCATCGCCCTTGTTCAGAAACAGTTGATTCCCGCCCGCCTCGTTTCCCAGAAAAAGATCGAGCAGGCCGTCGTTATTGATGTCCGCCCAAACCGCGGTTTGCGAAGCCACCAGCGGCTCGCCGATGCCGCTTGCGACGGTAACGTCGGTGAACGTGCCGTCGCAATTGTTCTTCATCAGCGACGGCCTGAGCGGGAATTCCCAGCCTCCGCGCAAAACCAGAAAATCCACGCAGCCGTCATTGTTGTAGTCAGTTTGAACGATGTTGAGCCCGCCCAACTGGTTGGCCAGCCCCGCCTCGCGAGCGCGATCGGTAAACGTTCCGTCGCCGTTGTTGTGGAAGTAGCGCACCGGCTGGCACATGTCCATACTCGAAGTGAGGATGTCCAGGCGGCCGTTGTTCTCGAAGTCGTCCACGATCACGCCACCGGCCATGGAAAAAGTATCGATTCCCGCCAGCGGCGCCACGTCCAAAAAACGGCTGACATTTTCTTTCGAGTCAAACACCGACAACGGGATGCGGTATTTTGCCGGCACACCGTCCGGATATTTCCCCAAAGTTGCGTAAGAAAGATTCAGCAACCATCGGGCATCCAAAGCTTGCGGCCTTTCTTCCAGGTATTTGGAAAAATACTCGATCGCCTTTTGCGAATCTGCCGCTTTTGAATAGGCATTCCCCGGCCGCATCGGGAAAAGGCATTTCTCCCCGGGGGCGCGGTAGACTTCGTTCACCATCTCAGAGCGATGCAGATAGGCCACACCGATCCCAAATTCGATCTGCGGTGCGGCGCGAGAAGACTTCTCCAAAGCGATGCGGTAGGCCTCCTCGTACTGCTCGATGGCCGGGTCCATGTTTCCCGCATAGGAATAGAGCTGGGCCAGAGCGAAATGCTGTTGCATCAGGTCGAGCGGTTTCTGTTGCTCGAGCTTCTCGCGGTTTGCCGGCGCAAGGAGTTTCTTGAGCCGCTCCGTTGCTGCCGCCAGGGATTGCGTGCGCGTCTGGCAAGTTAGCAGCGGATCCCGTTCCCAGCCCGCGACCTTGGGAAACCGCAACAGCGCTTCTTCCGCTTCAACTAAGCCGGAAATGTCCAGTGAGTACAGCACGCTTCCGTAGGCCAACAGCGCCGCAAGCCGCGCCATGGGAGGGTTTTCCCTTTTCTCTGCTTCGCTCTGCGGAATCACTTTCAGAATGGCATAGCCAGACGGAATCCGCGTGACGGCTGACAGTTGCCCTGGAGCGACTCCTTGGAGAGCATCGCGCAATTCCGGCCGCAGCCTGGCAGGGTCCATTCGTCCCATAAAACCGCCAGAATCGGCCGTGGGATCGATGGACTTTTCCTTCGCCAGCGTTGCAAAGTCGTAGCCGGCTTTCAGCTTTTCCAGCACTTCGCTGGCCTGCTCGGGAGTTCGCACGACAATCACCCGCAAGGTGACTTCCTTCGAGCTCCCCTGAGCGCCCTGCGGCGCCGATTGCCCATACAAAAACGCACAGAGCAGCCCCGAGCCACAGAGCATTAGCCCAAGCACACAACCGGTTGTCCTACGGGTGCTCCCGAGATTCCGCCGCCTAAGAAATCTCCTGCCTTGCGCCACGCAGAGATTCTACGCGTCAGAACCTCTCGCGCTCAATTACTTCGCAAGGAACGGGATTCCCAAAGGTCATACCTCAGTTCGTCTTGTCTTGGGCCGGTTGACCTGCTCCTTGCTTCGCGCGCGCCGTGGCCAGGCGCTCCAGGGGAATCTTGCTGGTTCAATTCACCCCTCGTAATTTGAATGCGCGCGAAGGGTAACAACGAAATCAGACTCTTTTGGCACGAATGAGAATTTGGCGAGGCACAGCTCACATCCTGAGCTCTATCCCCCTACTTTTTGTCGGTGGAGTTGGTAAAGGGAAAGGGCAAAATGCCGCGATTGCGTTTGTATCGGCACCCTGGAAAGTTGGCAAATAGTTGGCTAATGGTTTTGTCAGCGACGGTCCGTTAAGCAGAAAAAGTGGAAATCATCGCATAAACACTGGGATTTGGTGGGCCTGGGTGGATTTGAACCACCAACCTCGCCCTTATCAGTTGTCAAAAGGCCGCCTGATATCGTCTGCAATGGTTTGCTATGGTGTTGAATCACCGCCTCAGGAGAGGCGATACCTGCTCCCGCGCTCTTGCTACCGATTGCTATGGTCTTTGATATGGGGTGGGCACAAAAGTGGGCACAGCGTCCGGGTCTCATTCGGTCTGACGAATCGGATAAGCCAACTTAGCGACGCGCCTAAGGGAACACCTGGGCATCGAGCGCATCCGCGAGATTGCGCGGGAGAACGGTAAGAAGGGTGGGAGGCCACCGAAGAAGGGAGGCAAAAAATGAGTGTCTACCGGCGCGGAGATGTGTGGTGGTACAAGTTCCGGTTCGCCCGGCAGGTGATCCGCGAATCCTCGAAAAGCGAGAGCAAGACGGTCGCGAAGGATGCGGAGCGTGCCCGCCGACGCACATTGGAGGAAGGCTACAACCAGATCAAACGGCGAACGCTGCCGCCTACATTCGAGCGTGCTGGCTCAACTTGGCTGGAGGGGGAGAAACCCCACCTGGCGGAGCGCACCTACGAAATCTACGAAGTCGCCTTGCGCTGTCACCTGAAACCGGAGCTCGGCAGGTTGCTCCTTTGCGACATCGACGCCGCCCGGATTGCACGGTACCAGGCGCGGCGCAAGAGCGAGAATGCATCAGCGCGGACGCTTAACAAGGAACTGCAGGTGCTCCTGCAATTCTGAAGCGGCACAAGTTGTGGGCGAACCTTCAGGGTGACGTGAAGTTTGAGCGAGAACACAACGGCATCGGCAAAGCCTTAAGCGGGGAAGAAGAGAAGAATTTGCTTACGGCCTGCGGATCGAACGCCCTACTCGAAGCGGTGGTGACTCTTGCCCTCAATACGGCTCTCCGCAAGAACGAAATACGTACTCTCCGCTGGAGTCAGATTGACTTCGAGAAGCGCACGGTTACGGTTGGAAAAGCCAAGACTGAAGGGGGAAGCGGTCGGTTGATTCCGTTGAACCAGCCGGCGTTCGACGCGCTCGCCAAGTGGGGTGGGCGTCTCGTGGAATCAAAAGCGTCGGCTCCCGAGTAGACAACGAAGCGCCGTCAGGGCCCAGGCTGGATCGACCGAGTACTGAGTGAAGCCCCGTGTCCGCTCTGACCCGGGCCGCATTCGATCATTCAAAGCCTTGGCTGCCGCAAAAAAGTCCACCAAGTCACATTCATGACGATCATGGAGACCTGCCCTTCACTCTACCTTTCCTGGTGATCCGAAAGACCCTTCATAAGCGTCTGGATTGCTCGCTTGGCTCGCTGTGAACTTTTATGATCGTTTCAAGCTAAAATCACCTCCACGAACAACCAACGTGGCAAAATAATGACGGACGATAGCTTCCGAGTCGACGATTTCGTCGTGCGATTCCAGTGACGAGCGCTGTGCTAGGTACCGCGACTCTTTCTTATTCGTCGTCGCTTCCCTCCGATTGGTCCTTCTTGGGCCGCTCGGTCTGTGCGACGCCGACTCGCGTGGGAGAAAACGCCAACCCGTGCACACCCTTGAATCCGGTCGCAACGGGCGTGACCACACCAGTATTGAGATCGACTAGACCAACAACATTTGCCACATTCGCAGCCGTATAGACCTCGTTCGCTGGAAAATACGGCTTGGTCAGCATATAAATCGCGTTGCCGCTGGTGGCGGTGATGAAAATCGTACCCGCGGTGGAAGAGACGCCATTTGTTGCAGAGGTCGTGAATATCGTGTCGTTGACCTCGACGGCAGTTCCTCCAAGCGTTAGGGGAACTCGCAATACTGGATTTTGCGCTTTAGGCTCGCGCACGATGTACAGGGAATCATCGCTGCGATTATCCAGCACTAACTCACCCGCCGGGTCAAGCGTCATCGAGTCCGGGTCTCCAATCATATCGGTGGTCTCTGTCTGATTTGTGACGACGTTCCACACGCTCTGGGGAGCACCAGGCAGCACCGATTTGACTTCCGTGTTGGTCGCTCGCAGCGCGCCGGAGATTCGGACAATCACCGGCGTAGTCGTATCAACCTGGGATGAAGTGACAACGTATACGTCTACCGGCGACTCTGAATCATCCCGGGAATCTTTGTGTGGCCTTGCGACAAAGACCAAGTCGTCGAACCCGCCCGTGATCAGTGTGGGCGAGAACCTATAGATCTTGAAAGCGCCGCTCTCGTGATCGATCACCGCCAGGGTTGGATTGCCGTCTTCGTTTTCCGTTGCCCACACATCGCCGGTGGCTGGATTGATCTTCAGTCCATCCAGATGTCCCGGAATGCTGATGCTCTTCAAAACCGCACCGGACGCGATGTCGTATTCAACAGCCGTGCTGGGCCCGCCTTTGCCGGTGGTATCAACACCGTTGCCATATCCCACCCAGAGGTGCTTGCCGTTGGCCGAGATCGCCAGGTCATCGGGTTGCGTGGCGCCAGCGGGCGGCGTGCCCGGAAAAACCGTAAGGGTATAAGGTGGGATCGCGGTCTGCGCCAAAGCGCCAGGAGCCGCCACCATCACTGCCGCGATCAATATAGTCACACCAACCAACAGTCCGCCCATCCGGAACGGGTTCATTTTTGGTCTCCCTTCTGAAACCACTGACAATACTGCAGTTGCAATCGGCGAGCATTAATGCGATATTACCGGCTAATTAAAATCGCTTGAGATGGCGGCCATTGCATCGTCATCGAGAACCTTTTTGCCAGAAGATTCCTCGGCAGCGCAGGAGCCGTATGCCCTACCGGAAATTGTGAATTAACCGAGCACAAGTCCTGCTATGAAAATAGGGTTCAGGTGGCAGCCGGTGTGCGCTTCAGGCATCGACTTCACGCAGCCTTCTGCTCTAAAGTGACGGTGTCCACCCGAAAAACCAGGGGAGTCTGATCTTGGGGCGGCCCTTCAGTGTGGTAGCAGAATCGCACCTGCGCGTGAGCCACGACACAGTCCCTTTTACTGTCGGTTCCAATGATGGTCCCGA
>Ga0207826_1000398_pt1 | contig 12482 bp, 12 predicted proteins | sample LuqExpMetageno80_FD_187837 | JGI IMG/M metagenome (GOLD analysis project Ga0207826, IMG submission 187837) | Tropical forest soil microbial communities from Luquillo Experimental Forest, Puerto Rico - Sample 80 (SPAdes) | ecosystem: Environmental > Terrestrial > Soil > Tropical forest ... | reverse complement strand
GGGTCAATTGCGGACCTTTCAAAGTCCAAGGTACGCAACTTGCACTTCCCTGTTGTTTGCGAGGAATGAACTAGATCCATCCATCACGACCTTCCCGCCTTCCAATACGTAGGCTCGTTCTACGAGGGCGAGTGCGCGGCTTACGTTCTGTTCCACCAAAAGGATCGCCGTTCCCATTTTGTGGATTTCGGCGATCTTCTCGAAGGTGACGTCGCATGTCACTGGAGCGAGACCGAGCGAGGGCTCGTCCAGCATCAAAAGGCGTGGCTTAAGCATCAAGCCACGCCCCACTGCGAGCATTTGCTGCTCGCCGCCGGACATGGTGCCGGCGAGCTGCGTGCGGCGCTCCGCCAGTCGCGGGAAGATACTATACACAAGTTCAAGCGATTCCTTGCGGTCCGCCTTCGCTCGTGACGTGTACGATCCGACCTCAAGATTTTCGTTCACCGTCATTTCCGGAAACACCTGCCGGCCTTCGGGCACATGCGCGATACCTAGTTCGGCAATCTTGTACGGCGGCAGTGACGCGAGGTCTTGTCCCATAAATGTAATCCAGCCCCCTGTCAGTTTAACGAGCCCGGAAATCGCACGTAGTGTTGTACTCTTTCCCGCGCCATTGGCACCGAGCAGGCCCACAGCCTCTCCCTGGCCGACACGTATGGTCACGCCGGCGATGGCCGGAACCGCGCCGTAGCTAGCGCTCACGTTTGAAAGGTCGATCACCTCACAGCTCCCGCAGGCACGTGTGCATAGGAGCCGAGATAGGCGCGGATCACTTCGGGGTTCTCGATAATTTCCTTGGGTGATCCCTCGGCGATCTTCTGCCCGTGATCGAGCACCACGATGTGCTTGGCCACGGCCATGATGGCACGCATCAGATGCTCGACGATGACAATCGTGAGGCCGCGCGCCGACAGCTTGCGGACGAGGGCGACTGCCTGGTCGATCTCCGACGGATTGAGGCCCGCCATCACCTCATCGAGCAGCAGCAGTCGGGGCTCGGTCGCAAGCGCGCGAGCCATTTCCAGCCTGCGTTGGTCAATCGTCGTGAGGTCACGCGCCGCAAAGGCTTCCTTGGTCGCCAGCCCGACGAACTCAATGGTCTGGCGTGCTTTGTCGCGCGCCGCTTGCGGATTGCGGTGGCGCAAAAAAGCGCCTGTCATCACATTTGCCAGAACGGTCATGCCGCCAAACGGCTTCGCGACCTGGAAGGTGCGCGCAACGCCGTGAGCGCAAACGGCGTGGGGCCTCACGCCAACGATGTTCTGACCGAATGCCTCGACCACGCCCTCGTCCGGACGGTGGTACCCCATGATCAGATTGAACGCGGTCGTCTTGCCGGCTCCGTTGGGACCAATGAGTGCCAGCGTTTCGTTCTCACGGACGTTGAAGGACAGGTCTTGTACGGCACGAAGACCGCCGAACTGCTTGCTCAAGCCCTTGATAACGAGGACGTCGGTCATCCGGCCTCCGCCGGGCTGGTATGGATGCGTCGGCCGTACATTTCGACCAGGTAGCCCATGATGCCGGTTGGGCGCCACAGGATGACCGCCATCAGAATGAGCGCGTAGACTGTGAGCTGGACACCGCCGATCGAATTGCCGAGCCAGCTTTGAAGCAGCGCTGACGTGGTTTCTAGCAATATCGTGCCAATCACCGGCCCCCACAGCGTGCCCACCCCTCCTACGATGGAGACCAACGCGGCCTCGATCGAGATGTTGAAGTTGAAAGCGGTCTGCGGATCGATGAAATAGATGTATTGGGTATAGAACGTGCCGGCCATACCGGTCAGAAATGCGCTGATCATGTAAATGTTGCGCTTGACCTTTGGCACGTCGACGCCCACCGCCTCCGCAGCATCCTCATCCTCCCCGATCGCTACGAGGTAGTAGCCGACACGCGAGCGTTCGATCCACCAGGTAACGAGTAACGCGATCGCGAGTAGCCCAAGCACGATGTAGTAGTACGGAATTTTTGTCTCGAACTGCATCATCAGCGGCGCGTGGCCCAGATTGGGGATGGTGGTACCCTCGGCGCCCCAGGCGAAATCGCGAAATTTTAGAAAAACCAGCATCAGCACGTTTGCGGTCGCAATGGTCGCGATAGCAAAATAAGGGCCACGCAGCCGAAAGCAGAGCCAGCCGATCGGCAGGCTGGCCATTAGCGCCACAGCGGCCCCAGTCACCATGCCAATCCAAGGCGATATGCCGAGATCGATCTGCATCAGCGTCGAGGTGTATGCGCCAAGCCCGAAGAATGCTGCGTGACCAAGCGACAACTGCTTGGCGTAGCCGCCAAGCAGGTTCCACGCGCTGCCGATGAAGGCAAACAGCAGAACCCGAATGAAAATCTCAATAGCAAAAGAGTTTTTCACCACCAGCGGCAGCGCCAGCATCACCGCGACGACAATTATGAGCACAACACTGCCCCAGCCCCGTATCCCCATCATCGTCTTCGGCCCCCCGCCAATCCGCCAGGCCGCACCGCCAACATGGTCAGCAGCATCAAGAACACCACTATCAAGCCGCTGTCCGCGCCGATGAACTGGATCCCGAACGATTCGGCGACACCCATAAGCAGACTAGCGACCAGAGCGCCTATCACGTTGCCGAGCGTACCCAGCACCACAGCGACAAAGGCCATCAACACAAACACCTGTCCGACGAGCGGATATGCTGGATAGAACGGCATCAGCAGTGAGCCTGCCGCGCCGGCAAGCGCCAGTGCGATGCCGAGCGCGACGGCAAACACACGATGCGGATTAATACCCATGAGCTGAGCGACCTCCCGGTTCTGCGACGCCGCGCGCATGGCTTTGCCGAGATCTGTGGCATGGAGGAACACCCAAAGCAGACCGCTCAAGAACATCGCCAAGATGAATGCGATGAGTTTGGCAACGGGAACGTAGAGGCCCGCGAAATGCAATGCCTCATCCGAATACCAGGTGTGGACGGTCCGATAATTGGCCGTCAGCAACATCAATGCGAGATTCATTAGGAGGAGCGATAGTGCGAAGGTTAGGAAGATCTGGGGCAGATCGTTAAGTCCCAGAACCCTGCGGATCAGGGTATGCTGGATCAAGACGCCGACGACGAACAGTACCGGCATCGATACAACGAGAGACAGAATCGGATCGAGACCGAACTGCGTGGCGAGAAAGTACGTGATGTACATCCCGACCATCACGAATTCGCCCTGAGCGAAATTGACGATCTTCACCACGCCGAAGATGAGCGTGACGCCGATCGACACCAGCGCGTAAATCCCACCTATGAGCAGGCCGTTGATAACGGCCTGCACTATCGTTTCCAGCATGCAGAGACGCCTAAGTCTTCAACAACGGCGCCCGTGCATCTTCCTTAGGGAAGACGCTGGCGAGATCACCATTTTGCCACTGCACGCCGATCGGACGGCCGTAGACGTTCTTGCCGTCGGGTCCGAACTTGACCCTGCCCCCCGGCGCCATCGCCGCATAGCCCTTTGAGACATCAAGGGTCGCCAGCGCTTCACGCACTTTGACCGGGTCGGTAGAAGCAGCGCGCTCGAGCGCATCAGCCAGCATGAACGTCTGCGCGACAAGACCACCCGCATATTCGAACAGGAATTCACCCGTGCGTTTCTTGTATTCGGCATTCGCCTTCTGCGCGTAGTCGCTCATATCATGGTTCCAGTGCGCAACCCCCTGGAGACCTTCGGCGAGTTTGCCGACATTCTTATAGAAATCGGGAATGACGAAACCGCCAGAGCCACCATTGATCGCGATATTGAGTCCAACCTGTTTGACCGTGCGCACAATCAGAATGAGATCGTTCAGATACGACACGGAGAACAGCGCATTGGCCCCCGAGGCTTTCACCTTGTTGATCAGTGGAGACGCATCGGTGAACCCGGCCGAATAGGGTTCGAACATCACGATCTCGACGCCCTCACCGGGCGCCAGTTCCTTGAGCCCATTTGATGTGGCCGTGCCAAACGCAGTATTCTCGAAGATCACCGCTACCTTCGGCTTGTCGGATACCAGCTTGGACATTTGTAACTGCGCCTGGGCAAATTGCGACGCCCGCGCAAACGGGGTGAACGTGTAGGTGCGACCCTTATTGAGCTGATCGGACGACGAGCCGGTGATGATCGGCACCTTGGCGCGTTCAGCAACCTCGGAGGCGATTAGCGTAAGCGCAGACGCATAGCAGCCGTGGATCGCCGATAGCTTATTGCTGGTAATCAAGCGGTCGGTCTCGGTGCGGGTAACGGTGGTATCGCTCTGGACATCGGAGATAATCAGATTGAGTTTGGCGCCCCCGAGCGATTTGATGCCGCCAGCGTCATTAACCATCTCGACCGCGAGCTTGGCAGCGGCGACACAGCCGACGCCAATTTGCGCCATGCTCCCTGTGGTCGGATAAAGCCCTCCAATGTTCACGGTTTCAGCCGCGCCTGAGATGATTGGTGGCGAAGCAATCGCGGCGGCGGCCAAAGCGCCACCCCCCTTGATCAGAAATGTTCTTCGATTTGGACAGTATGACTTAGGACGTTTTTCGTTCTTCATCGCTCCCTCCCCGTAGTGTCTTGAGCCCCGTCCCTAGATCCCCTCCGCGACTAGCATGTTCCGACATCACCAGTTTGTCGATAGGCCTTCTTCGCCTCGCCTAAAGGCCATGACGCTCATCGCTTCCATTGAAGCGCCGCCACACTGCGGTCGGCGCATTTGCAGTAGATCTGCTCGCTGAGGAGACACATGTTGAGTCCTCGATCTAATCGTTCGCGAAACCCATAGGCGACATAACCACCACTTGCTGTGCAAAATCATCAACACCGACATGTTCATCTGTGACGCAGGATAAATTATCATGCGGCGCGAAGGCGCTGAATTAACTCGCAGCCGTGTTTGATTGTTTAGTGCAGCTATGCCGAGCTCACACGGCCGGGATCAAATGAACTACCTACTTTGAAGTCAAGTTTTTCTCAAAGATTTTGAGTTTTTTTCAATATTAATCTTTTAGACGCCGTAAGCGCGGCTCACAGTTCGATGCGACCCGATAGCGCTTGACTAACAATCACTTGATTGGCGCAAACTGAGCGCAGCATTTAGCAAAGTACGTCATCAATTCTGCTCTGAGGAATAGACGAGGCAATGAACAGGCGGCTTGCGAGATCGTGGCGCGCGATCGAATTGTGCCGGCACGCCGAAACGATGCGCCGCTCCGCTTCTTCGCCTGGGTCTTCACCGTTCACAAGCAAGACGCGGAGAGCGCCAACTCAAAACCAATCAAACAAAATGCAGCAATATCGGTTGTTTATGCAGCGCCCTAGGGCGGGCTCAAATTTGCCATATCAGTCAAGAGCTTGGGCTTGTCCCGCCGCCGAGATTGTTGCCATTCATTCACAATGGGTATTTCGAAGAAAATCCCCCCGGATAAGCCCAGTTCGTTTTCGCATTTTGGCAGTGGTTCTATTCCTCAACCCCGTGCTGGCACGTCAACTATCAAAACTCACAACGCCTCGTAAATTTTTTCCTGCCACCAGATCCGCATAGCCCTGGTTGATTTGCTCTAGCGAGTAAGTTCTCGTGACCAGCTCGCGCAGCTTTAACGCGCCGCTTCGATATAGACTGAGCAACTCGGGGATCTGCAACCGCGGACTCGCAAAGCCATATACGGCGCCCATGACCGCCTTTTGAGTGACGAATAATTCAAGCGGCGGGATTTTTATCTCGTTCACTGTGTCGGGTGTGAGCGCCGTTACAATAACGTTGCCTGCTTTCGCAGTGGCCCGGAACGCGGGTACCAGTGTCTCCGGCGGATCAATGCAGACGAAAGCGTGATCGACGCCGACGCCCTCGGTGAGTTCAAGGACGGCGCGGGTCAGTGCTTCGCCTCGCGCGTTGACCACCTCAGTCGCGCCGAACTCGCGAGCCCAGTCGAGCTTTAGCGGCACGACATCGGCGGCGATGATATTTGATGCGCCGCATAGCCGCGCACCTTGGACGACGTTCATCCCGTCCCCACCGCAGCCGACGACCAAAACGCTGTCGCCCGCCTTGACGCGGGCACGATAGCGAGCCGCTCCGACGCCCGCCGGCACACCACATGCAACGAGGCTGGCGAGCTCAAGGGGCACGTCCTTGTCGATCACGACGACAGACGCCTGATCCACCGCGGTCCGCTCGGCGAAGCCCCCAATCATGCAGAACGCGCCCGTAGCGGAGCCGTTTTTGTCGCGGCGCCGGTAGGTGCCATCAAGTTGCGGCCCTTGGGTGATGCGCGGCCCCTGTGCGCAGAGGTGGTGTAGACCCTTGCGACACCAGCGACATGTCCCGCAGCCCGGGATAAACGTTAGCACCACGTGATCGCCACGATGGATACTCTGGACCTCCGGCCCTACCTCTTCGACGACGCCTGCGGCTTCGTGCCCGAGTACCATGGGTCGCATCGCTACCCGCCGTTCGCCCTGCATCACATGATAATCGGTGCGACAGAGCCCAACGGCTGCGACACGCACCAGTACTTCTGTGGCTTCCGGCTGATCAAGCTCGATGCGCTCGATCGAGAGCGGTTTTCCAATCTCCCTGAAGACGGCGGCGAGACAATCCATGACTAATAATGAACCCGAAGACCTAGCGGAGTGCAACTAAGTCGCGACGTCCGCTCAGCAGTAACAGGCCTTGGTCCACGCTCGCACTTTTGGAGGAGCCGCATATGGCAGCGATCTCGGATAAACGGGTTACCGATGAACGTGTGACATGTCTTCGAATTTTTGCGGATGCTGGTGGCGAGACACACATGGAAGACGTCGATATTGCACTACAGCCGAGAAAGCTTTTCAAAGGCAATCCTCCACTGCGGCTCTCGGACAACGTCGCAGCGTCTTGGTTCAACATCTGCCACGTACCCGCAGGCATGCACGAAGTCGATTGGCACAATCCGCCGCAGCGCTTGCTTGTACTCTGGCTAACTGGCGAGGTTGAATTTGAAACAAGCGACGGCAACATCCGCCGACTTCCCGCGGGGAGTGTCGTGCTGGCCGAGGATACGACGGGCAAAGGGCACATTTCCCGTCACCCTCCCGAGGGCCAGCTCGTGGTGCACGTAGCCTTCGCCGAGCATCAAAGCTAATGATGCGCTAGCAGGCGATCGTGCGATGAACGTGCTCGTTGAGGCGAGCGCGGGCCCCTGCCCTGAGAACCAGTGGGCAAGGAGCCCAAATCTCAGCCGACTTTCGGTTTTTCCGAAATAGACCGCCTGCTCAGCATATGCCCTTTCCAGACCGGCATAACTTCCTCTTCTGTTCGGTTCGCTGACGCTACAAAGTCGTAAGTAGCTCTGTTTAGCTGAGCCAGATGGTCCGTCGCTACCTGATGGTCGTATGAGGACCTCGCTGCGGTTCTCGGCTCGGCTCGAGATCGAGCTTTTGCCCAGCGCGGCGCACTTCGATACCGACATTCCTAGCCTCAAGGAAACCGAGCCACTTCATCTTCTCGGGTGGAGTTTCGGTTATGTATAGGATCGCAGCCGCCGAGAGCCCTAGCTCATTCAGATATGAACTTACTAGCGCATTCCCAGCGGCGCTTGCCGAGGCAATGGCACCGCCCGAGCCACGAGTGTAAGGGGCATGGAAACCTATCCGACCTGTGGCTCCCATTAAGCGACTCGCGCCTCCTAACCAAGCTAGAGCGCAGGCGGAAGCGCACGCGCTCCCGTTCGGGACAAGGGTGTCAAAGTGTTTAAAATGGATGACCTTACCTATCGCAATCCCGGCGAATAGATTTCCGCCTGGGCTCTCGAAGACCACCACCGCGCCCGCAACGGTACCGGCAATTTGAACAAATCGATTTTCATCCCCGGGGACCAGCTCACCCGAGACGCTAATCACGACAGAGCCCGCGTGGCTCGGAGCTTTGACGATAGTCGCGGCTACAGCCGGAACAGGAGAATTGGAGAGCCACAGGGCAATCATCGAAGCAGCAATTAGGCATCGCATGGAATCGTCCAATCGCCCCCGATCCTCAGTGCCTACCTTCGAGTCCAACGTTTAATAAGCAAGCTAGAACGATACCTTCGCGCCGTTTCCGGTCGATGTCTGCAAACCAGATTAGACGATTAGCGTGCCCAGTCACGCCGCTTCCTTGAGTGCTCGTTCGAGAATTGCCTCAGCGAGATGCCTGCTCTCTGCGACCAGAAACGCCCAATGAGCATTGTCGAGACAATCTCGCGCGTGTCTGCTTGTCGGCCTTTGTCCGATAGGGAGTTACGTTCGGCACGCTGGACGCAGAGCGACGGTACTCGTCAGCCATCTGCGAGGTCTCGTTTCAATTGAAGATCGGGACCTAATCCCGGCCTAGCGTCCCTGATCTGGAGGGGCAGTCGCTACCCTATTAAGCTAATGCGCAATCCATGCTCCGCAGGGGGACGTATTGTGCTCGAGTCGGGGACTGCGGCACATACCGCCAGAAAAATGCAAGAAGAAACAATCGCTTATCTCTGTTGACTGGCGGAGACGGAGGGATTCGAACCCTCGATAGAGCTTTGGACCCTATAACGGTTTAGCAAACCGCCGCCTTCAGCCACTCGGCCACGTCTCCGTGAAGGCTTTTCAAGTACTTAGCAAGGGGGTCCGGGGAACACTACTCGAACATTGCCACCCAATTGCCACCCTAAGCACCCGGCAGAGCGGCATTTATCGCGGCTGCCGCCTTGCGGTCGTCCGTATGGAATAAATGGGCATAGATGGCAAGCGTGATGCTTGGTTTCGCGTGCCCCAGGCGCTTCGAGACGGTAACGATGTCTACGTCCCGCGCGATGAGTTGGCTGGCATGGGTGTGGCGCAGGCCGTGAAACGTCACGCCGGGTACGCCGAGTGCTTCGGCATCCTCGCTCCAGTCCGACGACATGTTACCGGGCCGCAGCGGATCTCCCTGTAGGTTGGCGAACAGCAACGTGTCATCCGGCAGCTTGCCAAGCCCAAGCCTCATGCGCAGCTCCAGTTCGCGCCTGCGGTGCTCGCGTAAGGCATCGACCAGGGTGTCCGGCAGGCTGATGTCCAGCCTGCCCGCCTTGGACTTCGGCTGCTTGAAGCGAATGCCGTGCGCCTTCGTTTCCTCCAGGGCCTCGCGCACCTTGATCGTCTTTCCGTTCAAGTCGACATGCAACCACCGCAGCGCCAATATCTCTCCGAGCCGCATCCCGGTGAACAGTGCGAGCATTGCGGGAGCTTGCAGGCGCGAGCCCCTGAGCTTCTCCACTAGGGCCGGCACGTCCTTGACGATCTCCATCTCCTTCACGGGCACCTTCGGCGCCGACGTCGCCCTTGCCGCATTCCGGTGGACTGCCCCATTGCGTTCAGCATCGCGGAGCGCCTTGGACAGTACGCGATGCGCGTGTCCTATGGTGCGCGCTGATACACCGCCCTGCCCGTTTGCTCGACCACCGGATCGCAGGGCCGTGTGCCAGTCTTCGACATCAAGCGGTCGGAGCTTTTGCAGCAGCTTGCCGCCGATCTGCGGCGCTATCTGGTTTTCGAGAAGCTGACGATAGCGTTGCGCGGTGCGAGCCGTCACAGCACCGGCGGCCTCCCATTGGTCGATGCGTCGACCGACGTATGCGGCCACGGTGATCTTGGAGGGATCGACGCTATTGCCGGCCACATGCTCCGAGACAAGCCGAGCGAGTTCCAGTTCGGCATCTCGTTTAGTGCCCTTGAAGCTGACATAACGGATGCGGCGCTTGCCAGTAGCAGGGTCGCCAACGTCGAACTTCAATTCAAAGGATTGCTTGCCTCGGCGGCGGATATGGGCGGTCATTGCATTTTTCCACTAATATTGAAGGGCCCGAAAGGCCCGCTCGAGTGTGTAGTACGACTTTTCGAGATGGTCGATTTCGTCTTGTCCCCACACATGAACCAGGGACTTCATTTCTTTCAAATCGGATTCTTTATTGCGGAATAGATCGGTAAGAAGCCAAGTTGCGACATCTCTCCCCCGGTTTTCCGGGGTATCGAAAAATTGTCCGCCGTAGATTAGCCGATCGGTTGTATCTTCTGGAGTTGGGCCGGAAAACTTGTAGGCGTCCGGCACCTCGGGCGCCTCACATGCGCCAGTCGGGCGAAGCCCATCTAGCACCTTTATAACAGCGTACTTAAAGGCCTCGTAAAGGAACGGATTTGTTCGCCAGTTGTATTTCTTGCGATCCAAGGCCCCTGAGATGTCTTCGCTGAGCCGGGTGATCAGGTAACAAATCGCCCTGATGGGATCATCACTCTGCCTGCTTTGCCGCTCCTTGAGTCCAAGATCAAGCAGAGCTTCGACAGTGAGAGACAAAGACTTTTTTCTCGTCAGTCTCCGCTCGGCTTCCAGCCTGCTCCGCAGGTCTGAACTAATCCGTAGCGACAAAGCGGCGGTTTTCCCGCTCTCGGATTCCCGGGGGCGGCCCGCGCCCTTCCGAGATCCCCCGTGGCTACTGTGTGTACTTGATTTTGTAACGCGTTTGACCACGGGTGCAATACCCGCGCGTTGCGTCTGGTGCGTCAACGGCGGCGTTGGCTAGGAAGCATGCAATCAATTTGAAATTGCGCGCGGAAGAGAAGCCAACCAAGAGCACCGCTCGCGTTACGGCCCCGCGCGCCCCATCGATCCTCGATCGTAAAAAGGCGATCAACGAAAAACTGCGCAAGGAGGACTCCTGGCGCAAGTAGTTTGGGCAGAGGGTTTGCCTTGGCTTTTTTTGAGGTCGCCGCGACGAAGACCAACAACGGGAAGCTAGTGTCCGGGCCAAGGCAAAGAGAAGCCTCCCGGGTCAACGCTGGCGCAGTCGCAACTCGCGGAGGTGGCCTAGCACGGCGCCTCCGCGAGACATATCAACAACCAACTGGACATCGAGAAATGTTAACTGGCACAATTGTTAAATACATCGGCGAAAAGGGCTATTTCTTTATCCAACCGGACGCGGGCGGCAAGGACGTGTTTGCGCACGCGAGGGCCGCGACTTCGATTCGCCCCTACGTTGGAATGAAAGTCTTATACGAGATCGAAGAAACCGTCGACGGCCGCATCAGAGCGCGCAGCGTCAGCGAGGTTGGTCGCGACATTCCGATTCCCGCGTCGCTGTTTCGCGCAACCTAAGCGTCAGCGCGGCAGTGGGGAAAAAGAAAAAGCCGGGCCTCACGGTCCGGCTTTTATTTTGTTTCTCGTCCCGCAGGCCGGATCAGAATCAGACCGCTTGAGCCTTCCGCTTCCTCCGCCAGCCGAGCAGACCTAACGCGCCGAGACCTGTGGCGAAGAGAGGGGGAGCAGAAGGAGCAGGAACCTGAGTCACAATAGGCCCGAAGCCCGGCGGAAAGCCATTTCCGACATTGTTACTCAGTATAATCGAGTAGTCAGAGGGATTGCCGGTAAAGGTTGGATCTAACGAGGGATCAAGAAAGAAATGCGGATCGGCAAGCGCACTTGCAGATCCGTCGGGAGCGTATCCAGTTGCCTGAGCTTGTATGACAATTTGATAGAGGGTCCCTGGTGTGAGGTGCAGTGGGACTTCCCCACTGAAACTAGCTCCATTTTTCTCATCGAGATGAACAGAAGTGCCATCGTTGTTAACAATCGCGGTCATGTCAAACGCTGCATTAGCACCCGCACTTCCAGTAATGGTGGTACTAAGAACAACATCAACTCCCCAAGGTGCGGGATTAGGGCCCTGCATTAACATGTAATAGATAACGCTAGCGCCACCGCCATCGTTTGTTGTGCCCCCGCTGTTGCCTGTCGCCTTGACCAAGGCCGGGTCCGTTATGTTTGGGCCAAGGGATGCATTCGCAGTGCCGCCCCCTAAGCTGGCTGCGCCACCGAAGGCGTCTACCACACCAGAGGTCTGATCCAGTGTTCGGCTTGAAGGGTCGTAAACGGTTGCTCCGACCGAAACAACGGCATCAGGAACACCGCCGCTGCTCGCGGTCCCTATCAGCAGGATTTGGCTGGCAATAGCCGAAATGAGAAGAAAAAATAGTTTCGGCGCAACTTCCACCATGTTTGAGTTTAGGGCGCCGTTGAAAATGCGGCGCAAATGATTTGATGACACGTCACGCCTCCCTATCGAACAACGGGGGATATTGCAGACTTCGTCAGGTACTTTTTTGGTTGTAGCCTCGTCCCCCATCCCCTTAGCAATTCTTGCGCCAGTTTAACGTCAATAGTAGATTCAATAACTTATATCAGAATTCTCTTTCAGATACCGAAGCCAATTGTAAACAAAATTGACACTGATCGAGCACGGTTGCGAGCGCTCCACTGTCAGGAATTCCCTGACATTGGAGATCTTTCTGAAGCAAAGAGATGGATCAGGTCCGCAATCCGAAGTCGCCGGCATACATGCGGATCAGCGACGGGACGTTCTCAGCGGGTGCGCCGATCACCCTGCAATGTCGCTTTTTGACCCTGGCTGTGTGAAAACGCACTGCGTTATTTGATTCGCGCGATATGATTCCGATCTAACTTATGG
>Ga0207826_1000396_pt1 | contig 12499 bp, 10 predicted proteins | sample LuqExpMetageno80_FD_187837 | JGI IMG/M metagenome (GOLD analysis project Ga0207826, IMG submission 187837) | Tropical forest soil microbial communities from Luquillo Experimental Forest, Puerto Rico - Sample 80 (SPAdes) | ecosystem: Environmental > Terrestrial > Soil > Tropical forest ... | reverse complement strand
TAATATTCGGTCTGCAGTGCGCCTGTCAGCTCGGGCGCATGGCCTATGAGGAGCGGCTCTTGTCGAGCGTTTTTCCGGAGTACCGGAACTATATGGCGCGCACAGCCCGTATACTTCCGTACATCTACTGAAACGCGCGACCGCTGGCGCCCGCTAGTCGTTTCGGCAGCATAGATCGCGGTGCAAGTTTTTCTTGGCTAAGCCGCGGAAACCATGTTGCGAGCGCTTTAGGCCACGGCGGCCGCCTCCGCCCAGGTTCCCAAAGTGTGCGTTTTCTCTCTCGCCACATCTTCAGGCTTTTCTTTCACACCGTTGGCGGCGTCATAGACATTGGGAGCGACCGCCAAGAGCCCGGTCTTGGCGTCGTGATCTTTGAGCGCCTCGGAAAAGCGCAGCTCGTCGCGCCATGCCCACTTGCCGCGTTGTAGCTGCGCATAGATCCGGCCGGTTTCGAAATCGGCGAATTTGACGATCGGGATCCAACGGGCGCAGCGCTTGAGAAAGTCGAGGTTGTTTTCCGGCGCCAAGTCCTCACCGACGTAGACTTCCGTGGGTTTCTGCGCGTGGATATTTATTTTCCTGAATCGCTCGATATCAATCATGCGCTTGATGTCGAGGATGGTCATTTCGCCGTTCCAGCCGAAGGCCACGGTGCGCGGCGGCTGACCCTCGGCGACGCTGTTGTCGAGAAACTCGTAATGCACGCGCTTGCTGGCCGCGAGCGCCCAGGTGAAGAACAATTCCGGCATGCCGGTATAGGCCTCGACATTGTGCGCCAGCAGGTCTTCGACGGCCTTGTAACGGCCGACTTTCAGTCCGCGGATCCAAGCACGCTCTATGGTCATTTCCGGCGGCGTGATCATGAAGAACATGTAGACGAGATCGCCGAACCGCGTCAGCAGGCGCTTAGATCCCACGCCTTCAAGCTCGGGCACGAAGTTGTCAAAACGAAAGCGATCGATGAGCAGGTGCGACATCTCTCCGCGCGCAGCGCGCGTCGCCATGCGGCGGTCGAGCTTCTGGTCGACGATCTCGAGCTCATGGCCCGATAGCGTGCCGGCGTATTTGTAGGCTGGACCCAAGGAGCCGTAGTCGAGCAGAAATTTTCGCCAGATATCGGGGCTGATCAGGGCGAACTGATCCCAGGCGAAGCGAAGCCTTCCAGCCAGAATCTTCTGGAGCGGCCGCATTGTGCTCTTGCCGGACGCGGACGCGCCCTTGACGTTCATCACGATCGGATTCTCCTGCCGCGGCAGCACGCGATAGCCTTCGCGCGCGATCGCCTCCTGGACATACGGAACGATGGCTTCGCCGATCACTTCGCTGCCGTAGTCGTTGCATATCAGCGTGACGACGAGCTCCGTGAGCAACGCGATGTTGCCGAACAGGCGGCCGCGCCGCCTTCGGATCCCAGTGGCGACTCTGTGCAAGGCGTCGAAGCAGGCTTCGTCTAGCCGCTCGACGGCCGCTTCTGATTTTCTTTGCCAATCCGCAACGATCCTTTGATCGCGCTCCGCGATAGATTCCACCGACGTCGACGGTTTCTTTGGCCTGGCAAAGGAAAATAAGCGGCGCCCCTCCCCTGGGCCCTCGACACCCGGCTTGGGCTCGACGAATGCCTTGGTCAGTTCACCTTCGATGATACGAGAAGCATCGTTCTTGACCCGTTCGAAGATGCGCACCAATTCGTCGCGATGCGGCGCGACGTATCGATTGAGAATAATCGCGGCGATCTCGCGAAAATTTTTGCCCAGGTCCTCGTAGTCGCGGCCGTCAGGGACAGAAATTCCCGCAGTCACGTGAATGAGCACCTCGTGTGCGATCAAGCGATCGGGACGAAAGGCGACCAGCTCATGCGCGGGCACGCCGCAATAGTCGCTCAGCTCATGCGCCTTGGCGACGCTGGTCGAAACGTTCTCGCCGCGGAATATAGTCGAGAGCGGCAAATACTCGCGCGGCAGCTCCGACTGCAAACCCGGATTCCACGCATCGAATTCAGCGGGCCGCGGCTCGATGTTCATCTTTTACCGCGCTAAGCCTTCGCCACCATTTTGAACATTTCCTTGCCATACAAGTTGCCCGCGTCAGCCAGCAACGGCTGCACGGCAGCAACGAAGACGGCGTGTTCCTTTGCATTCAGCTCAACGATTTCGCAGCCGGCGTCCTCAATAATCCGGCGCGAGGCCTCGTGTTCCTCCACCGCGAGCTGCCGCTGGAACGCGACAGCTTGCGTCACTGCTTGCCGCATCGCGCGTTTGAGGTCATCCGGCCAGGCATCGAACGACGTGCGATGCAGAAATACGGGCCGTGAAATGTAGAAGTGGCTAGTGAGGGTATGAAACGTGTGGAACCTGTGCACGCCGTAGGTGACGGTATTGGCGAGCGGATTCTCCTGCGCGTCGAGGGTATTGGCCTTGATCATGGCGATCGCCTCGGTGAGATCCATGCGCAACGCCACAGCGCCCAGCACCTCGAAGGTGCGCTTTTGGATTTCGCTCGGCAGCACGCGGATCTTCATACCCTTGAGATCGGCCGGCACATGAATCGGCCGCAGCCGGTTAGAGATGTGGCGAAAGCCGTTCTCGAACCAGCCTAAGATCCGATAGTTGATGCGCTCCTCGGTCATACGCGCGAGATAGGCGCCGAGCGCGCCGTCCATGGCGCCACGCGCCTGCGCATTGTCGGCGAACAGGAACGGCAGATCGACAAAGCCCAGCTCTGGCACGCGGTCGGTGAGGTAGCTCGACGATTGGTAGCCGAGCGTCATTTCTCCGTGCTCGACGAGCGTCAAAATGTCTTGGGCCTTATGCCCGCAGTCCATGATGTTCCAGATATATTCGATTGTGACGCCATCGCCGAATTCCGTCTGTAATTTGTCGCCGATGAATTTCAGCGCCCTGCTGAAACCGGTCGTGGGCGGCCCATAGCCGCCCATGCGGATAGGGATCGGTTTGCTCATGGCCACATTCTCTATACTGATGGCGCGATATGGCCAAGCGCGCGCGCCGTGATAAACTCGCACAAACTCGGGGGAGAGCGACATCCATGAACAAAATCGCCAAGCTCGCAACAACGGTGACGCAGGATCGCGTGGCGCCGGCGGAATGGCAGGCACGCGTCGACCTCGCCGCCGTCTATCGCCTGCTCGCCCACTACGGCTGGGACGACGTCATCTACAACCATTCCTCCATGCGTGTGCCGGGCGAGCCGCGTAATTTCCTGATGAAGCGGCACGAGCTGCTCTACACAGAAGTGAGCGCGTCCAATCTGGTAAAAGTCAATATGGACGAGGACCTCGACGAGAGGTCCGGCGTCAACCGGCCTGGCTTCACCCTGCATGGCGGCGTCTTGAGCGCGCGACCAGACGTGAATTGCGCGGTGCACGTGCACACCGAGAACGGCACGGCACTGTCCGGGTTAAAGAACGGCCTGCGCATGGTGTCACAGCAGGCGCTGCGTTTTTACCAGCGTGTCGGCTATCACAAATATGAAGGCATCACCGAGGACTTCGACGAGCGCGCGCGCATTAACAAGGCACTTGGGCAGAACCGCGCGCTGATCATGCAGCATCACGGCATGCTCACAGTCGGCAAGACCGCACGTGAGGCATTCGTGCTGATGAAATATCTGCTCACCGCCGCCGAGATCCAGTTGAAGATGGAGGCGACTGGCGACGAGCTCCTGGAAATTCCGCTGGAGACCTGTGCCAAGGTCGCCGAGCAATTCCAGCACCACGACAGCGGCCGCGGCAGCGCCGATTGGCCGGCCTATCTGCGCATCCTCGACAACATCGATCCGACCTATCGTGAGTAGGGCCGATTCACAGTTCTTCGCAAAGCCGCGCTCTTGCGGCGCGCTTTTCGCGAGTGCAAAATAACCCGCTGTCGTTCCAATCGGCGGGCCTGCACTATCTCATTGATCCAATTCAGTTTTTATCGTCAGTGGTAGCACCGTAGAGCCGCCACACGCTAGGTTTGCGGCTGACAGAACGCAGGGTACTAAGCCAATGGTAGTGCTGGATTCGAGACACCAAGAACTGGCAAACTTCGGTGGCAAGCGGCGCCCTCATCCCGGGTAGCCGCCGCCAGACAATGAAACGCTGGGGGGCAGCGTGACGTTAGGGATCCGAAAAATCATCGCCTGCGTCTCTGCCCCCGATAGCTGGGGAGGAGGAAGACCAAGGCTGCACATATTCCCCGCCGACTAGCAGGGGGCCACAGATTTAGGGCTGGCTTCCTATGTGGCGTTGCGTCCGCATTTGCGGCTCGGCACTTCACAAGAGGTTGCGCTTGTCGCTAACCCAATATCGACTAACCTGACTAACACAGTGAGCACAACGGCTTGAGTTCAACAATAGAAAGCTTGCGAAGCTCAAAGACGAGGAAACGTTTCGCTGCGCGGTCCAGTGCGACCTTGCTCCGCGAAGTAAAAAAGCCCTGAAACAGGAGGAGACTAACATGGCTCAAATGGCACTGGCTCAAACGGCCCGAATTCCGAAGAACTTCCGGACCGTGATCATGGCCGCGTCCGCGGGAAATGTCATCGAGTGGTACGACTTCTATATTTTCGGGAGCTTGGCCACGATTCTCTCGGTCAAGTTCTTCGAAAAGAGTCACCCAGTTGCCGCCCTGCTGAGCACGATCGCGCTGTTTACCGCCGGCTTTCTGGTTCGGCCGCTGGGCGCGTTCGTGTTCGGCTGGCTGGGCGACATGGTCGGCCGCAAATACACGTTCATCTTGACACTCGTCGGCATGGCGCTCGGCACCGGCGCGATCGGCTTGATCCCGACCTTTGACCAGATCGGTCTGGCCGCCGCGTTCATCCTGTTCGCCCTGCGCATGATCCAGGGGCTGTGCCTGGGCGGCTCGTACGGCGGTGCGATCACCTATGTCGCCGAGCACGTGCCGGAAGCCCGCCGCGGCTACTATACGGGCTGGCTGCAGACCTCGCCGACTCTCGGCATCGTGTTGTCGCTCATCGTCATCATCGCGACCCGCACCTACTTCGGCGAAAAGGTGTTCAACGACTGGGCCTGGCGCATTCCGTTCTTGTGCTCGTTCTTCCTGCTACTCGTCACCATGTACATGCGGAGGAACTTCGAGGAGTCGCCGGTCTACCAAGAGATCAAGGCCAAGGGCAAAACCAGTAAGAACCCCTGGCGCGAAGCCTTCCTCAATCCCGCCAACCTGAAATTCGTGGTCATCGCCACTATTGTGGTCCTGGGCGAGGGCGTGGTCTGGTACTCGAGCCAGTTCTGGGCGCTGTTCTACCTGCAGACGGTGTCCAAGGTGGACACGCTGTCGAGCTCCTTCATCGTGGGCATCGGCCTGATCATCGGCACTCCGTCGCTTGTCTTCTTCGGCTGGCTGTCCGACATTATCGGCCGCAAAGCGGTGATCCTGGGCGGCTTCTTCCTGGCGGCGGTCACTTACTATCCGCTGTACACCTGGCTCGGTGCGGTCAGTCATCCAGGCAATATCAACTATCCGATCGCGATCCTCATCATCGCGATCCTCGTCTGCTACGTCGGCATGGTGTACGGGCCGATCGGCGCGTTCCTCGCCGAGTTCTTCCCCGGCCGCATCCGTTACACGGCGGTATCCATGCCGTACATGATCGGCAACGGCTGGGGCGGTGGTCTGGTGCCGTTCATCACCACGGCGGCGTATCAGTCGACCGGCAGCCTCGCCTATGCCCTGATCTACCCGATCGCGGTACCGGCCGTGTGTCTAGTGCTCAGTCTGTTCCTGATGCCTGAGACGCGGCACATGAAGATCTGGGAACCGGAGCCGCAGACCGCATAGCCAGCGACCTCGACAACACGAGCTGCGTGCGGGGCCCGTTCGGCCCCGCATTGTTTTGCATCGCGGGTGCGCGATCGATCGGCACATTGCCAGGTCGTGACGCATGTGCGATGACGTTGAAAGAAAATTACCGCCGTGACGATCGCCGGGATCAACGCAATGATCAACACCGTGAAGAAATTTACTGTCTTCGCGCTCATAGTCCTCGTCGTTACTGCCGTCGCGGCGAACGCGCAGCAATATCCGAACAGGCCGATCCGCTTGATCAGCCCGTATCCAGCAGGCAGCGCCTCGGACACGGTCACCCGCGTCGTCCTCGATCAGGTCTCGCAGCTAATCGGCCAGCCGATGGTCATCGAGTTAAAGCCCGGCGCCGGTGGCGCCACCGGCTTTGCGTCCGTGGCGCGATCCGACCCGGACGGTTACACGCTGGTGACTAGCTCGTCCTCGATGGCCACTGAAACCGTGCTGCACAGCAAGCTGCCGTACGATCCGATCAAGGATTTCGTTCATGTGGTATTGCTCGGCACGTCGCCGAACATTCTGGTTGCTTCCGCCAAAAGCGGATTCAAATCCGTGGAAGACCTGGTCAAGGCAGCGAAGGAAAAGCCCGGTACATTGACGTTTGCGTCGGCCGGCATTGGCTCCTCCTCGCATATGGCGGCTGAGCGTTTCCGGCTGGCGGCAAAAATCGACGTCCGGCACGTGCCGTTCAAGGAAGGCGGCTTGGTTCAGGTGATGGCCGGAAACATCGACTTCTATTTCATTCCGCTCGCTGCAGCGGCCTCGGCGATCGGCAGCGACAAGCTCATCATCCTTGCCGTAAGCTCACCCAAGCGCGTGTCGGTGCTGCCGAACGTGCCGTCAGTTGTCGAAGCCGGCTATCCCGACGCGGTGTTCCGCTTCTGGAACGGCATCTCGGCGCCGGTCAAGACTCCTGCCAGCATCGTGAACAAACTGCACGATGTGACCGAAGAAGCGCTGAAGCTCCCCGCCGTGCAGGAAAAACTCGCCAAGCTCGGCGTCGAGCCCGCGCAGATTAGTACCGACGAATTTATGAAATTCGTCAAAGACGATATTGAAGCAACGGTGCAGCTCGCCAAACAGGCTGACATCAAGCCGCTGGATTAACTGAGAACGTCGTCATGAGTATCAGACCGCCGCGCATCGGCCCCCAGCCGTGGGGTGTTGTGCGCAGCAAGCTTGACCAGTTGCTGCCGTTCGCCAACATGCGCGATACGCCCTACTACCGCGACGCGATATGGGAGCAATTTTCCAAGGAAGAATACGAGCGACGTTATCGCGCGCTACGTAATAAGATGCGCGAGCATAAGCTCGACCTGGTGATCGTGCCCGGCGGACCGAGCCATTGGAGCTTTGGCGGTGGCATGCTGTGGCTGACCGGCCACTGGGAATGGCACGCGCTTTCAAGCTACGTGCTCGTGCCGCTCGAAGACGAGCCGACGCTGATCTATTCGATGGGCGGCACGCACGCTGAAGCCGTGCGTCGACAGGTCGAGGTGGCAGTCAAAGACGTACGGCACAGCCGAAACGGGCGCTACGCCGATATCATGGTCGAGCGCATCCGCGAGCTGAGGCTCGAGCGCGGCCGCATCGGGTTGATGGAGATCGATCCGCGCCACGCTGACTATCTGCCAGTTAATCAGTACAATGTCCTGCGCGAGAACTTGCCCGACGCCGATCTGGTGTTCACGCAAGGCTTCCTACACGAGCTGTTGTCGATCCACAGCGCCGAGGAACTCGGCTGCGTACGCAAGGCCGGCGTGCTCTGCCAAAACGCCATGGAGGCGATGGTTGCGCGCGCCCGTCCCGGGGTTAAGGAGTACGAGCTGCGCGCAGCGGCAGGCGCGGCCATCATGGAAGGCGGCGGCGATATTGATTTCTTGATCATCGGCTCGACGCAGATGGCCAACCCGGCTATGATTTTCGGCAATCCGCGTCCATCTAGCCGCGTTCTGAAAAAGGGTGACATCATCAATATGGAGCTAGCCGCAGGCTACCGCGGCTATACGGCGCAGATCGGATCACCCATTTGCGTCGGTGAGCCGACCGAGATGGTGAAGAAGTTCTGGAACGAAATCACCCTGCCCGGCTACAAGCTCATCATCGACGAGATCGCGCCCGGCAAGCCGGTGGAAGCCATGCGCACCGCCAGCATGTTCTTCCGCGACAAGGGCTACCAGTCGCGGCCGACGCAATGCCATGGCATTGACCTCGTCACCGACAAGCCGCACGTCGTGGCTGAGCACGTTTCGGCGGAAGCCTTCGAACAGGTCTTGAAGCCCGGCATGGTGATCATGGCGGAGCCCAATCCAGTCACGCCGGACGGGCTGTTCGGCATCTTCCTGGGCCACACTTTCATCGTGACCGAGACGGGCCACGAAGTCTGCGACAATTTCCCGCTGGAGATCGCGATCGCGTGCAGCTGATCAGCCCCAGCGCCAGAAGTCGCGCCCCTCTTCGCGCATAAAGCGGGCGAGCACCATCTTATGCACCTCGGAAGCGCCGTCGACCAGACGCGCAGCGCGGGCGTAGCGGTAAATCCATTCTAGGATGGTATCCTTGGAATAGCCGCGCGCGCCATTGAGCTGGATCGCGGTGTCGGCCGCGTTGTGCAGCGTGTCGGCCACCTGGATCTTGGCCATCGACACTTCCTTTCGCGCGCGCGAGCCCTGATCTAGCTTCCAGGCCGCGTGCATAGTCAGCAGGCGTCCGATCTCGATCTGATGCGCGATGTCGCCAAGCCTAATCTGGATGTTCTCGCGCTCGGCAAGCCTAACGCCGAAGGCCTCGCGCTTACCGACGTATTCCTGCGCGATCTCCATGCAGCGCTTGGCGAAGCCAAGCCAGCGCATGCAGTGCGTGAGCCGCGCCGGCCCGAGCCTTATCTGCGTCACCCGCAGGCCGTCGCCGACATTGAGCAGGATGTTCTCTTCCGGAATCTCCAGCCCGTCATATTCGATCTCGCAGTGGCCGCCGTGCTCGTGCGGCCCCATGATCGGGATGCGGCGCACGATGTGCCAACCGGGCTGGTCCTTGTGATAGAGGAAGGCGGTGAGGCCCTTGCGCGGATCGTTCGAGGTGCGCGCGATCAAGATGAAATGTGCGGCGCCCTCGGCGCCGGTGATGAACCATTTGTGGCCGCGGACGATGTAGTGGTCGCCCTTCTTTTCCGCGCTCGTCTTCATCATGCCGGGATCGGAACCAGAGCCGGGGTGCGGCTCGGTCATCGCAAAAGCCGAACGCACCTTGCCGTCGACCAGCGGCTTGAGCCACTTGTCCTTTTGCGCTTTGGTGCCGGCGCGCGCCAGACAATTGATGTTGCCGTCGTCCGGCGCCATGCAGTGGATCGCGAGTGGTCCGAAAATGGAGCGCGCTGCCTCCTCATAGATCGCAGCCCAAGCGACGATCGGCAGGCCCATACCGCCGTATTCCTTCGGCGCCTGCGGCGCCCACAGACCGGCTTTTTTCGCCTTCTCGCGCACCGGGGCGAGTCGCTCCTCGGGAATGTTCTCATGCTCGGTGAAATTCTGCGGGTCGTTCTCCAACGGCAGGACGTGCTCCTCGACGAAGGCCCGCACGCGCAGGCGAATGTCTTCGATCGCGTGAGAAAGCGTGAAGTCCATGGTCCGTCTCCTTAGCCCTTGATCTGGATCACTTGTCCGCCGTCGACCACGATAGTGGCGCCGGTGATGTAAGCGCCGGCATCGGAGGCGAGCAGTAGCAGCGCGCCGTCAAGATCGCCCTCATTGCCGAAGCGACCCATCGGGATGTCGCGCTTGATGGCGGCGCCGGCATCGCTCATCAGATATTTGTCGTTGATCTCGGTGACGAACCAACCGGGCGCGATGGCGTTTACGCGCACGCCCTTGAAGGCGAGCTCGACCGCCAGCGCTTTGGTGGTCTGGATGACCGCAGCTTTTGCGACGGCGTAGGCCGCAGTGCCCTTCGCCACGCCGAAGCCGAGCACCGATGAAATGTTGATGATCGACCCCTTCTTGCCCGCCGCCAGCATGCGGCGCGCCGCCTCCTGTGCGTTGTGGAAGACGGCGTCAAGATCGATGCCGAGTACCTTGTGCCACTCCTCAGGCGTAACTTCGAAGGCACGGGTTGGTGACTGCGCGATGCCGGCGTTGTTGACCAGGATAGTGACGGTACCGAAGGCCTTCTCGACAGCGTCGAAGGCGTGCGCCATGGCGTCGCGGTCGGTGACATCCGCCTCGATGGCGACAGCCCGGCAGTCCTTGCCCTCGATCTCTTTCTTCAGCGCTTCAAGGCGGTCGGCGCGCCGCGCCACCAGCGCCACCGCCGCGCCGTTGTCGGCGAGCGCGCGGACGAATTGCTGGCCGAGCCCGCTGGAAGCGCCGGTTACCAGCGCCACATTTCCTTTCAAGTCGAACAGATCAGTGGCTTTCATCACAGCGCCCCCGGCGGCTCAGGACCCATAAAGCGCATGAGGCAGCATGGTCGCAAGTCCCGGGACGGACCACAGCACCACCAGCGCAAAAACTTGGATTAGCACGAACGGGATAATGCCCCAGTAGATGTGCCGGGTGGTGATCTGCGGCGGCGCTACGCCGCGCAAGTAGAACAGGGTCGGCCCGAGCGGCGGGTGCATGTAGGAGGTTTGTAGGTTTACCGCCATCATGACGCCGAGCCAGACCGGATCGATGCCCGCGAAGGCGTCCATGACGAAGCCGAGCAGGAACATCGCCAGCATCACCACAAGCATGGCGCCGGCGCTGCCGCCCGGCAAATCGGTGAGTGCGCGGTTCACCATGTCGTCGCCGCCGAGCGCACGGAAGACCAGGCTGAACGCCGTGGCGCCAATCAGAATGAGGAAGATCATAGCGGTGATCTGCGTGGTCTTCTCCACCACGGGCCTCAGCAAACCGCGCAGACCGGCCTTGCGCGCGGCAAGCAGGATCGAACCGATGGCGCCGATTGAGGCCGCCTCGGTCGGCGTCGCTACGCCGCCGAGGATCGAGCCGAGCACAGTGAGGATGAGCAAGAGCGGCGCAATGAGCACCTCGATGAGCCGCCGCGCAAGCGCGAGCCCACGTGGCGCATTCGGGTCGGGCAGCAGCGCGGGGCAAGCTTTCGGCCGCAGGATCGCCACCGCCATCAGGAACACAAGATACATGCCGACGAGCGCAAAGCCGGGAATCAGCGCGCCAGCGAACAGATCACCGACATTGACCGAGCGCGGTGAGAAGTTGCCCTGCGCGAGTTGCGCCGCCTGATAGGCATTGCCGAGCTGGTCGCCGAGCAGCACCAGCACGGTCGCCGGTGGGAAGATCTGCGCTAGCGTCGCCGTGGCGGCGACGGTGCCCGCGGCAAGCCGGGGGTCATAGCCGAAGCGCAGCATCGCCGGCAGCATGATCAGACCCATCGTCACCGTGGTGGCTCCGACCACGCCTTTTGCCGCCGCCAAAAGCGTCCCGACGATCACCACCGAGAAGCCTAAGCCACCACGCACGCTGCCAAACAGCCGGCCCATGGTCTCTAAGAGATCCTCCGCGATGCGCGAGCGTTCGAGCATCACGCCCATGAAGATGAATAGCGGGATCGCCAGCAGCACCTCGTTGGTCATAATGCCGAACACGCGCTGCGGCAGCGCCCCGAGGATGTTGAAGCTCATAGCCCCCAGCGCATCGCCCAGGAGCGCGAAGGCGAGCGAGACGCCGGCGAGCGTTAGTGCTACCGGATATCCGGCCATGAGCGCGGCGATCACCGCAGCGACCATCAGCACCGCGAGAACTTCGGCAAGCGGCATTAGCGCGGCCTCAATGCCTCCACCGCGCGGATCGCCTGCGCGAGACCTTGCAGTGCCATAAGCACGGCGAACAGTGGGATCAGCGTCTTGAGCGCGAACACCAGCGGCAGGCCGCTCGCTTCCTGCGAGTGCTCGAGGATCGCCCATGAGCGCTCGACATAAGGCCAGGACAGCCACAACAACACCAACGAAAAGGGCAGCAGCAGGAGCAGGGCGCCGATTAGATCTATGACGGCTTTCGCGCGCAGAGATGCGTCAGCGTAAAAAATGTCGACGCGCACGTGGGCGCCGACGGAAAGGGTCCACGCCCCCGCCAGCAGGAATAATGTGGCGTGTGCATAAATAACGGTCTCGCTGAGCCAGAGAGAGCCGAGGCCGAACAGATAGCGTGCCACGACAAGCGCGAACTGCAACAACACAACTACCAGCACCAGCCATGCCGCCGCGCGCCCGATTTGCGTGTTCAGGCGGTCGATGCGGTCGGCCAATCGCAGCGCAAGGCGCATAGAGGTAATGATGACACAAACGCAAGGCTTCCGCTAAAGTCACCGCATGGCCTACGACCAGCACGATCATGACCGTTTCGAGCTTTCGGAGACCCAGTTGCGCGTGCGCGCACTGGAAACAGTGCTCACCGAGAAGGGCTATGTTGATCCGGCCGCGCTCGATCTATTGATCGAGACCTATGAGACGAAGGTCGGTCCGCGCAACGGCGCGCGTGTTGTAGCGAAGGCCTGGACCGACCCAGCGTATCGCGCGCGGCTTTTTAAGGAAGCGACCTCGGCCATCGCTGAACTTGGCTACGCCGGCCGCCAAGGCGAGCACGTCGTGGCGTTGGAGAACACGCCCAAGCGGCACAACATGGTCGTGTGTACGCTGTGTTCGTGTTACCCGTGGC
>Ga0207826_1000395_pt1 | contig 12505 bp, 7 predicted proteins | sample LuqExpMetageno80_FD_187837 | JGI IMG/M metagenome (GOLD analysis project Ga0207826, IMG submission 187837) | Tropical forest soil microbial communities from Luquillo Experimental Forest, Puerto Rico - Sample 80 (SPAdes) | ecosystem: Environmental > Terrestrial > Soil > Tropical forest ... | reverse complement strand
CCGCACGCACTTTCAGCCAATCATCCAGGCGCCCAACCATAATGGTGCAAACCGGGCCCATGGTTCGAATCTCTTTTCCTTCGCGTTCCCTTCGTTTTAGACCTCGCTCGACCGCTTCGGCGACAGCCACACACTGAGGCAGGGTGAAGCACACGGTCGCGTTGATGCTGATGCCGCGATAGGTTGCCTCTTCGATTGCTGGGATGCCTCGGCGGGTCACCGGAATCTTCACGATCATATTTGGAGCCAGCCGGTTGAACTCTTCCGCCTGTTCGACGATGGCGCCCGTGTCGCGAAATAAGCGCGGGTCCGTCTGAATCGAAAGCCGGCCATTACGGCCGTCGTGCGCGTCGAAAATGGGTTTCAGCAGTGCTGCACTTTTTGCCGAAATCTCCCAAACCACCTGCCAGGCGATCTGCTCTTCGGTCGCGTTGGGCCACTCCTCAATCAGGGCTTGAATCCGGGGCTTCCACTGCGGCATCTCCTTTTTGAGAACGCCGAGGACGATAACCGGATTGCAAGTCGCTCCAACAGCGCCGTGCTCGATCGAATAGGTCAACTCCTCGATCGATGCGGAATCATTCCAGAGACACGTGCGCGTGGTCTGCGTCATCTCGTGCAAAAGGCTCTTGTAGGATTCTCGAGTCGCTGATTGGGTCATTTTCTGCCTCCCCTCTCGTCAGGAAATCCGTCCTGATGGGCTGCCTTGGCCTCGGCTACGCTGCATGGCCGCGACGCCAACTACCCCGATGCCCAGTTTCCGCATGCCTAATCTCCCGCCGAAATCTTAGCGCTTTGACGGGCAAAATAAAATAGGCAGGTGGAAGGCCCAAAGGCGCTGCTCCCGGCAGGAGTAGCTCTTTTTGCCGGAGAAACCGCTGTTTTTCCCTCCCCCGGCTTCTTTGCCTCAAAAGCCACTCGCGAACCCTGACCGGCAAAGCCGTGGCTGGGATTCGAATACCCCAGCGCGGCGTAGCCGTGAGACAATAAGCGCTTAGGGAATCGCTATGGTTATTCTACCGTAACTTAAGGTACACTTTCGACAATCCCATGGCTCTCCGGAAGAAAAAAGACTCTAGCAAGACCAGCAAGGCCGCCAGCATCTACGACGTTGCTCGCGAGTCCCGCGTCTCGGTATTCACGGTCTCTGCTGTCGTCAACAACAAGGCTCACGTCGGAAAAAAACTCCGCGAGCGTGTCGAAGCCGCGATTCGCAAACTGAATTACCGGCCCAATCTCTTGGCGCGCAGCCTCGCGAAGCAGAAAACCCACACCATCGGCATGATCGTTCCGGACATCGCCAACCCGTTTTTCCCGATGGTCGTGCGCGGAGCCGAGGATGCGGCCCAAAAACGTGGCTACAATCTTTTGCTTTGCAACAGCGATGACACGCAGGTGAGAGAAGAAAGCGCGCTCGAATTGCTGCTTTCAAAGCGCGTAGACGGAATCCTTCTCACCAAGGCGATCTGCGACATCACCCCCTCCCTCCGCCAGATGATTGAGGAAATGAACATTCCCATCGTCTTGGTGATGCGCACATTTCCCAAGATCTCCAAGGACGCCATCATCACCGATGACTATCAGGGCGCTTACGAGGCGGTCTGCCATCTCGCGCGGTCCGGGCGATCGCGCATCGGTCTGATGGGTGGCCCGATGAAAGTCAGCAATGGCAAGGCGCGCTGGCAGGGGTTCCACGATGCGCTGAAGGCCAATGATCTGACCTACGAGCCTTCGCTGGTCATTGAAGGGGATTATCGGATCGAGTCCGGCTATCGCGGCGGACACGTCTTGCTCTCTCAGCGCCCGGATGGCGTCTACGTGGCAAACTACCTCATGACCGTCGGACTCTTGAAGGCAGCCGAGGAAATGGGGCTTCAGTGCCCGGAAGACTTCGGCCTCGTCAGCTTTGACGACTATCCGTGGCTCGGGATCTTCCGGCCAAAACTCACCACCGTTGAACTGCCAAAGTATCAACTGGGACTCGAGGCCGGTGATCTGTTGCTCGACCGCATTGCCGGCAAGACCGGTCCGGGAGTCCTCAAAAAACTGCTGCCGGAACTTCGCGTGAGAGACTCTTGCGGCTTCAAACTTCAGGGATCAGGGCGATGACGGCGGCGATCGATAAGGGCAAGCCCAAACGCGCTCCTCGAAAGCCGGTTGCACTGTCCCTATTGTTCTAGTCAAACCGCTCTGCGGTTACCTTATTCGATAAATAGAAATAGCTGCTTTCGGGTGGCGGCCCACTGAGCAAGCGGATGGCATGCTTCCGGTAATACCCAATATTCTCGCACTTCACTTTTTTGGTTTTTCGCCTGGCTTTCTGATAACGCTCATCAATGCCCCGGAGATACTCCCATCACCCTCTGTTCCCCAACCTGGTCATCTCCCTTTCTACGTTTTGATTGGGTTACATCTGAAGTGGCGCGACGTCCGGTGACATTTGCCCGACGCGAAACGACTTCTTGACAAAGCCCTGACCCTGAACTATAACGCCTGCAACACGATAACCGGTTAGACTTGTGCGGCTGGGTAACCCCACGATGACAAGAACCTGGTGCGCCGCCGACAACCGGGGGCCCGCAAGCCCGAAACGGGGATGGAGTCAGAAAGGTTCACTCGGAGGGAATGATGCAAGTCAAGAGACTTCGCAACTTGGTGGGTATATTGTCTTTGGCGCTCGCGATCTTCGGCTCCGGCCTGTTGTACGCCGGTACCACCGCGAGCATTTCCGGAACGGTTACCGACGCAAGCGGCGCGGCGGTCGTTGGGGCCACGGTCACAGCGACAAACGTGGACACCGGCGTAGCCACTACCCAAACAACCAACGCGCAAGGATATTATTCGTTCCAGGCGTTGCCTCTCGGAAAATACACCATTGACGCACAGCAGCCGGGGTTCAAGACAACCCGGAGAACCGACATCATTCTTGAGGTGAACGACGCACGTGTCATCGACCTGACCTTACAAGTAGGCCAGCAAACCGAAAGGGTGGAAGTCTCCATCAATACGCTGCACGTGGAGACTTCCAACACGCAGATGGGCGAGGTGATTGACAGCAAGGAGATGACCGCCGTGCCGCTGGTCACCCGAAGCTACACTGACCTGTTGGCGTTGCAGCCCGGGGTGGTTTCGCAGACTTCGGGGCTGACCGGAGCGTACGCGGGTGCGTTCGTCTCGGCCACGTTCGCGATACCCCAAGTTTCTGGGAGCTTGAGTGCTGGCCAGCTTTCCGTCAACGGGCAGCGCGAAGCGGCGAACGGCTTCATCCTGAACGGCGTGACGGTGCAAGAAACGGGCTTCTCGGGGGCCGGAGCTGTTCCCGACCTTGATTCGATCGAGGAGTTCCGGATATTGACCAACAACTTCGACGCCGAATACGGGAACTACAGCGGCGGGCAGATCAACGTGGTCACCAAATCGGGCACAAACCAATGGCATGGCAATGTTTTTGAATTTTTGCGGAACACCGACCTTAACGCTGCCAATTTTTTTGAAACGGGGCATCGCGGCTCGTATCACCAGAATCAGTTCGGCGGAACGTTTGGAGGCCCGATAAAGAAAGACAAGCTCTTTTTCTTTGCGGACTATCAGGGGAATCGAGTGGTACAAGCGGTTCCGCAAGTGATTAGCCCGGCACCAAGCGCGGCTCTGCTGCAGGGCGACTTAACATCCGTCATTCCGAGCCTGACCGGCACAGTTGCGAGCGATCCTCTTTCAAATCCAAATAGCTGGGCAAATCAACTGTCGGCGCTCTTAGGCCAACCGGTCACTCCGGGGGAGCCGTACTACTTCACAGGTTGTACGCTCGCCTCCCAATGCGTTTTCCCCAATGCGCACTTGGACCCAAGCCACTTCAATCCAATCGCCAAAAATATGCTGCCGTTCATTCAGCCCGCGAATAATGCGGCGCAAAATGCCTTCTCCACGAACGCGGGCAAGATAGATTTGCAGGACAACAAATTCAGCGGGCGGGTGGACGACAACTCTAGATTCGGATTGCTCTCGGCCTATTTTTACTGGGACAAATTCAACCGGGTCGATCCTTACTGGGGATCCCCCAATCCTACGTATCCGGGATTTGGCATTCAGTCGAAGGGGCAGACTTACGTTGTTAATCTTGGGGATACCAAGACTTTCGGATCCGCCACGGTAAATGAATTCCGTTTCGGGTTCTTCCGCTTGGATACGCCCTTTAACCAGCCTCTTGGCGGAACGCAAGTGAAGCTCGCCCAACTCGGATTTGCTTCGGGTCAAAATCGGGCGCCCGGTATTTTTGTTGGCACTCCGAGCGTGGAAGGCGTCCCCGAAACGGACTTCAATAACTTCACGATTGGAGTGCCCAGCAAACCGATCCGCATCACCCAGAACAGCTTCCAGCTCCTCGACAACTTCAGCAAAGTCATCGGCACGCACACCCTGAAATTCGGAGGCCAATACCACTACAATCAGCTGGAAGAGAATCTCTCCAACGCCGCCAATGGCAGCTTTTACTTCGGCACGGCTGTGAACGGCGGGACCAGCGAAACAGGAAGCGACATCGCTGATTTTCTCATCGGCGCTCCAAGCTCCTTTGTCCAGGGGCTGGCGTTTCCCTCCTACGGCCGGAGTTTTTATTTCGGACTTTTTGCGCAAGACAGTTGGCGGATAAAATCGAACCTCACCTTGAACTACGGACTGCGCTACGACGTGAACTCTTTCTGGCGCGAACTGCATAACCAGATAGAGACGATCATACCCGGCGAGCAATCCGTAGTATTTCCAGGCTCCCCGAAGGGATGGGTTTTCCCCGGTGACCCGGGCGTTCCGAGTTCTTTGGCCCCTACCCGCTGGAACAACTTTGCTCCGCGCGTGGGACTCGCCTATTCGTTCGGTGACCACGAGGGCACGCTCGGTAAGATTCTTGGAAAGCCCGGCTCCACGAGCATCCGGCTTGGCTATGGTAAGTTCTATACGGCCCTCGAGGGCGCCACGAATTTTAATGAAATTGGAGACGCCCCGTTTGGAGACTTTACCGGCCAGAGTTCTTCGAACTTTGCTGCTCCTTTCACCAACCGGGCGACAGGCAACTCCATTCTGAACTTCTTTCCGATCACCCCCCCGCCATATAACTTCTCGGCTAGCAACCCGGCCACCAATGCGTGTGCACCTGCACCGGCAATCTGCCCGTATTCCACGTTGGTCAACTTCCTGACTGCGTATGGCACGATTAGCAGTTCGCCCGCGTTCTACAACAAAAATAAATCGCCGTACGCGGAAAACTACGAACTCTCCATTCAGCGCCAGATCACGACTTCGGATTTGTTGACCGTTAGTTATGTAGGTACGCAGGGACATCATCTACTCTTGGCGCTCTCGGCGAATCCTGGAAGCCCCGCGCTTTGCCTCCAACTGAGAGCGGAGAATGCCACCCCGACTTGTGGACCCGGGGGCGAAAACAATGTGTTCACGCTGCCCAGCGGAGCGCTGGTGGGCAGCTCACGCACACCGCTTAACCAGGGCGTAACCCCGAACGGCGTGGTTATGCTGGCCAGCGGGCCAGTTGTCCCCTTCGGGAACAACTCGTACTTCATCAATAGCGGCAATTCCGCGTACAATTCGGCGCAAATCAACTGGCGGCACACCAGCGGCCGGTTGCAGACGCTCCTCGGCTATACATTCAGTAAGGCCTTGGACTTGGCTTCCGGTTACGGCGAGCAGGTCAATCCCGTCGATCCGAAATTGAGCCGCGGCCTGTCCGCTTTCGATTCCACCCACAATTTCGTCTTCAGCTATAACTATCTCCTGCCGTTCGACAAACTGGGTGGACCGAAGATGTTGACAAATGGCTGGGAGATCAGTGGTATTACGCGTTTTGCCACCGGCCTTCCCATCGCCCTCGTCGAAACCGACGATCAATCCTTGCTTGGCACTAACTTTGGTGGGCCCATTCCTCTTCCCGTGGATACCCCCAACCTGGTGGCTCCCGTCCATACCCTGGATCCGCGGAAATCGACGTGTCCCGGTCCCTGTCTATTCTTTAACACCAGTTCATTCCAGGGATCGGCGCTCGGCCAGGAAGGCAACGCGAACCGGCGCTTCTTCCACGGACCCGGCGTCAACAATTGGGATTTCGCCGTCCTCAAGAACACTCAACTCCACGAGCACTTCGTTCTGCAATTCCGTGCCGAGCTGTTTAACATCTGGAATCACGCCCAGTTCATTGCGCCGGGTTCGATTGGGATCAGCAACTTCGATCCGGTGAGCCATCTGTCAACCACTGGTTCTTTCGGCTCCATCACCAGGGCCGCGCCGCCGCGCATCGCCCAGCTTTCCCTGAAACTAAATTTTTGATGGAATTACCCTAGCAACCCTCTAACCCCGGCGGGGAATCGTTCCGCAGACGGTTCCCCGCAAATTCCCAAAACGCGCGGCTGGTACAAGGTCACCCGCCAGAGCAACGAAAGAGATCGGCATGTCGGCGCAAAGCGTACTCGCGGCAACACTGGTGGAGCCTGGGAAGTATGAATTGCGGAAATATCCATTGCCAGAGCCGGCGCAGGGCTGCGTTCTCGTGAAGATGGAAATGTCCGGGATTTGCGGCACGGACAAGCACACTTATCAGGGATTCGTGACCCAATACGGCGACCGCCAGTTGGAATTCCCGATTATCCAGGGCCACGAGAATGTCGGAACAATCGCGGCGGTCGGAGGAGACGGCCGCTATACCGATTATGAAGGCGTGCCGCTGCGCGTCGGCGACCGCGTGGTGGTTGGCGCGAATGTTTCCTGCGGGCAATGCTATTACTGCCGGCATGATTTTCCGTACTACTGCTGTGAGAAGACGACGGATTACGGAAACAACCTCAGCGCCAAACATCCCCCTCATCTTTTCGGTGGGTGGTCGCAGTACATTTACATTCTGCCGGGCAGTTTTCTCGTCAAAGTGCCCGACGACTTGCCGACGGAAGTGGCGGTGCTGACGGAAATTTTTGCAGTGTCGGTCGGCCTGGACCGCGCGAAACAAATGTCGGCGTTCCCGAACGAGTCGTTTCGCTTTGACGACACGCTGGTGGTGCTTGGCGTCGGCCCGTTGGGCATGTGTTTCCTAATGAAGGCCCGCATGCTGGGCGCGGGAACGATCATCGCGGTGGATCTTTCGGAGTATCGCCTGAATTTCGCCAAGCGCCTGGGCGCCGATCAGGTGATCGACGCCGGCAAAATGTCCAGGGCCGAGCGGTTGCAGATGGTAAGGGATTTGACCAACGGGCGCGGCGCGGATGTGGTTGTGGAATGCGCGGGTGTACCGCAGGCAGTTCCGGAAGCTTTGGAGATGCTGCGGGTGAGCGGAATGCTGGTGGAGGCTGGAAATTTCTCCGATCTGGGCGAAGTTGCGATCAGTCCGCATCGCCATCTCTGCGCAAAAAATGTACGCATCCTGGCAGTGGGCGGCGAAGAACCCGCGGCTTACGGACCCAGCATGCGGCAGATGGCGCGTTACATGAAGCACTATCCGCTCGGCGAGTTTGTGACGCACCGGTACGCGTTGCGCGATGTGAATGTCGCGATGGAGCGGGCCATCGCTCCGGAATCATTAAAGGTGGTGCTGGAGCCCTGGCGGTAACGAGTTCTGCTGGCGTTGGCAATTTGTAAATTCGTAAGCAAGGATGGAGAGAAAGGCGATGAAGGGACTGAAAGAAAGGTTTTTGTTCGCGTGCGCGCCGGATAGCTGGGGCGTGCTCGACTATCCGGGGCCGTCCTGGGAGCAATCCTACGAAAAGATGCTTGATGAAATGGTGGAGGCCGGATACACGGGCACTGAACTCGGACCCTACGGATTCTTCCCGACCGACCCCGCCGTGCTGAAGCCGCAACTCGAGAAGAGAAAACTCAAGCTGCTCGGATCGTTTGTGCCGGTCAAGATGACGGACCCCGTTGCCGGCAAAGCGGTGATCGAGCGCATCCGCAAGGTTGGCGATTTGCTCGCGACGCTCAAAGCGCCGTTCCTGGTGATGGCCGATGATCAATCGCCGGAGCGCAACGCTTTTTCGGGGCGCGTGTACGACAAGACGTGCCCCACGCTGACCGCGCAACAGTGGAAACACGTGGGCAACATCGTGGCCGACGCCGAAAAAGTCGCACAGGAATTCGGCCTCGACCTGGTTTTCCACCCGCACGTCGCCACCTACGTGGAAACGCCCGAAGAGTGTGAGCGATTTTTCGATGCCACGTCGCATACCAAAATCGGGCTGTGCTTGGATACGGGCCACTGTGTCTACGGCCACGGCGATTCCGTGAAAGAAGCGGAAAAGTACAAGGACAAGCTCCGTTTTGTTCACATCAAGGATTGCAATTTGAAAGTTCTTGAAGAGGCACGAAAAAACCGCTGGACCTTTGAAGAGGCCATCGAACACAAGGCTTTTACGGTCATCGGGAAAGGGAACATCGACTTTCCGGCTTTTTTCCGAACTCTGATCAAGAATGGATACTCCGGATGGTCGGTAATTGAACAGGACGTGAAATTCGGACACACCGAGATTCCACCGAAAGACAGTGTGGCGGCAAGTCTGCGGTATCTGGAAGGCGTAATGAATCAATTGAGCGTTGCAGCCAATGCCTGAGAGAAACCCATTGCGATTGACGGCCTTCATGGAGAAAGTGGGATGAAAAAGCTCGGAATCGGGGTATTGGGCGTGGGCGAGATGGGTAAGCGCCACGCGGAGAACGTGCGGCATTTGGTACCCGGCGCGGAACTTGTGGCGGTCGGCGACGTTGCTGGGGCGCGCGCAAAACAAGTCGCCGAAGAGCTCGAAGTTGCGAAATCGTTTGGCAGCCTGGAAGCAATGCTCGAATGCAAGGAAGTGCAAGCGGTTTTGATTGCAACTCCGGATAAATTTCACGCGCAAGGCGTGCTCGAAGCAGCCAAGGCCGGCAAAGACATCCTGTGCGAAAAGCCCATCGCCCTAACGCTAGCCGATGCCTACGCGGCGCTGGACGCGGTGAGCAAAGCGGGCGTGCAGCTGCAAATCGGATTCATGCGCCGCTACGATCCCGCGTACGCCGCAGCGATGAAGCGCATCGAGGCAGGAGAGATCGGCACGCCCCTTATTTTCAAGTCGGTAGGCCGCGACAAGGATGAACCTCCTCTGGCGGCGTACCAATCCGGCCTAAACGGAATGATTTTTTATAACAGCACCATTCACGATTTCGACCTGGCGCGCTGGCTCATGCGGGACGAAGTAGCCGAAGTGCACTCCTATACCACCGTAGCGATTCGCCCCGAAGTGGCGCAGTACGGCGACGTGGTCGCGGGTTCCGTCAACCTCCAGTACCGCAACGGCGGCATCGGCAATATCGAATCGTATGTGCAGGCGGTGTACGCATACGACGTGCGCACGGAAATTCTTGGGTCCACGGGCGCGATTTTTGTTGGCAGCCTCGAAAAGACACCAGCGGTTTTCCTGAACGCTAACGGTGGTACGCGAACCTTGGAGGACCATTTTTTGACGCGATTCGCCGATGCTTATTTGATCGAAGTACGGGATTTCGTGCAAAACCTGCTGGCGGACAAGCCCGTGCGCGTGACCGGCGAGGACGGATTACAAGCGCTGGCCACCGCGGTTGCGGCGGAGACGTCGCACAAACAGAAACGGCCCGTAAAGGTGACGTTGGAGCGCTCAGCGGCGACATGAAGTTCGATTGCAAAGGTTTTTTGGCGCAACACGACACGATTGCGCCTGACTTCTTTTGCAGGTGCCGGGCGACAGCACAGTCCGTACTTCAATGGAGGAATAGCCTGTGGGCAAACTAGCGATTACGGGTGGGAAACCTCTCCGAAAGACGCCGCTTCCGCAATGGCCGATCGCCACAAAAACCGAAGCAGCGGCGCTGAAGGATGTGTTGGAGAGCACACGGTGGGGCGGACAACCATTTCCTGGAAAACATGCCGCCGCCTTTGCAACAAAATTCGCCGAGGTACACACGACGAAATACGGCCAGTGCGTCAACACGGGAACCGTTGCCATCCAGGCCGCGCTGAAGGCCATTGGCATCAAGCCAGGCGACGAAGTCATCGTTCCCGCTTACACGTGGGAAGGCACCGTCGGGCCGGTGTTGTTGGTGAATGCGATCCCCGTCTTTGTCGACGTCGATCCGGATACCTATTGCCTCGATGCGCGGCTGATCGAAAGGGCCATCACGCCGAAGACCAAAGCGATTTTGCCCGTGCATCTCGGGATGCGCTTCGCGGACATGGACGAAATCTTGCGCATTGCCACAAAACACAACTTGAAGGTAGTGGAGGACTGCGCGCACGCCCACGGCGGCATGTGGAAAGGCAAGGGCGCCGGATCGATGGGCGACCTGGGTACGTTCAGCTTTCAAACCAGCAAGCTGATCACCTCAGGCGAAGGCGGCGTGGTCATTACCAACAATCTGGAGTACATGGAGCTGGTGCAAAGCTACATCAACGCCGGACGAGCCAGCCTTACGGATAAATACAAGAAACGCATCGTCGGGTTCAATTACCGCCTCGGAGAATTCCAAGCCGCGGTCCTCGGTGCGCAGCTCAAACGCTTGCTGAAGGAAGGCGTGATCCGCCACAAAAACATGAAAGGCTTGGAGGCGCGGCTGAAAAACACGGATGGGATCGACCTTCTGAAAGCTGATCCACGGATTACGCGCCTTGCGCCGTACGGCTACGTCTTCAAGTATTTTGCTGAGAAAGTGAAGGATATCCCCCGCGCAGCGTTCGTTGCGGCGTTGCAACTAGAAGGTGTGCACTGTGACGGGTTGTTCTACGAACCGGTGTACAAAAGTTCGCTTTTCCCGGTCGATCCGACGGATTTTCCGGCGCTCAGCTGGGGCCGCGAAAAACCGCTGGATTTGCGCAGCATGTATTCGTGCCCGGAAGCGGAGAAAGCGGCGTACCACGAAGCGGTGTGGTTTCCCCACCAGCACTTCCTTGGCACGACGAAAGACGTAAATGACATTGCGGATGCGATTCACAAGGTGCTCGAAAACATCGAGGAATTACGCGACCTGGACCACAAAGCAATTCGCAACCAGCGGCTTGGCCGCGCAGATCGTGAAAGCTGAAACGCCCGTGCTATGAAACGTGGCTCCAAGGTGGGATTTGCCGTCGTCGGATTGGGCGCGATCGCACAAGGTTCCGTCTTGCCCGCGTTCCGGCACGCCAAGCAGGCGAAGCTTGTCGCGCTGGTGAGCCGCGACAAGCGCAAAGCCGAGGAGCTTCGCCGGAAATTCAAAGCTAAGTCGTGTTACGCCGCCGAAGAGTTTGGCAAGTGTCTTGCGAACCCCGAGGTGGAAGCGGTCTACCTGGCCACGCCGCCGAGTGAACATTTGTCCGCGACGCTCGCGGCAGCCCGGGCGGGGAAGCATGTGCTCTGCGAAAAGCCACTGGCATTGAATGCAGCCCAATCGGCGGAGATGATAAGAGTTTGCGAACAGCACGGTGTACAGCTGATGACCGCGTACCGCAAATATTATGAACCCTCTACACTCTACCTGAAAAAGCTGATCCACAGCGGCCGGCGGAAGTTCACATTCCCGCTTGCCGTAGGTGAGCATCCATGCGAGAAATTTAACGGCGTCTTTGCCGTCAGGATCAGGAAAAACCGCTTGAAGGTCCAGCCGCTTTTCGTAAACTTGCCGAGCCAGACGAGTCATAGCCACACGTGGCCGCGAAGTGGAACCGCTACCTAGCTTCTGTTCCGATGCGCTTCGTTGACTCCGTTTCGCCAAGAAATCATCAGGAAGATCGCGATCTCTTGGCCCTCCCGACAATAGCCAGCGGAAGAAGCTGCGAAAATTACCGCCGAAAACATCCGGCATCGCGGATCCAACGTCGTCAGGCGTGCGATACTGCCGGCCGGCCAGCAGCGTCGTATCCGAATCTCCATCGGCGTTCCAGAAGGAAAAGTAGGCCCGATAACCGTCGTCGGAAAATGGGTCCGGGATCGACATGCTCTTGCTTTGCGCTAGCTGGATCGATCGGCCGACATTCGGGATTGGTACCCCATTATCGAAAGAGCCGTACGCGTAAGGCCATTCCCTGCATTCTTCGTAGCCGTGCCCATTGAGCTGTTCGGCGTAGCTTTTTGACAGCGTTTCGAGCGCTGTCCCTTGGTCAACCGCGACACGAGTCTGACCTTTGGATAAGCAGTTTGGATTCCGTGGATCGAATCCACTGAAATGAAAAAAGGGGTCAGCACTTTGTGCGAACCCCTATAAATGGTGGGTCAGGGCAGAATTGAACTGCCAACACTCGGATTTTCAGACAGTCGCCTCTGAGCGTCCTAACTCCTCGAATTGTTTCCTTATTTGTTCATTAATGGGCAAGATGTAAGGTTCCTGCGCCTCGCAGGAGCTCTTCGCGGGTGTCCCGGCCTTGATGGAATCTCCTTTTTGGAAAATTCTTTAGTGCCGGCAGGAGGCAAGGCTGTATAATCGAAATCCGAAAGCGTCCTTATCTCCACCTTTTCCCGGATAGCCTTTTCAATATCCCAAA
>Ga0207826_1000394_pt1 | contig 12547 bp, 8 predicted proteins | sample LuqExpMetageno80_FD_187837 | JGI IMG/M metagenome (GOLD analysis project Ga0207826, IMG submission 187837) | Tropical forest soil microbial communities from Luquillo Experimental Forest, Puerto Rico - Sample 80 (SPAdes) | ecosystem: Environmental > Terrestrial > Soil > Tropical forest ... | reverse complement strand
GGGAGGTCGAAGCGCAGGCGTAACCTCACGTTAACCAGCCGTTCATACGGGCCAATCTACACTCTCCCGCGGTACAGGGTGGTGCGAGTCCTCATTGTAGAAGACGAACCGGAAATGGCCGGATTGCTCTCCCGCGGCCTTCGCGAGGAGCAGTACGAGGTCAGCCATGCCCGGGATGGCCTGGCGGCCCTCGAACTCTCTGCCGCCCAGTCCTTCGATGTCATTCTGCTGGACGTTATGCTGCCCCGGATGAGCGGCCTCGAGGTCGCTCGGGTTCTCCGCCGGCGAGAGCAGGAAACACCGGTCCTGATGCTCACCGCCCGGGATGCGCTGCACGATGTCGTCGGCGGTCTTGACGCCGGTGCCGATGACTACCTGACGAAACCGTTTTCCTTTCAGGAGCTGCTGGCCCGCATCCGCGCTTTGGTGCGCCGCCATGAGTTCCGCCGCAGAAACGTTCTGGAATTCGGCGGCCTGACTCTCGATGTCACTTCGCTTCGAACCTTCCGCGATGGCCGGGAAATCCATCTTTCCCAGACCGAGTTCCGCATCCTCGAACTTCTGGTCAAAAATGTCGGCCGCGTGGTCTCGCGTCAGGAACTTCTGAGCACGGTTTGGGGCCAGGGCCGCGCCGTCCACGAAAATACCCTCGATGCGTTTATGCGTTTGCTCCGCAAGAAGGTCGATCAGGACTCCCAGTTCAAATTGATCCAGACGCAGCGAGGATTCGGCTATTCGATCGGCCCGGCGAGTGCCCAGTGAACCTCACCATCCGTGCCCGGCTCACGCTGCTCTACTTTGTGGTTCTGGCCGCTTCTTTCGCAGCCTTCTTCTGGATCTGTGATTTTGGCTTCCGCCGCAGCATCGAAATTACCGTCAACGACGCCTCGCGCAGCAATCTCGAACGCGTCCGCGCGGTCATCGAAAAAGCTCTCCCCGAGGGCGTTCCGAAAGTTCGCCACGAACTCACGGAACTTTCCGCTCTCTGGGCGAGCGGAGCGATTTTCGAGGTCGCTGGCCCCGACGGCCAGTGGATTTTCCAATCGCCGCGCTTTCAGAAGCCCCAGGCGCCTTTGCCGGAGCTGGAGTCTCCCGAGGTCTCCTTTCTGACCACCAACCTGGACCTGCTGCAGTACCGCATTGCTCGCCAGAAAATGGCCCTTGGCGGCTACACGTTTCAAATCGACGCCGCCGTGCCAACGGAGCCTTTCGACCAGGCGCTCGACAATTTCCGGCTGATCGAAAAGGAATTCTTGCCCCTGCTGGTCATTCTCGCTTCTTTTCTTGGCTACTGGCTCGGCGGCAGGGCCCTGGCTCCGGTGAACCGGATCATCCGCTCGGCCGAAGGCATCGGCGTATTGAATCTCTCCCGGCGGCTCGAGGTGCCGCGCGCGAAAGACGAACTTCGCCGCTTGACGGAAACCCTCAACGCCATGCTCGACCGCATCGAGTCTTCCGTGAAGCGCATCACAAGATTTACCGCTGACGCCTCGCACGACCTGCGCACCCCCCTTTCTTTGATCCGCACGAGCGCCGAACTCGCCCTCCGGCGCAAGCGCTCCGAAGAGGACTACCGCGAATCCCTTACCCGCATTCTCCTGATCTCGGAAGAAACCACGCAGCTCATCGAGGGACTTCTTACCCTCGCTCGCGCCGATGCGGGTGCGGCTCAATTGAAGTGCCAATCTCTCGACCTGCGCCCAATCCTTCTTAAGGTGGCTCATCAGGCCCGCTTTCTCGCGTCCGCCAAGGGCCTGTCGTTTACCGAGCACTCTTGCGCCGAAACCCTCCCTATGCTGGCCGACCCCGCGGCCATCGAGCGGCTCCTCCTCTCACTTCTCGATAACGCCGTTAAGTACACCCCCGTCGGTGGACGCGTGACCGTCCGCGCTTCGTCTCATCACGGCTCGGCCATCGTCGAAATCGAAGATACGGGCATGGGTATCGCGGAATCGGATTTGCCACATATTTTCGAGCGCTTCTTTCGGGCCGACCAGGCTCGCTCGCGCGAAATCCGCGGTTCCGGCCTTGGTCTGTCCATCGCTCGGTGGATCACGGAAGCCCACCACGGCTCGATCGAAGTCACAAGCCAGCTTGGCAAGGGCTCCTCTTTCCGAATCCGCCTTCCGTTGACGGCCCCGATTCCCGGCCAGATGCCATCCTTTGCTGTCAATCATTCTGTATCTGTGCCTGAAAGCTCTGTAACCTGAAAGCGTTTTCAGCCCTTCTTTAACCGATTCTTAACACTCGTTCATTCCTCCTTAAGCACTTGAGTGGCTAAATCAGACCCAGCAACGGTCCCGGCTCTTCCCTTCGGCCGGTTCTAGTGAAGACCGGGTTGGTTTTTTGAGAGTTCGGTGCGGGGTTATTTCTAAAAAGCATGGCGGAGTTCAGCGCGCTCAGGAGTGGCTCGCCCTCGGAGCATTCATCCGGAAGCGCAGCCTTGCTCGAGGAATAGTCCGCAGGCTACCCGTGCCGGCTTTGGTGCTTGTTCGAGTTCTTTGAATTTTGCTCTTCGAGGAGAACTTATGAAACGCTTTGTCCGCCTCTTTGCGACCGTACTCCTGTTCGCATCGACCTTACTCGCCGAAGGCCTGCTCGCCCAATCCAATGGCTCCGTTTACGGTCATGTCACCGATTCGTCCGGCAGCATCCTGCAAGGCGCGCAAGTGCAATTGCAACCCACCTCCATTATCGTCATCACCGGCGCTCAGGGCAGCTATTTCATTAACGACATCGCTCCGGGTACCTACACCCTTGCCATTTCCTACGTCGGCTTCAATCTTTTTACAAAGACCCTCGAAATCACCCCGGGCAAAAATCTTACCGTCGACGCAAGCATGCAAGTGAACTCGCAGAAGGATGAAATCCTCGTGACAGACCGCGCATCGGGCGAGGCGGAAGATATCAACCGCCAACGCACCGCCGATAACGTACTGCAAGTGCTCACCAACGAAGTGATCACCAGCCTGCCGAACGCCAACATGGCCGACGCGCTCGGCCGCTTGCCGAGCGTTACCCTGGAGCGCGACGAAGGTGAAGGCAAGTACGTCCAGGTTCGCGGCACCGAACCGCGGCTGACAAACGCCACGATCGACGGTGTCAACGTTCCCTCGCCCGAATCCGGCGTCCGGAACATCAAGTTTGATACCATCCCGGCCGACCTCGTCGAGTCGGTCGAAATCAACAAGACCCTGCAAGCCAACATGGATGGCGACGGCATCGGTGGCTCCGTCAACATGATCACCAAAACGGCCGCCGAACGCCCCACCGTCTCCTTTACCGGCATTGGCGGGTACACGCCCATCATCGGCGGCCGCGGCGTCGTCGAATCCGCGGGTACGCTCGGGCAGCGTTTTGGCGCGGAAAAGCGGTTGGGCATTTTGATTGGGGGTACCTACGACTGGAACGGCCGCGGCATCGACGATATCGAGCCGGTGTCCGACCTTGCCACGTTACCAAACGGAGCTCAACAGAAATGGACGGACAACCAGGACATTCGTGAATACAAATACTACCGCGGCCGCTTTGGCATTGGGGGCAGCGCGGACTACAAGCTCTCGGACGCTTCGGACATCTATGTTCGCGGCATCTACTCAGATTTCAGGAACTATGGCGATCGTTGGGTCTACAGCCTGACTGACAATACGCCAAACATTAACATTCTCGGCGCACAGTTTGCCCCCCAGGGCACACAAGGGATTAACAACAATGGATGCACTCCCGACCCAACGGGGAATGGAAACGTGTCGCCTCCTTGCACGGGCACGCCCAGTTTCAATACTTCCATTCGCCGTCCGGATTACGCCATCGGGAGCCTGGTGGCCGGCGGAAGACACGTCTTCACGACCACGTGGTTTACCTGGGATTTCTCCGCTTCGCGCTCCCGTCAGATTGAAAATGGCGACCCACAAGCCAACTTCTCTAGCACACTAACCTCGAGCGGCTGCCAGTTTGATCCCGCAGCTACGATCACTGTTTACCGCCCGCAGTGGAACAACCAGTGCTTCGCCGAAGCCTACGGCCCTCCCTATGGCCCAGCCTCGGGGGGCGGCCCTAGCACATTGCTATTCAACCAACTCACCTATTCCCACGGCCACACCGCCCAGGTAAATTTGCAGGGCACGGGCGCCTTCGCCAAGCGCTACCACCTCGGTTCCCATCTCTCCACCATCGAGATCGGCGGAAAATTCAGGAACGCGCACAAGTTCGACGACTCCATCAACTACACCATCACGCCACTCGATTCCATCGGCTCCGTCGCCCTCTCGAACTTCCCGAACGCCTTCACCAACAACAACTACTACAACAAGTCCTATAACCTCGGCTACAACCCGAGTTACAACGATGTCTACGCCTACGTTTACAACAACCCCAGCCACTACGTGAGTCCCAACGACCCGAGCGCACAGGATCTTTCCAGTCAATACGACTTGATTGAGCAAGTCTCGGCGGGCTACATCATGGACACCATCGATATCGGCAAGGCCCGCATCATTGCTGGAATCCGTGTTGAGGGCACCAGCCTGAGGACCACCAGCTTTGACGCCAACACGGGCCTGATTGACGTGAAGAACTCCGGTTCCTACATCAACGTTCTTCCGAGCGCCGCGATTCGCTATGCGCTCGATTCCAACACTTACCTCCGGCTCGCCTACGCTCGCGGCGTGTCGCGGCCCGACCCTCAGGACATCGCCCAAGCCGTGTCCTGGACATTCGTTGGCCCCAATGATCCCCATAACTCCGCCACCATCAGCAATCCGGGCCTCAAGGCCGAAGTGGCAGACAACTTCGACCTGCTGATCGAACACTACCTGAATCCTTTTGGGATGTTCACTGCCGGTTTCTTCTACAAAAACCTCTACCAACCGATCGCCCAGGAGACTTTTGAAAAAGCCAACTTTTCGCCGGCCCCCAATGCGCCCGTCGGAACCTACCAGGTCACTCAATTCATCAATGCGGGCAGCGGTTGGCTCTATGGCTTTGAGGTCGCCTACGTTCAGCACCTTACGTTTCTCCCGGGCTTGCTCCGTGGCTTTGGCTTCGGCGCCAATTACGGTTATGCCAACTCGCGCGCCATCGGTCTGCCCGGCCGCATCGATAACCCGCGCCTGCTGCGCTCCGCTCCCAATACGTGGAACATTAGCCCCACTTATGACCTGGGACGCTTCTCCTTTCGGGCAGGGCTTTCTTATAACGAAGACAACATCTACAGTTACAAATACCAGGATGGCAGTGGCGGCTCTGTTCCCACTCCAGGTGGCGTTCATGGCCCCTTCGCCGACATCTACTTCTACCCGCACTTGCAAATCGACATGCAGGGAAGCATTCGGCTACCCAAGGGGCTGACCTTCATCGCCTACATCCTCAACGTCAACAACGAGGTCTTTGGCTTTTATCAGGGCAGCGGCCAGTACATGATCCAGCGCGAATACTATCAGCCTACCTACGCTGCTGGTTTTCGCTGGTCGCCCAGACACGAGAAGTAAAAGCGTTTAGTCCACCCCAACCGGCCGGTGTGCAGAAAATCAGCCGTGCCCACCGGCCATCCCCGAATTGTTCGTCTAGGGGGGGATTTTAGGGCTGGCTTCGACGGAACTTGTTAGGCTTTGCGTCGTCTCGGGAGGGAAAGTGAAAAAGCATTGGCTGCGGCTGTGCCTCAGTGTTGCTTCGATGACTTCGCTCGCGTTCGCCGCGGGTGATTATCAACTGCTGAAAAAAGTGCCGGTCCCTGGAACGGGCGGCTGGGACTACCTCACCGTCGACGAAACCGCCCGCCGCATCTATATCTCGCATTCAACCCAGGTCGATGTCCTCGATGCCGATTCCTTTGCCCTGGTCGGCACGATCCCCAACACGCCCGGCGTTCACGGCATCGCCGTTGCCTCGGAATTCGGCCGTGGTTACATCTCCGCCGGCAAAGCCGATGCCGTCGTTCCCTTCGATCTGAAGACTCTCAAGCCCATGCCTGAAATCAAAGTGGGCAAAAAGCCGGACGCCATCATTTATGAACCGTTCACCAAGCGCGTCTACGTCATGAATGGCGACAGCGAAAGCATCACCGTCTTGAACGCTGCCGACGGATCCGTCGTCGGCACGATTCCGCTCGGCGGCGGCCCCGAATTCGCCGTCTCCGACGGAAAGGGCAGCCTCTATGTCAATCTCGAGGAGCAAAACGAAACGTTGCACATCGATGTCAGTGCACTGAAGGTCAAAGATCGCTGGCCGCTCGCGCCGTGTGCGACTCCTACAAGTCTTTCACTTGATAAAGAGAACCGCCGTCTCTTCGTCGGTTGCCGCAGCCATCATTTCGCCGTCCTCGATGCCGACAGCGGAAAGGTCATCTTCACGGCTCCCATTGGCGATCGGGTCGACGCCGGCGCCTGGGATCCCACGACCAAACTCGTCTACCTTTCTACCGGCGATGGCAAGGTCTTCATCTTCCATCAGGATTCGCCCGACAAGTATTCCCCGGTGCAGGAAATCAGCACAAAAACAGGGGCAAAAACCATGGGCTACGACCCAAAGACGCGCCGCGTGATCGTACCCACGAGCGAGAACGGCTCCATGCAGGTCATGGTGTTCGCGGCAAACCCGTAGCCGCTCAGCCTCCGCAAGTTTCGCCGCGGATGCGAGTTCCTAACTTTTTGCTTAGACAACACGGTTACGAGAAGGCGAGACGGCGCTTCCTCGAAGTGCAGGTGCCGGCTCGTTTTGGTTTTGGCAACTTTTTCGACTCCGACTTCGTCCATCCTCGTATTCCCGAATATTGACCACTTCGGTGCCGCTTACGATGGCTTCCAGTACACCATTGAGGGCAGCAACAACTTGTCGACTTGGACGCCCCTTTTCAATGCCTTGACCGTGACGGGCACGGGCGAACCCTTCACGCTTGGGAGCTTCACCGGCACTGCGCCAACCACCGTCAATAACGTGTTGACCCCCGGCGCAGGACCTGGTGGCACCGTCGGCTACGAAGCCCTGTTTGACTTCGGTACTGCCTACAAGTATTACGCTTTCGGCGCGAGCACCGAAGCGATCGGTGCGGGTAACGCGGATCAGGAATTCAGCGCCGTGGGCAGCGTAGCGACCACCGCCGTCCCTGAACCCGGCTCGCTTCTGCTGCTTTCCGCTGGCTTGGCAGGATTGGCTGCAGTGCGGCGGCGAAAGCCTTCCTGAGCCGGCGGCCGCCCCGAGTCTCCGCCTGCTCCGCCCTGAGTGTAAAATAGCGTCCCCACCTCTGCCGGGAGACCGGCCATGGTTATGGGAAGAGCCGCGTCCGGAAGAGAGCTATAGCGAATCCACCCAATCGAGCGAACGCGTAACCGCCTTCTTCCAGGATTTGTAGAGGGCCTCCCTCTCTGCCTCCTCGAAATGCGGATGCCAGGTATAGTCGATCGCCCAATTCGACTTCAGGTCCTCAAGATCCTGGTAGTAGCCGACAGCCAGCCCGGCCGCGTAGGCAGCGCCAAGCGCCGTCGTTTCCTGCATCACCGGCCGCACCACCGGAATGTTTAAGATGTCGGCCTGAAACTGCATGAGCAGGTCGTTTTTCACCATGCCGCCGTCGGTGCGCAACGTGTGCAGCCTGATTTTCGCGTCTTTCTCCATCGCCTCGACCACCTCCCGCGTTTGGAAGGCCGTCGCCTCGAGCGCCGCGCGAGCCAGGTGCCCTTTGTTCGCGAAACGCGTGAGCCCCGCAATCACGCCGCGGGCATTGGCCTTCCAATGAGGCGCATACAACCCGGAAAACGCCGGCACAAAATAGACGTCGCCGTTGTCCTTTACCGAACGCGCCAAGGTCTCAATATCCTGACTCTTCTCGATGAGTCCCAAATTGTCGCGCAGCCATTGCACGAGTGCTCCGGTGATCGCGACGCTTCCTTCAAGCGCGTAGTGCGCGGGCTTCGAACCAAGCTTGTAGGCAACCGTAGTCAGGAGCCCGAATTGCGACTCAACGCGCTCCTCGCCGCAATTCATCAGCAAAAAGCAGCCGGTACCGTATGTGTTTTTTGCCTCGCCGGCGTGGAAACAGGCCTGGCCCACAAGCGCGGCCTGCTGATCACCCAAAATGCCCGCAATTTTCGCGCCCTTCACCGGTTCGGCCGTCGCCTCGCCGTAAATTTCGCTGCTCGAACAAATCCTCGGCAGCATCGCTTCGGGGATCGCGAAGGTTTTGAGGATTTCCCGGTCCCACGCTAGCGTCGCGAGGTTCATCAGCTGTGTCCGGCTCGCGTTGGTTACATCGGTCAGATGGACGCCCCCGCTCGGGCCTCCCGTAAGCTTCCACAGCAAAAACGTGTCGATGTTTCCAAACAGAAGTTCGCCGGACTCGGCTTGTTCTCGCGCACCCGGAATGTTCTCAAGAATCCAGCGAATCTTGAGCCCGCTGAAGTAGGTAGCGAGCGGCAGCCCTGTCTGCTTGCGGAAACGGTCCTGGCCGCCTTGCTTTGAAAATTGTGCGACCTCGTCCGAAACGCGCGTGTCCTGCCACACAATCGCATTGTGAACCGGCTGCCCGGTGGCCTTGCTCCAAACCGCAGTCGTTTCGCGCTGGTTTGTGATCCCGATGGCCGCAAGGTCCTGTGGCCGCAGCGCTCTTTGCTCCATCGCTTCCTCGAGCACCTCGAGTGTCCGCCGCCAGATTTCCTCGGGATCGTGTTCCACCCATCCGGGCTTGAGGTAAATCTGCTCGTGTTCCTTCTGCGCGAGCGCAACGATCCGGCCCGTGCGGTCAAACACGATGAATCGCGTGCTGGTGGTTCCCTGATCGATCGCGCCCAGATACGCCGTCATGCGTGTCCTCCCGGATAAACCAGTGCACAAATATAGCCCAGGAGCTTCGCTTCGAGGGGTGGGTTGTTGGTTTGCTGAAACCGGCAGGCCTAGCCCGCTGGCGGTGTCCTATTGTTGCTCACTTCGATTGAAGCGACCTGGCAAAGCAGGAGGTCGAAAACGCAAAACCGGCGACGGCTAGTCGTCGCGTCGATGGGAACGCAAGTGCTGGTGATCCGCCACGGGATCGAGGAGGCGCAGGATGTGAACGCCCTCTTTCGCGTCAAACCGGTAAGACAGCATGGCATCGGCGACTTTTTCGTCGAGCCCGAGTTCCAGCTCCGGATTGTCGACCACCACCGCGCCATCGTTCTTGATCCGGAGTTCCGAGCCAACCTGCATGGGAATCCACAGTTCCTCTTGCTCCCGCTTCATCATCCCTCCCCGGCCTGGCTCGCTCCTACTCGGCGATCCACAAATTATCGACAAACGGCCATTCATGATCGACCCATTGCCCTGCGCATCGAAAACCTGCTTCCTTCGCCATCCGCAGCAACTCGGCGTAGGAATACTTGTGGCTCGTCTCGGTCCAAATGGTTTCCCCGAAACCAAAGGAAACCGTCACACCCACCATGCCGATGGTGGCTTCCTGCGCTCGGAGCGAGCGCAAATGCATTTCGATGCTTTGTGTCTCGCAGTTGTAAATCGCCTGATGCTCAAACCGGCCCAGATCAAAATCCGCGCCGAGCTCCCGGTTGATCCGCGCCAACAGATTGCGGTTGAACGCCGCCGTCACTCCCAAGGGATCGTCGTACGCTCGAACCAGCGTTCCAACCGGTTTCACGAGGTCCGCCCCGAGCAACAGCGCATCGCCCTCCCGCAGAATGCTTCGCATTCGCTTCAGAAATTCAATGCTCGCGTTGCCATCAAAGTTGCCGATCGTGCTCCCCAGAAAGAGCACCAGCAGGCGTTCGCCTTCTTCTCGGCGCGCCGCGACTTCGAGCAAGCCATTGAGGTATTCGCTCTCGAAACCCACGATGCTGATGCAGTTGATGTCGCGCAGCTCTCGCTCGCACGCGGCTAAAGCACTTGGCGAAATCTCGATCGGGTGATACGAAGTCGGCTGCCTGTCGCAAAGAGCCTCCAGCACGAACCGGGTCTTCCGCCCCGTCCCGCTGCCGAGTTCCGCAACCACAACCGGCCCTTCGAGGATGTCTACGATCTCCTTCGCATGCCGCGAAAGCAGACGCTCCTCGGCGCGCGTCAATCCGTACTCCGGCAGCTGGCAAATCACCTCGAACAAAGCCGACCCGGTTGCGTCATAGAAATACTTCGAAGGCAATTCCTTTTGGGGCTTCTTGACGAGGCCCTGCCTGACGTCAAGCGCGAATTCGTTGGTCGTGTTTGCCGGAATAAGGGTTGTCAGCATGGGGCCCGTTACCTTCCCGCTTCAGCTCGAAACACACCGGAAGCCTGCATAAACGTACTGATAGTGCGGCTGAAACCAGTTCCTGAACGAACGCCGCAGCAGCGGTGCCGCCGTTCGCGCGGAACCGCCTTTCATCACGTAATGCTTGCCGTCAAAAAAATCCGCCGAATACCCGGGATAGAATGGGTACGCCTTGAAACCCCGAAACGGCGCAAACTTGCTCGACGTCCATTCCCATCCATTCCCAAGCTGTCCCACAACGCCCCAGGCGCTCAAGTTCGCCGGAAAGGCATCGACCGGCGCGGGGTCCCAGCGCGAAAAATCAAAATTGCCGAGCCGCTGGTTTGGCGCCTCCGTTCCCCACGGAAACTCTCTCTCCCGTCCTTCGGGAGTCCCATAAGCCGCCCGGTGCCACTGCGCTTCCGTCGGAAGCTCCTTCCGGGCCCAGCGCGCGTAGGCGCTCGCTTCGGCCTGGCTCGCGTACACCGGCCACTCGAGCGGAAGCGGTATTTCCTCGAACATCCCTCGGTACACCCACTCCTCTTCGTCCCGCCGCCAGAAGGCCGGCTGCTGCACGTGCCGGGATTCCTTCCATTCCCAATCTTCCGCGGACCAAAGCGATGGATCGTAATAGCCGCCCGCTTCAAGGAAGGTCAGAAACTCGCCGTTCGTCACCATGTACTTTTCGATTTGAAAGGCCGGCACTTCGACTTCAAAACCGTCAAACTCGTTGTCCCACCCAAACGAAGAAGCCTCGCTTCGCCGCCGGCCCAAGGTAGTCTTGCCCGAAGGAATGTTCACCATCTCGTTCTCGCTGAATGCGCCCGCGAGCCGGCTCTGTGCCTGCGCGATCTTTCTCCCGACTGGAAGTTGATGAAACATGTACGCCAGCGTTTCTGCGTGCATCAGTCGATGCTCAATCGCCACGCGGCAAAGAGTTTCTGTGGAGGGCTCTGTGCTCTCATCTCTTCGCACCGCCGCGTCGATTTCCTTCCGCACGCGTCCGTTATACTCCGCAACGGTTTCAACCGCGGGCCAGGCTTCTCGACCGTCCGTCGGCAGCCCACCACCAACGGGATCAATTCCAAAAGCAAAAAGCTTATCCAGTTCCGGCGCGAAGGATTCGAGCGAGGGGATTTGCCCGCGAAACAGGTTCCAGTCAAAAGCCTCCAGATGGCCCAGGTAAAAAATGATCCGGTGCCTCTCCGCAATCGGGCGCTCGTAGAAGGAATCCGCTCGCAGAATCTTGAAGAGCGCATCGGTATTCCGGCGCGCTTCAGCCAACCGGTTGATCTCGACTTCTTGAACAGTAATGGCTCTCGGATTTGCGGCCATAGGCGCCCCCACGCTCCAGTTAGGATTCGATCTTCCGTCCCACGGTTACATCTAATCTTCAGAAAGGTCTTTGCCCCTCAAAGCCGCTCGACCCCGCCGGCGAGAGAAGACAGAGACCCCCGACTCGGACGCTTGCTTCCAGGTGTCTAGACTTAGATGATTCCGGGCGGCCCAAGGGCCATGGCAAAGGTGGAGAATTGTAGACCGCTCCAGTACCTGTAGGACCAGAGCGGTCCGAAGAGCTACTTTTCGCGCCGGCGCTCAAATGCACGCGGCCACCGATGACTAGATCCGGCACGACGAACTCCGTGAATCCATCCACGTGCGACGGCTTCAAAATCTCGCAGCACCCGCGTTCCGGGCTTTCGAACCGCGCCGAATCGAAGTTTCCCTTTACCTGCACCTGAACCCCAAGGGGTTCTTCCGCGTAATTCACCAGTTCCACCACGATTTCATCGGCCTTTTCTCCGGGATACGCCGCAACCAGCGTCGTCAGCGAATTCCACAGGCTTACCGGAATTCTTTGCTTCACCATCAACCGTCGAATGTCTTGCGCAAAGGTTTCCGGATCACCGACCGGTTCTCCGAGTTCAATCACGCGCCCCTTTTCCACATCGTAGGAAACCGAGTGCGTGTTCGTTTTGGCGGGCGGCGAGTTGTGCCACGGAAAGTCGCCGCGTTGGTCGACCAGCACCGCGATTCCCCCTCTTGCGGCGAAGGCCGCGAGCGATTTCGTCAATTCTCTGTCAGCCTTTGAAAATACTAGAGCGATGTCGAACGCTTCGAAGGCGCCGGGTTTGGCCGCCCGAGAGGCGCTCAGCACGCGAAAGGCAATGTTGTGCCGCGCCATCAAATTGAGCGCTTCATACGACAAGTCGTAATCATCGGTCACGACGCCAACACGCGCCGGAATCTCCGAGGCGCTGCCGCTTCGCCTGCGCCCGTAGAACTCGAGATACGTTTTCACTTGGGCCCAGCTCTTCAACATCTGCGCATCCCCGCCCGCCA
>Ga0207826_1000393_pt1 | contig 12557 bp, 9 predicted proteins | sample LuqExpMetageno80_FD_187837 | JGI IMG/M metagenome (GOLD analysis project Ga0207826, IMG submission 187837) | Tropical forest soil microbial communities from Luquillo Experimental Forest, Puerto Rico - Sample 80 (SPAdes) | ecosystem: Environmental > Terrestrial > Soil > Tropical forest ... | reverse complement strand
GGCGAACGGCCACGACCGGCCCGATTTCGGGTGGTTGAACCGGGCGCGTTTCGGGTGAGTCTTTCCCCAGGGATAGGTGCGTTCTGGATCGGTGGTAGTGGTCGAAATAAGAAGCAAGGATCCGACGTAGCGAGCCCTCATTGAACACGATCACCTGGTCGAGACACTCGGCGCCGAATGGAGCCAATCCCCCGCTCTATGTAGGCTCGTTGCCAGGGCGAACGCGGAGTCGATAGCACCTCTTCTGTTCCCATGTCGTGCAGCTGTTTTCGGAAGTCCTGGCCGAAAATCGCGTCGCGATCTCGCAGCAGGTAACGCGGGAACTGCTGGAACAGAAATGCGTTGCGCAGTTGCTGGCCGGTCCACTGGGCGGTCGGGTGAGGGGTCATACGCGAGAATGTTGTTGTTCTGTTCGGCGAGCGCCTGGCAGAGCTTGCCAAGGGTTCCGGCCCCGTCTTCCAAGCGGATTGTGAATTCTTTGGTGATAGGCATCATGGAAACCTGTCCACCTCGGGTTTAGGTCCCCATCGTCAGTACGGGACAGGTCGCACTGGCAATGACCCTGTAAGCCGTGCTCCATGGGATGTGGCTTCTGGTAGCGGTCGCGACGCGGCGCACTGACATGGCGATAAGATCTACGCCCCTGTCTCTTGCAACCTGCACAATACAATCAGCCGGTACTTCCGATTCGATTAGCACCATGGGATCGCGCGGGAAGTCCGCTTGGCTGGGGATAAACAGTTTCATCCGCGTCATAGCATCCGTGTACCGCTCGTCGTCAATGTCTTCCTCATCGGGATAGTCCACTGGCAATCCACGACGATGAAGCACATGCAGGAAGATCAACTGCGCGTTTTGCTCATTCGCCACAGCAATCGCGCGGCAGAGCGCGCGATCGGAAGCGCATACCAAATCTGTTGGGAAAACGATTCGAGGAATGGCATAGCCATCCTCGTGGTGGTCAACGTGCGGCCCGACCGTCAGCACGGGACAGCTCGCATTGCGAACAATCAACTCGGCCGCCGAGCCCAGTATTATTTTCCCTAGCCACCAGCTACGACCGTGCGTGCCGGCGATGATCAGGTCGACCCCATGCTCCATTATGATCTCGGACAGCACAGCCCACAGCTCGCCGGCCCTGATCACAACTTCGTACGAAAGATCCCGCAATAGCTCAGACTCTAAGAACTGGGCCATGCGCCGGTCGGCACGACGGACTGCAGCGTCAGTGTGAACAAACGCTCCTGGAATCACAGCATGCACAATCCACAATCGTGCTCCGTAACGCTGAGTAAACCTGCGAACGAACCATGCGGCATGCCGGGAGCAGGAAGAGAAATCAACCGCAAACAAGATCTTGCTGATCGTCGGCTGTGGTGCGGGGTGCTTCGGAGTCATTCGGACCGCCTCCTGACTAGCAGCAGCTTTCCCTAGCATGTGATGCCGGCTGCCTCCATGCCGAGCAATGTGCGTCGTGACCGCCAACCGCACCACTCCGTTCGTTAATGGAACCGAGCTTAGCACTAGCCCGCAAGAGACAGGTTGGCAGGCGCGGTCCCGCGGCCTAGTGTCAGCTCTTGCAAAACCGGCAAAATTCCACCCGCACGCCCTGCGCAGCCTGGAACGCGCTCACGACAACCTGCGCGCGGAACTGTTCCAGCGACTGGGAGCACTCTGAGACTTAGCCGTTTTTCAAGAGCTAATTCATTTCTTGACAATGCAGGCCGACACGTATATGAACGGAGCATTCCAGACCACTTCCGCTGCTGAAGACTTGGCTCGCATCCCTTACCGCGAGTCAGAGGGGGAATTCAACAGGAGCGAGTTAAGGCGTCGAGAATTGGTCCGTGTCACGGTATCACCCTTGTGAGCGACGGGCCAGGGTTACACCTGCGGGAATGGTCGGACGATACCGGAGGAATCTTGGCCAGCTGAGCAGACGCAATCCTGATTGGCGGAACTGCCGAACAACTCGAGAGTGAGAGTGATTTTTTGCGTCTTCCGTCGGCACGATGATTCGGCAGCAGGCTGAGTTGGGGCCCGGGGTTCGGATACGAAGGAGGTTAAGACCATGGCCACTGCGGCACAGGCGACAGCCGAAATTTCGATCAGTCGGTGGTGGCGGGTTGTGGGTGGAATGAGTATGAATCTGGCGCTCGGCTCTCTTTACGCCTGGAGCGTGTTCGTGGCTCCGCTGGAGAAAGAGTTCGGGTGGAAGCGGGCAGACACCTCCTCCGTGTTCGGGTGGGCGGTGATCGTCTTCGCGATTTCGTTCATTTTTGCAGGGCGGCTGCAAGACAAATTTGGGCCTTTCTGGGTCTCCGTGACGGGTGGCTTGCTGGTCAGCATCGGGTTCTTCCTCTGTGCTTACACGACCAGCTTGACCTTCCTCATTATTTGTTTTGGAGTGCTGGGCGGGATCGGCAACGGATTTGGGTATTCGACTCCGATTCCCGTGATGGCCAAGTGGTTCCCGGACTGGCGGGGGTTGGCGGTCGGGCTAGCGGTGGCGGGGTACGGCGGCGGATCCGCCGTCTTCGGGCCACTGGCCAATCTCTACCTGATCCCACACTATGGCTGGCGAACCACGTTCATGATTCTGGGAGGCATATTCCTGGTCATGACCATGGTGGGTGCGTTCCTGCTTAAGAATCCGCCGGTAGGATACAAACCTGCAGGATGGACCCCGGCGCCGGCCTCGAAGGTTGCAGCAACCACCTATGAATTCAAGCCTAGCGAGGTTCTGGCTACGCCGACGTTTTACTTCATGTGGATCGCCTACGCCCTGGGTACCTTCGCCGGTTTCATGGTGATTAGCCAGCTTGTCCCCTTCGCCAAAAGCCAGGGCGTCCCGAGTACCGCGTTGCAGACTATTACCCTCTTCGTTGGAGCTTTCGGGAACGCCAGTGGCCGAATCCTCTCGGGCTGGCTGTCCGATGCGCTCGGCCGCCTCAACGTCTTACGATTAATGATCGCTATCTCTGCCGTTGCGATGCCGACCTTGTACGCAGTGGGCAACAACGTCACCCTGTTGTACATCATGGTGTTCGTGGTGTACTGGTGCTATGGCACCCAGCTCTCGGTCAACGCCTCCACGACCTCCGACTTCTGGGGAACGAAGAACGCAGGCATCAATTACGGCCTGCTGTTCACGGCGTGGGGCGTGACCGGCTACTTCGCTGCGAGAACTGGAGGCCTACTGTTTGACAAGTATCACAACTATAAGGCTGCCTTCTACCTGGCGGCAGTCCTGGCGGTGGTTGCGCTGCTTTGTGAGTTCGCGGCGAAGCGTCCGCAGGTTCCGGGTCGGACGAAAGCGTGAATGGTCCTGGCCGGCACCGTGTCCAGCGGAATGAGGAGAGCGAACAGCAAGGATCGCGCCAAGGGCCGGGACTCACTATTGCGACTGATTCGATGCAGATATAGAATGGTGCGCTAGCCACGAAGCCGAGGAGAATATCACAATGCCAACCCCTCAAAACCCGGAAACTGCTGCGAGCGATGCGCACATTGCAGTTCACTGGAAGGAAGAGGAAGTTTACCAGCCCCCGAAGAGTTTCATCGAACAAGCGAACCTGAAAGACCCGAAGGTGATGGAACGATTCAGCGAGGCGAATTTTCCGAAATGCTTCGAAGAGTATGCCGACATGCTGACCTGGAATCAGAGATGGCATACCGTTCTTGATACCAACGACCCGCCTTTTTGGAAATGGTTCGTAGGCGGGAAACTAAACGTGTCGTACAACTGCGTCGACAGGCACTTGGCAAGGTATAAGAACAAGGTTGCGCTCATCGCCGTGCCGGAACCCGAGGGTGAGGAACCGGCGGCGATCACGTATCAGGAGCTCTATCGACGCGTGAATGAACTCGCGGCGCTGCTCCGCGATTTTGCCGGCTTGAAAACCGGCGATCGTGTCACGATTCATATGCCCATGATTGCGGAGTTGCCGATCACGATGCTGGCCTGTGCCCGGCTAGGGGTGATCCATTCGGTTGTTTTCGGCGGATTCAGCGGAGAAGCCTGCGGGCTCCGGGCGGCCGATTCGGGTAGTCGAGTGCTGATATACGCGGATAGCTACTACCGCAGCGGGAAACTGGTGGACCACAAAGCCGCGGCGGACATCGCGATTGAGGCTGCCAAGCGAGAAGGTCAAGCCATCGAAAAGGTGCTGGTCTGGCGGCGTCACGCAGGCGAGTACGGCTCCAAATCTCCGATGGTAGAAGGGCGGGACTACTTCATAGACGAGGTCTTGAAGGATTATCGCGGCAGGAAGGTCGAGCCTGTCTCCATGGACGCGGAAGCTCCGCTCTTCTTGATGTACACGAGCGGAACGACGGGAAAGCCCAAAGGATGTCAGCATCGTACGGGTGGCTATCTGGCTTATGTCACCGGTACTTCTAAATACATCCAGGATATCCATCCGGAAGATGTGTATTGGTGCATGGCGGACATTGGATGGATTACCGGTCACTCCTACATCGTTTATGGGCCGCTTGCGCTGGCAGCTACGAGCGTCACCTACGAGGGAGTTCCGATCTACCCCGACGCCGGGCGTCCATGGAGAATTGCAGAGCGCCTGGACGTAAATATTTTTCATACATCGCCGACCGCGATTCGCATGTTGAGGAAAGCCGGGCCCGAGGAGCCGAAAAAGTACAACTATCGCTTCAAGCACATGACCACGGTGGGCGAGCCGATCGAGCCGGAAGTGTGGAGATGGTATTACAACACTGTTGGAAAACGTGAAGCCGCAATTGTGGACACGTGGTGGCAGACGGAGAACGGCGGCTTCCTTTGCAGCACTAAACCCGCACTTGATCCGATGAAGCCCGGCAGCGCCGGGCCGGGTGTACCTGGAATTTACCCGATCATCTACGATGAAAACGCACAGGAATTGCCGGCCGGATCCGTGAAAGCCGGGAATATCTGCATTCGCAATCCGTGGCCCGGAATCCTTCAGACCATCTGGGGAGACCGGGATCGCTTTGTCCGGCAGTATTATCAGAAGTACTGCAAGAATCCCAAGAGCAAGGACTGGCACGATTGGCCCTACTTTGCGGGCGATGGAGCGCTGCTGGCGAAGGACGGCTATTTCCGCATCCTGGGACGTGTCGACGACGTGATCAACGTGGCCGGCCACCGGCTGGGCACCAAGGAACTGGAGTCCGCCTGCCTCACGATAGACGAAGTAGCGGAAGCCGCGGTGGTACCGGTGGTGGATGAAATCAAAGGGCGGATGCCGGAAGTATACGTGTCGCTGCGTCCCGGTTGCACAACGCCACACCAGGAGGTTGTCGCCAAGGTAATCCACACGATCGAGACGATGATCGGAAAGATCGCGCGGCCGAAAACCGTGCAGATTGTTCCGGACATGCCGAAAACTCGCTCGGGCAAGCTCATGCGGCGAGTACTGGCTGGTATTTCAAACCACATGAGCGTGGGCGACATCACGACATTGGCAAATCCTGATATCGTCGAGCAGATTCGCGTCCAGGTGCAAGGGGCGGATCCTGTGAAAACGAGCGAGGGCCCGGAGGACATCAAGCAGTTCGGCACGGTCGAGTGAGTTTGGCCGGACACTGGTTCATAGTCCTTAAGACTGGCGTCGCGCGCGACCCCGCCGCCATCGCGTCAACGAACTCATCCAATTGGTGCGCGAGAATGTTGGTCCCGTGGCTAGCTTCAAGAGCGCCATCGTTGTCCAACGATTCCCAAAACTCGCACCGGCAAAACCATGCAAAAAATCGCCAACGGCGAAATGTACATCACCCCTGCCACCATCGACGACCCCGCCACGCTCGTCGAAATCGAGACCGCCCTTAGCCAGGCCGGCTACGCCCACAAGCACCCCTGGCCCCACCCGTCAACGCCTTACGAAATGACCTGACAAGTTCTCGAAGGAGGGACGAGCCACCGAAGTCAGAAAAATCTCTTCGAATTGCAAGATCTTGCCAGTTTCCACGCTGGTTTGTCTGGCAGTCGCCATTTGCCTCCGTGACGAATGTCGCTGACGGCCTGGTGCGGTTTGGCGTATAGTCCATTTGCCATGAGCACGTCGAAACCCATCAGCAAGACGAGCAAGCCCGTTCCGGCGCAAGACCGCGCGCACGATGTCCTGCGTTCCGGCCGCCATCCCTTTGACATGATTTTCGCCCCGCACAGCGTTGCGGTGATCGGCGCCACCGAGCGGAAGGACAGCCTCGGCCGGGCGGTGGTTTGGGGTCTGTTGAGCAGTCCATTCGGCGGGACCGTTTATCCCGTAAGCGACAAGCACGCGAGCGTGCTTGGAATCAAAGCCTACCGGCACGTCGAAGACATCCCTGAGCCAGTGGATCTGGCGGTGGTGGTGACTCCGGCCGCCACCGTGCCAGCGATCATCACAGAATGCGTCGAAGCTGGCGTTGGCGGAGCGGTTGTAATTTCCGCTGGCTTCAAGGAGCACGGCGCAGTGGGCAAAGAGTTGGAGCAGCAAATCGTCGAGCGCATGCGAGGAAGCCGCATGCGTATGATCGGTCCAAACTGCCTGGGAGTCATGAATCCGATTACTGGCTTGAACGCAACCTTCGCTTCCAACATTGCCCGGTCTGGTAATGTCGCCTTCATCAGTCAGAGCGGCGCCCTGTGCACCGCCGTCCTGGACTGGTGCCAGAGGAAAATGATCGGCTTCAGCGCGTTTGTTTCTGTGGGTTCGATGCTGGATGTCGGCTGGGGCGACCTGATCGACTACTTGGGAAATGATTCGCGCACCCAGAGCATTGTGATGTATATGGAGTCGCTCGGCGACGCCAGGTCATTTCTATCCGCCACGCGGGAAGTGTCGCTGAGCAAGCCGGTCATTGTGATCAAAGCCGGCCACACTCAGGCCGCGGCGCGCGCGGCGGCGTCCCACACCGGCGCACTCACTGGTAGCGATGAAGTTTTGGATGCGGCATTTCACCGTTGCGGCGCGCTCCGTGTCAACACCATTGCCGACCTTTTCTATATGGCGGACATCCTGGCCAAACAGCCTCGGCCGCACGGCCCGCGTTTGGCCATCATCACCAATGCGGGTGGCCCGGGCGTTCTGGCGGCGGATTCCATCGTGGTAAATGGCGGACAGTTGGCGGAACTGTCTGCTAAGGCCATGGAGGAACTCGACGCATTACTCCCTCCCCACTGGAGTCACAACAATCCTGTGGACGTATTGGGCGATGCGCTCCCCGACAAGTACGTAAAGGTCGTCGACCTCGTGATTCACGACCCGAATGTGGATGGCCTTCTCGCGATTCTGTGCCCGCAAGGATTGTCCGACCCTACGCAAACCGCTGATCGCCTGAAAGCTTTTGCACAAGGAACAGGCAAACCCGTCATCGCCAGTTGGATGGGTGGACCGGCAATGGCCGCAGGTTTAGACATTCTCAATCGAGCGGGCATTCCGACGTACCCCTTCCCCGACACCGCCGCCAAAGTCTTCCACTATATGTGGCGTTACAGTTATAACCTGCGCGGGCTATACGAAACACCGCTGCTTCCCGAAGAGTCGCCGGATCGCGGCACGGCGGAGCACATCGTGCAAAGCGCGCGCGCGGCCGGACGAACCCTTCTCACCGAGGTTGAATCGAAACAGTTGCTCGCAGCTTATGGAATCCCGACGGTTGCGACTGAAATCGCAAGAACCGAAACCGACGCCGTGGAACATGCCGAGAAAATCGGTTACCCCGTCGTGCTTAAGCTGCTTTCTGACACCGTCGCTCACAAGACCGAAGTCGGTGGCGTGCAATTGAATCTTCGCGATGCGAATGCGGTTCGGCTCGCCTACCAGTTCATTGTGCACTCGGTGGCGGAAAAAGCCGGTGCCGAGCACCTTCTCGGAGTCACCGTGCAGCCCATGCTGAATCTAGACGGCTACGAATTGATCGTTGGCAGTTGCGTGGACCCGCAATTTGGTCCCGTACTGTTGTTCGGCGCTGGCGGACAGCTAGTGGAGGTGTTCAAGGACCGTGCCATTGCACTACCGCCGCTGAACACCACTCTGGCGCGGAGAATGTTGGAACAAACCAAGGTGTTCGAGGCGCTGCAGGGTGTTCGTGGACGTAAGCCAGTTGACCTCGTCGCGCTCGAAGAACTGTTGGTGCGCTTCAGCCACTTGGTGGTGGAGCAGCGGTGGATTCGGGAAATCGATATCAATCCCTTGCTGGTCTCCCCCGAGCGGCTGATAGTCCTGGATGCGCGAATAATTATCCATGGCCCTGAAGTCACGACAGAGCAGTTGCCAGGGCTTCCCATCCGTCCTTACCCCATCCAGTACGTCAAGCCGTCGACACTGAACAACGGGGAAGCCGTCGCCATCCGTCCGATCCGTCCGGAGGACGAGCCACTACTCATCAAATTTCATCAGGCGCTCTCCGAACGCAGCGTGGAACTGCGCTATTTCCAGCCCTTGAAGCTAAGCAAGCGCGTCGCGCACGAGCGGCTGACACGCATCTGCTTCATCGATTACGACCGCGAGCTGGCGTTGGTGGTTGAACGCAAGCTAAAGGATGATGATGCCCCGCAGATCATCGCTATTGGGCGAATGAGTAAATTGCGCTGGCACAACGAAGCCGAACTTGCCGTGCTGGTCGATGACCGCTACCAGCATCAAGGGATGGGCACGGAACTCTACCGTAGGCTGATTGAGGCAGCTCGTGAGGAGAAGTTGGATCGCGTCGTCTGCACCATCCTCGAGGAGAATCTGGACATGATCGCTATCTGCAGGAAGCTCGGTTTCCAGTTGCAACGCGATCAAGGCGGCACAGTGCATGCGGAAATGCGACTCTGGCCGTAATCAGGCCTCCGTGGCCGACTTGCTTGCCTTCGTCAACCCGTCCGGAACCAGCGGCCGCAAGCGGTGCAGTCGTTTTTGCAGTGTGCTGCCGAACCGTTCCTCACGCTGAAGTAGCCTGTGGTACGCAAAAATTCCATCTGGCTCCCATCTGACAGAGATGTTAGCACTTGTTTTTTCGGCTTCCCTACGCTAGAAAACTCAAGAAGCTAGCCCTTGTGCTTCGCCAGGATTAAGACCGCCTTTGAAATGAATAACATACAGCGGTGGGGTGTAACATTGCGACATGTCCTCTGGCTTGCAAATTACAATTCGCCAGGCACACCGAGGGAGCTTTGCGCGTACTTCGTCGCGATGAGCAAGCCCAGGGGTTCGCACAAGGGTGATGTGACGGACCGTCACACTGGGCTTGAGAATTGTGACCCGCGACACTGCCGCGCTTGCGGCAATATGTGATCGTCTACGCGAACCAGCGGCGCGCGGAGCGCATCGCGAGAACAACCATCCCGCCACCTCCGTCTCACCGTCACCCCTTCTAAGCTGCGAGAGGCCGCCATGGAGAACCTCAGCCGGGTCATCTCGGAACATCCTTTCTGTCAGGGCCTCGAACCCAGATATGTCGATCTACTGGCTGGTCGCTCCGGCAATGTTCGCCTCTGCCCGGGCCACCACCTCTTTCGCGAAGGCGGTGAGGCCAATCAGTTTTGCCTTATCCGTGAAGGCAAGATTTTGTTGAAGAGCCCTTCGCGGCAGCGTGGTTTGTTGAACTTGGAAGCGGTGGAGGCGGGTGAGGTCCTGGGATGGTCCTGGTTGGTTCCTCCCTACCGATGGCGTTTCGGCGGGCGCGCTCTTGAATCGGTCAGTGCCATCGCCGTGGATGGCAAGTGTCTGCGAAAGAAATGCGAGAAGGACTCCGAGCTCGGCCACGCCCTTCTCAAGCGCACCGTGGAAATGCTCGGTCAACGTCTGGATGCGACTCGCTTTCGTCTGCTTGACCTGTATTCAGCGGTGATAGGGAGAAACCGGCCCTCGCAACGTTTCCCCGCGCACCTTGAACACGTCCCTGTATCAAAACGTGCCTTGCTGTTGGTTCACCAGCAGCAAATCACGTGCCAATTAATCTGCAAACGAGAAAGGAGATTTCTGGATGGCGAACGAGGTCCTAAGTATTGTCGATGAGCGCACCAAAGCGCCGTACGAAGTTCCCATTTCGAAAGGCACGATCCGGGCGATGGATCTACGTAAGGTCAAAACAGGCGGCGAAGATTTTGGGTTGATGACCTACGACCCCGCATTCATGAACACCGCCGCTTGTCAAAGCGCAATTACCTACATCGATGGGGACAAGGGCATCCTGCGCTATCGGGGATACCCCATCGAGCAACTCGCGGACAAATGCAATTTTCTGGAAGTCGCCTACCTTATAGTTCATGGCGAACTTCCCACCGCCACCGAGCTGAAAGATTGGGTAGACCAAATCACCCATCACACTATGATTCATGAAACCACCAAGAAATTCCTCGAGGGCTTCCGCTATGACGCTCATCCCATGGGCATGTTCATCAGCACCGTGGCCGCGCTATCGACTGTTTATCCGGATGCCAAGAATGTGCACAACCCTGCGTCACGCAAACTCCAGATTTATCGCCTGATCGGAAAAGTCCCGACCATTGCCGCTTACACCTACCGGCACAGCGTGGGCTTCCCCTATGTCTACCCGGACAATGAGCTGAACTACGCCGAAAATTTCATGAGCATGCTCTGGAAAATGACAGAGCCCAAGTTCAAAGCGAATGCTGCTCTGGCCCGCGCACTGGACATCTTGTTCATCCTGCATGCCGACCATGAGCAAAACTGCAGCGCCAATGTCATGCGCGCCGTCGGCAGTTCTCATGCGGATCCCTTCGTGTGCACCGCCGCTGCGGCTGCGGCGCTTTCCGGCCCACTGCATGGCGGAGCTAACGAAGAAGTCCTGAAGATGCTGGATCAGGTCGGCTCGAAAGATCGCGTTCCTGCGTACGTTACGCAGGTAAAAGCCGGACACGGCAAGCTGATGGGATTTGGCCACCGCATCTACAAGAATTACGACCCTCGTGCCAGGATTATCAAATGGGCCGCGGATCAGGTTTTCCAGGTGACCGGCAAGAACCCCAAGCTCGAAATTGCTTTGGAACTGGAGCGCATCGCTCTCGACGACGAATATTTCGTGAGTCGAAAACTCTATCCCAACGTGGACTTCTATTCCGGCATCATCTACCAGGCCCTGGGGTTCAAGCCCGACATGTTTACGGTTCTCTTCGCGATTCCGAGGACGGTTGGCTGGCTCGCTCAATGGCAGGAAATGATCGAGGACCCGGAACAGAAGATCGCCCGACCTCGTCAGATCTACACCGGCTACACCGAACGCAATTTCATACCCATCGAGAAGCGCACAGAGCGAGCGTTGGCCGCTCAGGGTGGGGTCAAGCCATGACACGGCGACGTCTGTGGGAGTCCGGAAACAGAAGAGGCCGGGGTACCTGTCCTACACTGCGGCTTTGTTTCCAAAAATTCCAGCAAGCCGAGTCTCCCTGATTTTGTGACAACAAGCCGTGCTCGTGGATTTTGCGTTATAGGTTGCGTTCACTGATTGTGGCTTCCGAAAACTCCGTCTGCCTTCAAAATCAATAAGATACTATAAGGTTTCGTCACGTTGTTACATGGATGGATTCCGGCTCGACGGAGTTTTTGCGGATCACTGCTCACCAATCGCTGGGCCACGCGTCCTTCCGAGAGGGGTTTGCCCGCATGAGACTGTTCTTGTGCCCGATCGCCCTTTTGTTGATCGGTGGATTAGCTGCGGTCGAGATTCCGCTGAGCGGACAAGATCGAGATCTGGGGAAACTACCGCAATCCGGCGCCAGGCCTTTGCGATTTGCGATCGTACAGATGAAGTCGCTGGACCATGATATCGACGGGAATCTGAGGCAGGCCACGACGTATGTAGAGGAAGCGGCAGCTCGCGGCGCACAATTTGTTCTGTATCCGGAGTTCATGCCGACAGGCTCTTACCTATCATCTGACACTTGGGATTCCGCGGAACCCAGCAATGGCAAAACGGCGCAGTGGTTGAAATCCACGTCCAAGAGGTTGCAGGTTTGGCTTGGCGCGGGTTTTTTTGAAGCAGATGGCGAAGACTTCTACGACACCTTCGTTGTGACGACGCCGGAGGGCCAGGAAGCTGGGAGGGTGCGAAAAGCATTACCCGCCGAGGGAGAGGCGCACTTTTTCCGCGGCGAGCTTGGGCCACACATTTTGCATACGGCGATCGGCAACATCGGCATTGGTATTTGCGCGGAAAGCTACTATTGCATGCTCCCGACGGAATTGATCAAGCAGTCGGCTGATCTTGTTCTGGTGCCACACTCAGCACCGGACATGTCGGGAAGCGGAGGTCTGCCGCAGCCACCTGGGACCCGGCTCGCGTGGTACGCAAAGAAACTGGGCATCCCGGTGGCGATGGTGAACAAGGTGGGCCGCTCATAAATCAGCGAAGCAGGCGTGCGGCGCCGCGCCGAACACTACTATCAGCAACTGGATGCCTTGTGGCCCCTGCGCCAGGAAGCGCGGCGGGCTCTCTTGGTAGAAAGCCGGAAGCACAAAATATGGAAACTGTTGCGCCGGATTCCTGCGATCGGTCCGATCCGGGCGGCCATTTTGATCGCGGTGATGCAGACCCCGCACCGCTTCCGCACCAAGCGCCACCTGTGGACC
>Ga0207826_1000391_pt1 | contig 12590 bp, 12 predicted proteins | sample LuqExpMetageno80_FD_187837 | JGI IMG/M metagenome (GOLD analysis project Ga0207826, IMG submission 187837) | Tropical forest soil microbial communities from Luquillo Experimental Forest, Puerto Rico - Sample 80 (SPAdes) | ecosystem: Environmental > Terrestrial > Soil > Tropical forest ... | reverse complement strand
AGTTGGTACGGCGGTGGCCCGGTTTCGATAGAATCCGGTTGCCAGACAGGAATCCGAAAGGAGCCAGACCGCCGTGAAGAAAGAGTATCAGATCCTGACGCGGGCCGAGCACGAAGCGGCTTCCGTTATCAAGCAGTTCTGCCAGGCTAACGGGCAGATCCTGCTCCCGATCGTGGAGATGATCGAGAGCGCAAGCCAGGTGGTCAATTCAGTGGTCCACGAGGTTGGCCTGCAGATGATCCAACTGTTGCTGGTGTTGAGCGCCGAGCAGATCGCGGGTCCGCGCACGCAAGGCAAGGCGAGCGGGGATATTCGGTGGTACGGGACGCAAAGCGGGCGCATAGGGTTGGCCGATCGGAAGGTGGAGGTGAAGCGGCCGCGGTTACGCCACAAAACAGAAGGCGAAGTGAAGGTGCCGGCCTATGAGGCGCTGCGCAAGGATGTGGGGGTAGGGCAGCACATGTTGGCGGCGCTGATGCGCGGTGTGTCCACGCGAGAGTACGGCGAGGTTTTGCCCGAGATGGCGGCCAGCGTGGGAATATCGAAAAGCGCGGTGAGCCGGCAGGCCATAGAAGCGAGCGCGGAGAAGTTGAAGGAACTGCAGGAGCGGCGCTGGGATGGAACCGAAATTTTAATCCTGTACATCGATGGCCAACGCTTCGGTCCGCATCACATCATCAGCGCGGTGGGCGTGGACATCGAGGGCAAGAAGCACATTCTGGGCATCGAAGCAGGAGCGACCGAGAACGCGGGCGCGGTGAAACGGTTGCTCACTCGGCTGCGTGAGCAGGGGCTGCCGACGGATCGCAAATATCTGTTCGTGATCGACGGAGCCAAGGCGTTGCGCGCCGCCATTGACGAGGTGTTTGGGACCGAGCAACCGGTTCAGCGTTGCCGTAATCACAAGATGCGAAACGTGCTGGAGGAACTGCCGGATGAGCAGAAAGGACAGACGCTGAATCTGATGCGGGCGGCCTGGAAAGTGACGACGGCTGAAGAAGGCGAGAAGCGGATCGAGCAGCTCGCACGGTTTCTCGAGCGGGATCATGAATCAGCCGCGCGGAGTTTGAGAGAGGGAATGGCGGAGATGTTCACGCTGCAGCGGCTCCATATCCCGAAATCGCTGCATCCATGCCTCGGAACGACCAATATCATCGAGAGTCCGCAAAGCGGTGTTCAGGCGCGAACGGGCAATGTGACTCGCTGGCGGGATGCGGACATGGTACAGCGATGGGTTGCGTCGGCCTGGCTGGTTACGGAAACGAACTTCCGCCGGATTATTGGGTATCGGGACCTTTGGTCGTTAGCCGCGATCCTGGGTCGCGAAACGAAAATACAAAAGAATGTTTGCAAAAGCGAGAAGGTAGCGTAAGATGAATTCAGCCGCCTACCCACTTTCAACTGAGTTCGGGACACGCTCGTGATTCGGGCGTTGGGTTTTAGCCGGAGTTGCATTTATACCTGGCTGGCGAGATACCGGGCAGGGGGCTGGGGGGCGCTGAAAGCGAAAGCCTTGCTGGGTCGTCCGATGAAGATCGACGCCCGGCAGATGAAATGGCTGTATGAGGCAATCACTCAGAACAACCCTTTGCAGTACCGGTTCGAGTTTGCGCTGTGGACGCGGGACATGATCCAAGTGCTGTTGCGCGAGCAGTTTGGTCTCCGTCTCAGTCTGAGCAGTGTGGGACGGCTGTTGAGGCAGTTGGGACTGAGCTGCCAGCGGCCGGTGTTTCACGCCTTCGAGCAGGACCAGCGCCGTGTGGAGGCGTGGAAGCGTGACGAATTCCCGGCCATCCAGGCACTGGCCAAGAAGCAAAACGCGGAGATCTGGTTTGGCGATGAAAGTGGACTCCGCTCGGATTATCACGCTGGCACGACCTGGGGCGCCAAAGGTCGGACTCCCGTCGCGCCGCACACTGGTAATCGATTCTCACTGAACATGTTGTCGGTCATCAACGCGCGCGGTCAACTGCGCTTCATGGTGCACGAAGGCAGACTGAATGGGGCCGTGTTTGTGGAGTTCCTCAGTCGCTTGGTGTACAAAGCGCCCCGTCCCATCTTTCTGGTTCTGGATGGTCACTCGGCACACAAATCAAAGCTGGTTCGAGACTACGTGAACTCCCTGGGCGGCAAACTGTGGCTGTTCTTTCTCCCGCCCTACTCGCCGGAACTCAACCCAGACGAGCAGGTTTGGAATCACGTAAAGCACCACGGCGTCGGGCGCATGTTCGTAGTTGGAAAGCGTCATCTCAAAGCTCTCATCCAAGCCAAACTGCGTCGACTCCAGAAATCGCCATGGCTGCTCCGGTCATTCTTCCTGTTGCCTGACACGCAGTACGCTGCGGCTTGAAGAAATGTCTACTTACTTTTGGCCGTGTTAATAACAGCTTGCAGACAGTACCATGTCTAAACGGCGGAGCAATAATAGACCACGAAGCGCCGCGTAAGCGGCGATTTGTGGCGGTCGAAAAGTAGACCACTACACTTTTAGTTCCAGAACATTACAGGGCAGTTGTGTTTGTGCGACACCGGGAGGTGTACAAAGTGGAAGTGTATGCACGCGTAAGACGAGCCGTGCAGGTGGACGGCATGAGCATCCGGCAGGCGGCACGCGAGTTCGGCCTGTCGCGGAAGACCATCCGGAAGATGCTGCAGTATTCGTTGCCGCCGGGCTACGAGCGGAAGAAGCCGGTCGCGCGGCCGAAACTGGGTCCCTGGCTGGGCATCATCGATCAGATCCTGGTGGACGACGAGTCGCAGCCCAAAAAGCAGCGGCACACCGCCAAGCGGATTTGGGATCGGCTGAAAGCCGAGCAGGGCTTTGGCGGAGGCTACACGGTGGTGAAGGATTACGTGCGCCAGGCGCGGGTGCGGCACAAGGAGGTGTTCGTGCCGCTTCAGCACCCGGCGGGAGATGCGCAAGCTGATTTCGGCGAAGCGCTGGTGGTGATCGCAGGTACCGAGCAGAAGGCGCACTTTCAGTGTATGGATCTGCCGCAATCGGATGACTGCTTTGTCATAGCTTTCCCAGCCGAGAACACCGAGGCTTTCCTGGAAGGACACAATCAGGCCTTCGCTTACTTTGGCGGGGTGCCGCGAACCATCCTGTACGACAACACTGGGATTGCAGTGAAGGAGATCACCGGCGACGGCGAACGAAAGCCAACCGAGGCATTCAGCGGATTGCAATCGCACTACCTGTTCGCGGCCAAGTTTGGACGTCCCGGAAAGGGCAACGACAAGGATTAGGCTTCATACTGCACCTCATTAAGACTATGCACCACCACTTCCTTCGCAGCAAGATATGAATATTTGTGGGCGAACTTCTTGGGTAGCAGCACGTCTGGAGACTCGTAGAGGCATTCCCCTTTGTCGTTGTACCGGTGCGCTCGCAGCAGGCCTCGGTCGCGCCATTTCTTTACTGTGCCGGGTAACACGTCGAGCTTATCCGCTATTTCTTCCAGCGTCATCAAGCCCGCGGCCCGGAGCCTGGAGAACCTATCTTTGAGTTCATAAGCATAGCGCAGGCGAATAACGACGGAGCGGTCGAACCGATTGCCCACGCCCGGGCGGAATCCTCTTTCATTCAGAATGGCCGCGATCTCGCGCTCCGTGTTGGTGTTCAACAGACGATCGATCTCGGCGATAACGGCCGGTTTCGTTTTCCGCAGTTCAGGCGCCGATTGCGGCAAAGGCAACGTCAGACTTTGCGTTACGCCTCCGCGGAAACGGATGTGCACATGGATTTGCTGGCGCCGAACCAAAGTCACGTCCTCCAGCAGAAGGCGCACAATGCGTTTCCGCTCGCGATCGGGCGTATGAGGATTGCTCCAAACCCGCTGGAAATCTTTGGCCAGCGCCAGCACCGATTCCCGCTGTTGGTCGCCAATGGCAGCTTGATCGGTTTGCCGCTGGCGCTCACATTCTTCTTGCGCTTCGGCCAACGCTCGCAGCTTCTGGTTCCAGTCAGCTTCCAGGGTGTCGGCAACCAGGCGATTAGAAGGATCAACATTCATATACCGCCGTTGCGCCAGTTCGGCCTCATAGCGGGCCCGTTCAACCCGTTTCTGCCGCAGGCGATCGGCGTCATCCAACCGCGATTGCAGCTCTTGCTGAACCGTCAGCGCCACTTCCATCGCCAGAGGCGTCATGGTCTGTACCAGGATGTCGCTCACCGCTTTGTCGACATGCTCGCCAGTGATGCGCTGGCACACTGGCCGGCCCTGCTGAATGGCCTTGCGCTGGCAGACGTAATCCGGCACCAGGCGCTTATCCCGTTCGTGATAGCGAATGCTCATCCGGCCGCCACAGATGCCGCAGAGCACGATGCCCTGCAGCAGCGCGGGTCCCTGATGCGGCGGACTGCGCCGGCGGTCGGCGCCGAGAGCCTGAGCATTCTCCTGTAAGCGGCGCTGATTCGCTTCGTACTCCTCCCAAGTGATGTATCCCGCGTGCATGCCAGGAACCAGCACCCATTGTTCGCGCGGTAGCTTGGACCAGCACTCGTTGCCATCCGGCTTCTTGCGGGTCCGTGTGCGCCCATAGATGAACGCGCCCGCGTAGCGAGGATTATGCAGAACCCGCAACACTTGGCTGTGCTCCAGTTCCGCCCACAGCAGGTCTCCCTTGTGCGGCCCCTTTTTCAACCGTCGCGGAAACAGCAGCGCCTGTTGGCCAAACGCTTTCACCACGGCACAAGCAGACCCGGTCCGGCGGAACATCTCAAAGAAGAACCGGATGGTCTGTTGTACCTGCTTGTCGGGATCGAGGATGACGCGGTCCTCCGTGTCGTAGGCAAAACCTACGGGCAGCGGAGATTTTAATTCGCCGCGTCGCGCCTTATTCAGGATGCCGCCCTGAAGACGTGCGCGTAACACATGCAGTTCCGCCTCGCTCATTGTTCCCTTCAGTCCCAATAGGAGACGGTCATTGAAGTGGGCTGGATCGTATATTCCATCCTCGTCCAGGATCAGCGTATCGGTTAAGGCGCAGATCTCCAACAGTCGATGCCAGTCGGTTGAGTTGCGGGCCAGTCGGGAGACCTCCAGTCCCAGTACGATGCCGGCTTTGCCCACGCCGACCTCTGCGACCAATCGCTGAAAACCTTCTCGATCCACGGCCGAGGCGCCGGACTGGCCGAGGTCGCTATCGATGGTGATGATTCGGTCGAGCGTCCAGCCCAGCGCCACCGCACGATCGCGCAAAGCATATTGCCGCTTTGTGCTCTCAGTGTTTTCGAAGACCTGCCGTAGTGTGGACTGGCGAATGTAAAGGTAGGCATTACGTTTTAAGTGAGCCGCCGTGACTTTCTGGTGCACTTCGGCTGTCAGCATGAGCAAAACTCCTGTCTTTGGAGATTGAAGATGATTCCCGCCAGCACGACGGCCACCTGCGTGTGCAACTCCAGCGGCACTGGGTTTTGCGCTGCGGGCGAGGTTGCCGGAGTTGGCGGCGCGATGGTGTAACTACGCCATGCACGTGCCCACACGACCATGCCTTGTCGGACCAATAACGCGTACCCGAGACTCCGCACGCCGGAAGCATTCACAACTGCCTGGCCGCGCAGGTCCTCGTATTGAGCAATCAGTCCACTGCCGGAATCGATGGCCATGGGAATCAGTGGCGTTTTTTTTGATCCCGCAGCACCCCGCGCTCGATCGTCCGCGAATGGAGTTCCACCCCAAATCGTTGCCGGACGCTTTGCACCAGGTCCGCCGTTCTGATTTCGCTGTTGTCGGCCCGCGCCTGGCGCACAAATGTCAAAATCTCCGGCGTGAGTTTGTGGCCTTGTTTGGGGCCGCGCTTCTGTGGAACCAGACCGGCCACCCCGCCCGTCGCGAATGCGATTTGAGCTTGGTAGAAGGAGGGACGAGAGAAACCGAAAGAAGTTGCCGCCTGGCTGATTGAATGCCCCTCCTGGCTGACACGACGCAACATTTCGTACTTGACCTGAACCAGATCGCGAGCATCGAAGAATTCCTTTTCCTGGAACAGTGCATCGCGGACGTCCTGGGATCGCGGGTTGAGCGTACCGGTCTGACGAAGGGCCTGAGTCTTGGGATCGAATGTTTTGCGCATCTGCGTCTGTAAATATAATTACGCCATACATGGCCAAGATGTCAAGCCTTTCACACCACCATGGCCTATGATTATTATCGTTAGATTCGCCATCATTGGCCACATCGGCATTGATCCCGACAAGCTGGACGGGCGTAGTTCTCTTTACATATACGGCATAGTTTGCTTTACACATCGCTGGATTTCGGTGCCCCCTCTACCGCGATCATCTCCGCCAGACGAATCAAGTCCAGCCAGCGAAAATGGCATCGGCCAGCAGCAATAACAACAAATGGATCGGGCGCGATGGCATTCGTCCAACTCGCGGGCAGCGAGCACAGCGTGCCTTCTGGATTGTGGAAGTAGACGCGATCCTCGCCCCAGTTGTGGCGGTACACGACCAGTTCGTACTCCTGGCCAAATAACGGATGAAATGGGTGCGTGACCAGAAAAGACGGTCGCGATGCGCCCTGATCAGGTGCATTTGGCGACCCGTGCCAAGGGGAACGTGGAAGGGCTGGTCGGCTATGCGCGGCGCAATTTCATGGTCCCGGTTCCACGCGCGGCCAGTTGGGAGGAGCTGAACGCGCACTTGCTGCAAGAGTGCCGGAAGAGGCGTGAGCGGAAGTTGTGGGGACACCAGGAAACGATCGCCGAGCGGTTCGAGCGGGACCGGGAGAAGTTGCTGCCCCTGCCACCAGTGCCGTTGGAAGCCTGCCAGAAGCGCACCACGCGCGCCAGCTCGCAGGCGCTGGTGCGATATGAGACCAATGATTACTCGGTCCCAGTCGAATACGGGCACCGGCAGGTGTTGGTGAAAGCGTTCGTCTGGGACGTGGTGATCTCCTGCTCCAGCGAGGTGATCGCGCGACACCGCAGAAGCTACGACCGGGAGGAGATGATCTTCAATCCGCTGCACTATCTGGCGCTGCTCGAGCAGAAGACCAATGCGCTGGATCAGGCCGCGCCGCTTCAGGGCTGGCAGTTGCCGGACGAGTTTCTCGAGTTGCGGCGGCAGATGGAAGCGCGGCTGGGCAAACGCGGCCGGCGGGAATACGTGCAAGTGCTGCGGCTGCTGGAAACGTTTTCGATCGCCGAAGTCGCCGCCGGCGTGGGGCAAGCGTTGCGCCTTCCTGCCATCTCCTTCGATGCGATCAAACACCTGGTGTTGTGCGCCATCGAGCACCGGCCACCTCGGCTGGATCTGGAGAACTATCCACATCTACCGCTGGCGGAGGTGGCGCTGACGCGAGCCGCCGACTACCAAGTGTTGCTGCAGGAGGCCGTCTAATGGACACGCCGCGAGTGCTGCTGGAACATTATCTGAAGCAGCTTCGATTGCCCACCATGGTGCGCGAGTTTCCGAAACTGGCCGAACAGTGTGCCAAGGAAGGGGCCACCTTCGAACAGTTTCTGTTGCGATTAGTGGAGCAGGAGATGCTGGACCGGGAGCGACGCGCCACCGAGCGACGGATCAAAGCGGCGAAGTTTCCGGTGAGCAAGAGCCTGGAGACGTACGACTTTCTCGCCCTCCCCTCGCTGAACAAGAAGCTGGTGGTGGAGCTAGCGCGGTGTGAGTGGATCGGTCGGCGGGAGAACGTGCTGGCTCTGGGCAATAGCGGCACGGGGAAGACCCATATCGGTCTGGCATTGGGACTGTCGGCTTGTCAGCAGGGATTTCGTGTGCGCTTCACCACCGCGGCGTCGCTGGTGCACGAGCTGATCGAAGCGCGAGATGAGAAGCGCCTGCTGCGGTATCAGAAGCATCTGGCCAGGCAGGAACTGCTGATCGTGGATGAGCTCGGCTTCGTGCCGCTGTCGAAGACCGGCGCCGAAATGCTGTTTGAAGTTTTCAGCCAGCGCTACGAGCGGACCTCCACGCTGGTGACCAGCAACTTGCCCTTTGCCGAGTGGACCGAGGTGCTGGGCTCGGAGCGGCTGACCGGTGCCCTGCTGGATCGATTGACCCACCATGTTCACATCCTGGAAATGAACGGGGATAGCTTCCGGCTCAAAAACAGCAGGAAGAAGAAAGACCCCGGCACACAATAACTCGCCACCCTGGCGGCCACGACGGCGACTGACTTTGGAGGCGGCTTCCGCTCCGCCCTAAACGCGCCGCCCTAGCGGGCGTCGCAGGGCTCCGCTCCAGCCGCCCCCAAAGTCAGAGGGAAACGGCCTACGAAGGAAAGAAGTGGTCCCCTTTTCCTCCGCCGCAGTGGGGAAACTTTCACTCCGCCCTTGACATCCTAGCTACTTTCCGGCTTAAAATTCCGAGGCTGCACTGAGTGCGGTTTCGCAGCCGGAATGCCGCCCGGTAGAGGACTTCGGAAGGCGGGAAGCGGAAGGGGATTTTCAAAACAGAGTTGCCGCTGTTTCGGGCGGGAGTAGGGGAGGGAGTTGAACTGATGGGAGAGCGGTTATCCAAAAGAGGGAAACTCACCGCAAGCGTGCCTGCTCGGCGAGGTGGGTCCCGAGGTGAATGACATTGTCGGCGATCACGCCGAAGCCGACCCAGCGCCGGATGCCGTTTGAACCTTTATAGAGCGAGCGTCGCAATCCGTGCCGGCGTTTGAGAACGCTGATCCGGCCTTCACAGCCGGTACGCCATTTCTGAAGCTTCTTGAACCAACGCTGCTTCTGCCGCTGTTTGCGGGCCGGGCTTTTGGTATCGTGGCTGGGAATCGATACTCGACGGACGCCCATCTCGTGCGCCTTGGATTCGTTGGCGGCGGAAAAGAATCCGGGATCCGCGGTCACGCTGTCGGGGGCGCGTCCGAACTGTTCGACATGGTGTTCCAGGCATCCTTCCAGCAAGGTGGAATCGGCCGGCCGCTGTGGGCACACTTCGTAATGGGTGACGATCTGATTCTCCGCCTCTTGAATCAGGACCAGTTTGCCGAACTCGTTCGGCTTATTGGTCTTGCCCTTGCGGATCACTTCCGTGTGCGTCTCAAACACGCTGAGCAACTTTCCGTCGGCCTGGGTGTTGCCGCGGAGCACCCGTTCCCTAGTCTGGCGTAGCACCTGCTGCACCCGTGGAATCATCTCCTCCAGTTGCTTCTGGGCTTTGTGCAGCACCGATAGGTTACCGCGCTTGATCCCTCCGGCGATCTCGCGCGAAAACTTCCGGGCTTGCCCGACCACCCGGCTGGTGATATCCAACAAGCGGACGTAAGCCTTTTTCATCTTTTGCCGGCCTTGTTCGGTCTTATTCCGGCTGGCGCGGGCGATGGCCAACACCCGCAACTTCGCGGCACGACTCCGGTCGCGCATCTGCGTGCCGACTTTGCCCGCCACGGCGGTGACTTTCTTCATCACGCGCGTCAACACGCGCACCCCGTCCCCCAGCAAGGTGCTGTCCGTCGGGTAGTGGATATCGGTCTCCACCACGGTCGTATCGACGCGCATCTTGCGGCCCGTGGCGATCTGGTTTTCCTGGGCGATCTCCACCACCCGCCGATGCAGCTTTTCGATCCCGTCGGGCCCCAGTTGACGCGCCAGATTCCCCATCGTCTTGTCATCCGGAACCTTGCCCCCGCCGATGCGGGTGAACTCGCGATACACCAAATTGGCGCGCACCTCTCGCGACAGAACTTCGAAACTCCAGTCGCGCACATGCTTCAACAGCAACATTCGGAGCACGACCTCGGCCGGAGTGGCCTTGCGGCCACGGGTCTTGCTCTTTTTGCAGCGTTGGGCCAGTTCTTGCTGGATGATACTCAACAGGGCATCATCCTCCAAGGCGGCATCGGCGTGTCGCATCCAGGGTTCCCAGAGATCCTCCACCGTCTCGGCGATGAAGCCGTCGGCAAACGTCCGCTGCAGGCGCCGGACGTCGATCACGGCTGGCGCTCCAACTCTTTGGATTCTTCGCGGTCCAGGCGCAAGAGGAACTGGTTGAGTTCGCTGATGGCCTCCAGCGTCCTCTTGAAATGCTGATACTGCCGCAGCGCTTTGCGAACCTGAGGGACCTGTTGGGGACGTAGGCTCACCTGGCGGGTCTTTCCGCCGGGATAACCCACGTTGAGAACCCAGAGCGGATGGCCCTCGCCGCGGGCGCATTTCAGACATCCGGAGGAGTGACGGACGGTGCGCTGGAGCAACGAGCCACGCAGGACCTGGGCGGGGGTGGAGAGTTGTGCAGCGAGTTTGTCCCGTCGCCGGATGGCCTGCTCTCGTGTCATCACTAATGATGATACATGCTCCCCGGGCTTTTGTCAAGACATTTTATAAACAAAATGATTTAATGCTACGGAGGCTGACCGGCCAAATGTGGATCACGTCCGATCCGGCATTCAGACAGTGCGGCGCTTCTCAAAACAGAAGACTTAGATCGATAATTTTAAGCCGGAAAGTAGCTAGCTAGTGCTTAATTGCATAAATTAATAACTGTATTGCGAAGCTGGCTGCCTTTGACTTCGCGCTTCCGCCAGCGGAACGGCTTGGCGCGCTCGTTATGCCTCCGGAAGAAAGCTTCAATGGCCTCACGCAGCTGATCTTTGCTCTTGAAGCTTCCTCCGTTGAGGGTCTTGCGTTGCAGGAGGCTGAACACGATTTCGATCTGGTTTAACCAACTGGCGGATGTCGGCGTGAAGTGAAACTGGACTCGCCCTTCGTACTTCGCGAGCCAGTCGTCGTTTCGTTTGTGAGGAGAATAGTTGTCAAGAATGACGTGGATTTCCTTGTCCTGCGGCTGGTCGGCCAGCACGCCGTCCAGAAAGGCTCGAAAATCCTCACGCTTCTTAGATTCGGTGAATTTCGTGCGAACCTGACCGGTGCCAACTTCGAGGGCGGCGAACAAATTCAGTGTGCCGTGCCGCTTGTAAGTGCTCTTCATCGCGCGCACTACTTTACCGCTGTCGGTCTCCACGTAGCCAGAAGCCCGTTCGATCGCCTGTATGCTCGGTTTTTCATCCACGCTCAACACCAAGGCGTTTACCGGCGGGTTGAGGTACAAGGCCACCACGTCGGCCGCTTTGGCCGCAAACTCCTTGTCGGTGCTCACGCACCAACTGCGCCGCCGCTGCAAGTAGATTCCTTCTCTACGCAGAACACGCCAGACAGCGTGAACGCTGGCGTTCAGCCTTTCCGCTACCGCTGGCCCATCCCAGTGGGACATGCCTAGCGGCGGCGGCTCCTCCAGCAGCGCTAGCACCCGGTTCCGAAACGTAGCGTCATACCTGACGGGCTTGCCCGGCCGTGGCCGATCATATAGTCCTCTCAGCCCCCACAACGAGAAGCGCTGACGCCATTTGGAAACGGATGGGACCGAGACTCTCAATTCCCGGGCCACCTGCTGAATCTCCTTGCCCTCCAGGCAGGCCAGAATGATCCGTGCACGCTTTACTACCCGCGCCTCCGCTGTACCGGCCTTCGTCAGCGCTACCAAACTCGCTCTATCTTCGGTCGAGCATTGCAGTGCAGCTGCATGTCTGGGCATCTCCCAAACATTCTAATACATAAATGTATTATCGCAATTAAGCACTAGTTCTGGGGGCCGGCATCAGCCCATCCAACTCCGAACCCCGCCGGGATCCACTGGCCGTATCGCTCCATTGCTGACATGTGGCAGGCCAACCGGTCCACGGATAGATCTCCCCGGACGCCGTAGGGGCGATCGGACTAGAGCTCGGTGAGGTCATTGCGGATCACTCGCCTTTTGGGGACTACCAGCGGGTTATTCGCCAGGATACCATTTTTGCGGACGTCTGAGTCCGATTCATCAGCTTCTTCGATGCTACATTCTGTTACGTTCCCCATCCTAATGGAATACCGCGCGGGATTTCGAGGGCTGAAGGATGCGGTATTATAAGCAAGGCGGATAAAGGTCCAATGAAATCGGCTTCGTGTACAATCTGGATTCTGGCCGCACTGCTGGTGCTGGCCACGGTCGACAATCAACCGGATCCTCCCGCGCCAAGCCCGAGCACCGCCCTTTGTAAAGTCTCGCAGCCGAACGACTGCGCCTCCGAAAGTACGGCAGAGCGCGGCGATTCCCTCAGTGGTCCCCATTGCTCCCCTGTCAGGCCCGGTGCACCCCAGACGTGTACGGCCGATCGTCCCAGTGATCCGATGATCATTGCCGGACATGCGGCGGACTCATCTCCTCCTGCGAATCGGTCGTGAATAGGCCAGTTATTCTATCTCAGCGGCTAGCCGGAACATCAGCCATCGTCCACCAGTCACGAGCGGATTCGCCTCGGCGCGAAAATCTTACTACGGACTGGTTGGGGTGACCAAACCAATGGACCAGATTGACAAAGGACTCTGCCGTGAAAACTTCCGAAATTATGCGTGCGTGGGGGAAGATTCTCAAAGGAGAGCGCCCGTCACTCTCCGTCGAGATCACTAGTGAATGTCCGCTACGGTGTCCCGGATGTTATGCGTACGACGACGCTCATCTAGGAAATGGTGTGGTGTTGCGCAGCTTAAAAGATCACAAAGGCCAGGAGCTTATAGATGGTGTGCTTGCCGTCGTCGACCGGTTACGGCCATTGCATCTGTCGATCGTGGGCGGCGATCCACTGGTT
>Ga0207826_1000389_pt1 | contig 12620 bp, 10 predicted proteins | sample LuqExpMetageno80_FD_187837 | JGI IMG/M metagenome (GOLD analysis project Ga0207826, IMG submission 187837) | Tropical forest soil microbial communities from Luquillo Experimental Forest, Puerto Rico - Sample 80 (SPAdes) | ecosystem: Environmental > Terrestrial > Soil > Tropical forest ... | reverse complement strand
CCCGCCGTGGGCTCAACCTCCTTCCAATCAGGGCCAGCAGGCACCGCCCACGGAAGCGCCTGCCAAGGACAAAACCGCGGAAGCGAGTTCCCCCAAGGGGACGGTTAAAGTCAACGTCAATCTGGTCAATGTACTGGTCAGTGTCCTGGACGATCACAACCGCCCTGCTCCGAATTTGCCCGTCGAAGCCTTCCAGGTTTTTGAGGAAGGCTTGCCACAGAGCGTCGCTGTGTTTGAGTCCGAGACCAGGCAGCCCTTGGATCTGGCCTTGATGATCGATGCCAGCCTTAGCGAGCATAAGGAAATGGCGAGCGAACGAGATGCGGCTTGTCACTTCATTCAGCAAGTGCTGCGTCCGGACGACCGCTTGTCGGTTTTTGGGTTTGACGAAACCGTGACCCAGATGGCTCCGTTTTCTTCCGATGTCGGCTCTTTGCAGGCTGCCGTACGCAGGATTCCCGACGGCGCGGGCACTTCGATTTATGATGCGGTGTTGCTTGGCTCGAAAACGCTCGAGAAACGTTCGGCAGAGCGCCGGCGCGTGATTATCATGGTGACCGACGCCGGGGAGACGACGAGCCGTTCGGATTTTGAGTCTGCGCGAAAGTCGGCCCTGCGGGCGGGAATCCTGCTCTATACCATCGTGATCCGCCCGGTAAAGAACGAGAATGGCCGCAACACCGCCGGGGAGCATGCGCTTCAGGCCATCACCGAAACTACAGGTGGCGCGATGTTTTTCCCTGATTCCTCCCAGGAGCTGCCCATTATTTTTGACCGCATTGACAACGAACTCCGGACGCAATACCGGCTGGCCTATTACCCGAATCCGCGCGGGCCCGCCAATACCTACCGTACAATTGAAGTGAAGGTGCTGCCGGGTTACTCGGCGCGGCATCGGACAACCTATTTGACCGGGCCACAATAGTGGCTCCTGAGGGCACGAGCGACGAATGATCAAGCCATATCTCGAAGCAGCCGTCGAAATTGCGCAAGAAGCCGGAAGAGTGTTACGCGAAGAGCTCGAAAGACCACCAGCCATCGCTTACAAAGGGGAATTCGACCTAGTGACCCAGGCGGACCGCCGTTCCGAATCGGTGATCGTCAGCGGACTACAGAAGCGTTTTCCAGAGCATGCGGTCGCGGCGGAAGAAGGCACGGGTCGGGATACCGGATCGGAGTTCCGCTGGCACGTAGACCCGCTGGACGGAACAACGAATTTCGCGCATGGTTACCCCTGTTTTTGCGTGTCGATGGCATTGGCGCGCAAGGGTGAGTTACTCCTTGGGGTAATCTACAACCCCGTGTACAACGAGTTGTTTACCGCTACTCGGGGTGAGGGGGCTTTTTTCAACGGCCGAAGGATTCAATGCTCGAGAATCGGCGCCCTCAAGAATAGCCTGCTTTGCACAGGGTTTCCCAATCATGATCGGCAAGCCAACCCCAATATTCATTATTACTGGGATTTTACTTTGCGCTCGCATGGCGTGCGGCGCGACGGCTCGGCGGCCCTGGATCTGGCGTGCGTGGCGAGCGGGCGCTTTGACGGCTTCTGGGAGTTCGGCCTTAAGCCATGGGACACAGCTGCTGGCGTGATCATGGTGGAGGAGTCGGGAGGCAAAGTCAGCGACCTCAAGGGGCAACCCTACCAGTTGGGCGGTACGTCCATTCTGGCCTCGAACGGATTGATCCACGAGGAGATGGTGAAGCTCGCTGGCGATATTGCCAAACGGACGGCTGCCTAGTTCTTAACGCAAACCCGCTCGCCTGTGTCGAAGAGCGGGCAGCCGGCCCCTATTCTTGGCTAGACCCCCAATCTACACAAAATCAGTCCATTAGCTGACCGGCTCGTTGATCGGCACCCTCTACCAGACGCACCGGACGAAGGCCAATTCCGCCAGTTCCTCTGGCGTTCGCCTCGTCTTGGTCCAGCCGCAAAACGGCTTATGGAAGGCTCATTCCGTCTTCACAGATTTCTTATACCGGAAACGGTATTCTCCCTTGGCAACGACCCAAGGTTCAGTTAGACCTTACGAGGCAGGGGCTCCGCTCGACTGCCATTCCCGCAAATTTTCTTGCGGTTTCGATAAAGGGGGACGTATGCGCCTGTTTGCTTATCGAGAGTTGAAGTTGGGACTGGCATCACTCTTGTTGCTGCACTTAGGCGTGTGCGGCATCGGACGCGCGGACGACACAAAGCGAGACGGCGATGCCGCAAAGCCGGTGACCGACGCGCCCCCCGCGGGCCTCACCGAACGCGAGCAATGGCTGCTCGATCGCGTTGAGCAACTCGAGAAAAGAGTTGCAGAACTCGAGTCACGCGAGCTGAAAGCGCCGGGTGAGGCACGGAGGCCTTCCTCGACCGATGCGAGAGTCATCTCCACGGTCCCGCCGCGTCCACTAGCCACAGGGACTTCCGCAACCTCTCCCACGGTTAATGCGGGGGTTGCTTTTGGGGGTTCCTCAAGTGGAACAGCCGTGTCGATTTTGCCCGCGACTCCAGCGCCGAGTGTGCCGGTGGGTCCCAGCACGCCGCAAGCTACGGACAAGAGCAAGACAGGTGTGACGATCGCCGAGAAAGCTGAACCCTTTTCGTTCGCTGACTTCACTTGGCTCAATGGAAACGCACGCACCAGGGAAGTACCGCTCGACACGAAATTCTTCACCCCGGAAATCCGGGCGGACGCTTCTTACATCTACAGCTTCAATCATCCGAAGGACGACACAATCAGCGGCTCGAGCGAAGTCTTCCGATCCGACGAAATTCAACTTACTCAGCTCGGTGTCGGCGGAGACTTTCACTATGACAATGTCCGTGCGCGGCTGATGACACAGTTCGGCATGTATTCGCAGACAACTCCACGCAATGACGCCAGCCCGGCCCGCGGCCAATGGAATCTCGCCGACGCGTACCGTTACGTGTCTGAAGCCTACGGCGGCTATCACATCAACGCTCTGCACGGGATAAACGTCGACGCCGGCATTTTCATGTCTTACGTCGGTTTGTTCAGCTACTACAATTTCGACAACTGGGCCTACCAACCGTCATATGTGAGTTCGAACACGCCCTGGTTCTTCAACGGCGTGCGGGTTCAAGTTTTCCCGACGGAGCACCTGAAGATCGAACCCTGGTTTGTCAATGGCTGGCAGTCGTATGGACGGTTCAACAACCGCCCGGGATTTGGCTTACAGGTTCTCTGGAGGCCGAATGGATGGCTCTCGATTCTTGGCAACCAATACATGCTTGGCGAGGACACACTCAACACACCGGGCCGCGTACGGTATCACACCGACGACAGCATTCAAGTCAAATACTACGACAAGCCGGAAAACTTCCTGAGCAAGATGGCTTTTTCAGTGACGGGTGATGCGGGCTGCGAACACGGTGGCGGCGTCAGTTGCGACACGAATTCTGCGAAGGGTCCAAAACAGAGCTTCCTCGGTTTCATGTTCTACAACCGCTGGTGGTTCCATCGCGACATTTTCGCGCTCACCGTTGGCGGGGGCAGAATCAACAATCCAGGCAGGTACCTGGTTCTACTGCCTCCGATTAATGGCGCAACCGCGATATCCGGCACTCCATACTTCACCGAGAATCCGGGAGACCCCTTCAAGGCGTGGGATCTTTCGGAGACATTCGACTATATGCCGAGCCAGTACATCACGTTCCGTTGGGAATTCGACCACCGGGCGGCGAGCGTGCCCTACTGGAGCGGCCCGGGCGGCGTTACTCCACCAGGCGGCAACAACGGAAGCCCGTCATCGTTCGCATGCTTGAACGGCACTGTAGCGCCTTCTGCGGGTTGCGGGAGTGTTGGACTGTGGCAGCCCGACCTGAAGAAAATTGAGAACCGGTTCAACTTGGCGATCCTGGTTAAGTTCTAGTTTTGCCCGCAGAAGCGGGACGCATCAGGAGAGGCGCACCTATTTGCTTTGAAACTCGGCGTAAAGCTTTGAAATGGCGGGCCGAATACAGAGGCCCCAGGAAAACACGGCAAGGCTCTTATATTTGTCGGGGATGACATATTGGTCGCCGGCCTCGGCCGAAGGCACGCCCGCCTTGTACATTTTTTCGGCTTGCTCGGACAGGTCATCGAATACATCACGCAGCCGCTGAATACCTTCCTGGCCGCATACGGGACCGTGGCCGGGGACAAAGATCGTGTCTTTGTCCCAAGAGGCAAAGGTCTTGAGTGTGGCGCGCCGCCGGAGACCGAGGCTTTCTCGTCGAACGTAGCGGGATACGAGCCACTAAATACGAGGTCACCCGCATACACCACTTTCTGCTCCGGAACACGGATGATCAGGTCCGTGCCGGAGTGCCCGGGATAGGCCTCGACTGCAATGGGAAAGTGGCCCAGGTCCACGTTGAGCGGGAGTGTCGCTGGATCCAGCAAGCGGTTCGGGAGCGTGAGCGGGGATTTTCTCACGAAGTCAAAGATGTTGCCGAACATCCTCAAGTCTCCGTCCGCGTGTTGTTTTTGGGCCTCGGACTTGGCCTCATTGACTCTTTTTTCGAAGGGCGCAAGGAATGTCGTGCGCTCGGTCGCCTGCATGCCACCGTAACTTTCGGTGATTCGGTGCGGCAGAGCGGCATGGCCCCACAATTGAATGCCATTCGCACCGTAAAAGCTGTTTCCAAGCGAGTGGTCGTAATGATAGTGGGTATCGAGCGCGCCTACTGCCGGCGTTTGCGATACCTTTCGCATTGCATCCATTTGAAACGCCGCACCAGCGGCTGTGACAAAGCCCTCGACCAGCAGCGCCGCATCTTTGCCGAAGAGAAACCCGCCATTGCACATCGTGGAGAGGCCTTTGGACGGATCGGAAATCGTTGCGTACACCCCGTCACCAATCTTTCGCACCGACGCAAACCCGGCGTCCACCACAGGTGTCTGCGAAATACGGGGATCATCTCCGAGCGACGAAGAAAGGGCAGGGAAGGGGAACGCACTGGCGATGGAGTAGCCCGTGGCAAGATAAGCTGTCTGCGTTAAAAACTGGCGCCGGGGAAATGCCCTCGTCAAATCTTCAGACATGGCTCCTCCGAGGAGAAGGGTCGGAAAAAGTGCACTCAGTCTAGCAGAGTTGGGTTGACCACCCGGCGACAACAATCTGACGCGTGCTGGAGATGCGGGAAATCGGCGGGACTTCCGCCTTGCGGCACTTTCCAGCCCATGGGAAAATGAAGTCTTGCGAGTCGTATGCGGCGTTCTGCCGTGTACTTCGTTTGGCGATATCGTCTAGGGGTCCAGGACGCCGCCCTCTCACGGCGGAAACCCGGGTTCGAATCCCGGTATCGCTACCAACCCTTCCTATGTAATTCATTAGAGAACAGTTGATAGCCTGCCTTGGGCTTGTCCCAAATTTTTCCCAAACAATCGAGGCTTTGCCCTGGAAGTGAGTATTGGTACATGGTATGGCTAACACGACCGTAAGCATTAGAGAACGAATCCACGATTGCGTATATCACGCTGTCGCCAACTTCGGGCGAGCGCATATGCTGGGCAAGGTTGGATAATGCAACGTTTCTTATCGTGTGTGTGGTCTGCGCGGCGGCCATGCGTGTTTCCTCTATTTCCCCTGTTGACCCAGAGATCGCGGCACCGACCTAGGTGCTTCTTACTCCTTTCGCCTTCTTAGATGCCGAGGATTGCAGGAGTGACTGGCGGCGTTATTCTCTAGCCGAGAATCGGGCGGAAATCGTCTAGTAAGCCAATGCTCCTCGCGTGAGGCTGATCACGGTGCGTCGTACCGCCCCGAATTGAGAGCATATGGCCGATGTTTCTCGGAAGTCTCGGCCGGTGGTGCTCCGCGCGCAGCCACTAACCCCTCGGACCAGAAGAGATATGAGATCAGAAATCTGCGACCAATCCAATGCCGGCTGAAAAGCGGTTCGCGCAGGCGTAGAGGGAAACGACCAAAGTTGTTTCGAGGATAGCCTCATCATGCCAGCCGTGTTTTCGTAGTTCGTCCACATCAGCTTTCTCCACGTCGGCGGGATGACGCGAAAGCTTGTCAGCGAAGCGGAACAGGGCCATCACGTTGGGTTCGACGGGGGCGGTCGTGTAGTCGAGGGCCAGTTTGCGGGAGACTTTCTTGTCGATACCGAGGCGCCCCAGGATTTCAAGATGAGCTGCGAGACAGTAATTGGAGAGATTGATGCCGCTGACCACTAACGCGACCTGCTCGCGGACGATGCGCGGTAAAGCGCGTCCCTCGTCCTGGAACATTACGTGTGTGAATAGATTAACCTGATCCTGCAGCAACTGAGGATGTCCCCCAAGCGCCTGAAAATAGTTAGGAACAAAACCCCAGTTTTCTCCAAGGAATTTGTAGATTTGTTTGGTTTCCGGACCTGCTTGCTGTTCGGTGGTGAGCGATACCCAAGACATAACTATCTCCGTGCATCTGATTTTATAGGCCAAGTCGGCTGTAATGAGGGCGGCTCAGAACGGGCCTTGGAATTGGGGACAGAATAGCAGATGGGTGCGCAAATCAGGCAAAAGAAATTGCGGCGATAGGAAGGGCATGCTCCGGCGGCTGATCGAAACCGTGACTACCACCTCTGACAGAAGGGGTAGGAAAATCCAGCGTGACATGAACGAGCAACAACGCCGTCCAGTCGGAATATCCGTCCTCTCATTCTTTTTTCTCTTCGGTGTCCTCGCTTCCGGGCTGACAGCACTGATCCTGCTAGTTCCCGGGACGCCCATGGATGTTCTCTGGGGTCTAAACCCTCGCGCTCGTGAAGGATTACTCCCATTGGGAAGATTTGGCGTGGTCCTGATGGGAACGGTTTGCCTGGCGTGTGCCGCTGCGGCCACCGGCTTATGGCGCCGCCGACCGTGGGGTTTTTGGACTGCCGTCATAGTCCTGGTTATGAATCTAGTTGGCGATGCGATCAATTCCTTGGCGTTTTCGGACTGGCGAACCCTAATAGGTGTGCCGATCGCCGGCCTCATGATCCTTTATCTATTCGGGAAGAGGCGATTTTTTGAAGTTGCGTGACACCTAACCTAATGGCACTCCACGAGAGACCATCACACGGAGCGCGGTGGGAGCTTCTTATGAAGCGCAGCGTGAAGTCGTGACTTGACGTCCAAGGGTAAGTTAACGGGCTCCGAACCCGAGAAAATCTGAATCGTCTTGCGAGTCTGGTCGACGATCATGGTGCAGTCTTCGCAGTGTTCCAAGTGGCGTTCCAGCTCCTGCTTCAAGGCGGGATCGAGATCGCCGTCAATGTAGTTGGACAGCTCGCGGATGACGTGTTTGCAGTTCAATTCGGACCGCCTTCCCGAAAATGCCGGTTTAGGCGTTGACGCAGTTTCAGTCGCGCCCGCAATAGCCTTGATTTCGTTGCTGTAATCGACAAGCCCAAGAGTTTAGCTGTTTCCTCCGTGGGCAATTCTTCGACGTCGCGGAGGATGAAAACGATTCGAAAATCGGGTTCGAGCTTGTCGATCGCCTCGGACAGGATCTCCTGCATCTCCACTTGCTGATAGCGTTCTTCTGGCGTCGGTCCCCAGTCGTCCAACTCGCGTGGCATGAGTTCCTCGCCACCGACGCCAACTTCTTCATCGATAGAGAACTCCCCTGGATGGCGGCTCCGAAGCTTCATCAGGGCTTCGTTTACGGCGATGCGCACAAGCCACGTGTAGAAACGCGAGTCTCCCTTGAAATTGGCGAGATGCTCGTACGATTTGAGGAAGGCTTCTTGCATGGCATCCTCAGCGTCTTGCATATTCCCAGTGATATTCCGCGTCACGCGAAAGATCTTCCGTTCGTACCTGGTGACGAGCTCTTCAAACGCCGAAACTTCGCCGCCCTTGGCGGCCGCCACCAATGCCGGCTCATCGTCGCGCACGACGGAGGACGGAGGAGAGTATGGTTTCGGAGCGTTCACAGGGTTCAGGTTCAACGAGCAGCCATCGCCTCTGAGACACGAAAGTACCACGAATCAGCGCCCCTCACTGGTGTCGCCTCTGTCTTTTACGCAATTCGATGTGGTCCACGCCCGAAAGATTCAAGAATCATAGGCCCTTTCTCAGGGGGACTGGAGGACCTGCCAGGCACGCAGGGTTTCGGCAACGGTCCATGCCTGGGCGACGCAGCCCCGCGGGCTGAAAGGAGCATCGCCGTCCGCAATCTCACTCAATGTTCCGAGGCCATGTGCTTGAATTTGCTGGCAAAGCGGCTCGAGAAAGCTCAAGGCGAGTTGCCGGTCACGGTAAACGCGGAAGTGAGCGAGGGCCAACGGCCCCAGCAACCAGCCCCAGGCGGTTCCCTGGTGATAAGCACCATCCCGCTGCGCCGGGCTTCCGCCATAATGCCCCTGGTAAGCGGGGTGCCGCGGATCAAGACTGTGCAAGCCATGTGGAGTCAGGAGCCTTCGAGCACAGATGTCGACTACCGATTTCTGCTGCACGGCGGTTAGAGGAGATTGCGGAAGCGAAACCGCAAAGATTTGGTTCGGCCGGAGCGTCGGATCGGAGCTCACGCCGGGGTTATCGATCACGTCATAACAGTAACCGGCGGAGGCGTTCCAGAATTTCGCGAAGCTCTTCTCCACCACTCTCGCCATTTTGGCAAACGGCTCTGCCAGCTTTCCCACGACTGGCGCGAGACGCGCGAGTGTCTCAAGCGCGCTGTACCAGAGGGCATTGATTTCGATCGGCTTGCCGATCCGCGGCGTGACTTCACGGCCGTCCACACGCGCATCCATCCAAGTCAACTGCACGCCGGGCTCACCGGCGTAGAGCAGACCATCCGAATCATCCACGTGAATGTGGTAGCGGGTTCCCTTCAGGTGACCGTCGATGATTTGCAGTAGCGTCGGGAATAGTGCGGCCAACGTTTCTCGGTCTTGCGTGGCTTCGTAATACTGGCGGATCGCCTCGATGTACCAGAATGCGGCGTCCACGGTGTTGTAGTCCGGTCGGCCGCCTCCGTCGGGAAAGTTGTTGGGAAGCATGCCGCCGTCGACATATCGGGAGAACGAGAGAAGGATCTGCTTCGCTATTTCCGGGCGTCCTGTCGCGATGGTCAAGCCTGGCAAGGCGATCATGGTGTCACGCCCCCAATCGGCAAACCAGGGATACCCGGCAATAATCGAACAGCCCTGGGCATTATCCTGTAAGGGTCGTTTCACGATGAATTGATCGGCGGCATGGACAAGCTGTTGAATCGAAGCCGGCGCTTTCGTGGCGTGGGAGTTTGTCTTTCGCCAAGCGCTCGTGATTTGTGAATCGTGCGATCGCTGCGCTTCCTGGGCGCTCTCCCCGTTCAGGTCGACATTCGGTTCGCTGGTGAATACCAGGGTAACCGATTCCTCAAGAGAAAGCTGGATTCCGAACGCGGCAGCGTTGAGGTGATCTTCGTGATCGTCCAGCCCCCGATAGCGCTCCTGTGTGAGAAAACAGTCGCGGTGCCATTCGTGCCGTGGCTCCCACTGCCCTTTGGCACTGAGGAGTTTGAAAGGTACAGCATCCTCGAACGGGTGCACCTGGATTCCATTCGGGATCGATTCAACATTCATCTGCCAATTCCCGGCGTGCGTGGTGGAGTGGTAGTCACGATAGTTCACCAGGACTGCGACCCGCAGATCGAGGGGCTGGCTGCTTCGCATCACCCGGTACTGAACGTAAGTCGTATTCTCGCCTTGCCGCATCCAGATTCTCTTTTCGAGCAGAGCTTCACCGATCGCAAATTGCCAAACCGGTACCGTGCCTTCGAGCTGGAAATGTTGGATGTGCACGTACCCACGAGGTTCGATGGCGCCGCTGCTCCAGCGATTTGCCGCGAGCGAATAGGAATTGCCGTCGTAGTCGGCGACTTCGTCCACCTTGGCGACAAGTTGCGTTCGGCCCACCGGTGGATTCAGAGCGGCGATGAGGAGTCCGTGATAACGCCTCGTCAAATTCCCACTGACCGTTCCCGAAGCGAAACCGCCAATCCCATTCGTGACCAGCCACTCCCGCTGCTCCGCAACCGCCAAGTCATTGCAAACTTCTCTTCCGAACGAGACGGTTGACTCGACGGGCTCCTTTGTCGTTTCGGCAATGCGAGGCGGTCGTCTCTGTGTCGTCGCCATCGCTATCACCTATTTGGGTTCGCCTGAACCGGGGATGTTTACCGTGATCCGATAAAGCCCCGTCTGTGCGGCGAGATAGAGTGTTTTGTGATTGGACTCACCCCATGCAAGGTTGTGGGGGTGCTCCGGACCGACGATGGTCCCGAGATGCTTGCCTTCCGGCGAAAGAATCCAAAGCCCATCAGGGCCGGAGGCGTACACGTTTCCCTGCTGATCGACCTTCAATCCGTCCCAGGCATCTTCGCCCGGGTTGTTGGTGGCATCGAAGAAAATCTTCTTGTTCGAAAGGGTCCCGTCGGGTTGGACGTCGTAGCGCAGAATCACTTTGTTCTTTTCGTCCCAGTTGTCGACATAGAGATATTTCTCGTCGGGCGAGAAGGCCAAACCATTCGGGCCCGAGAGATCCGTGCTGACGAGTTTTAGTTCGCCGTTAATCAGGCAGTAGACGCCACTAAACGCCAGTTCTTTCCGTGGGTCGTCGAAGAATTTTGGCAGCCCGAAGGGCGGGTCGGTGAAATAGAGCGCACCATCAGAACGGTAGACGAGATCGTTCGGGCTGTTTAGGCGTTTCCCGTTGTAACGATCCGCCAAAACGGTAAGCTGGCCATTTTTCTCAAGGCGAGTGACACGCCGATTGCCATGTTCGTTGATGGTTACGCGACCCTCGGCATCGAGAGTGAGGCCGTTCGAGCCGGGCTGGCCATACTCGCCGATGTCCCTGCCGGTGTAACCACTGTGGGTACGGTAGATGGAGACCCCCTCATTTTCCGACCACCGATATATAAGGTTGTTATTCGGATCGCTGAACAACAGGTAGCTGCCATCGCGGACCCAAATAGGCCCTTCGGTGAAGAGAAATCCTCCCGCCAACTTTTCGATCTTTGCGCCAGGCGAAACGATTGCATCGAGTGCCGGGTCGAGTCGCAGAATTTTCGTGTCCACAGGGTGAATTCCGGTCGCGGACGGCCCGGATTTGTAGAAATCGAGGGTGGCAGACTTCACCCAAATGAAGTTCTCGGGACTTCGGGAGAGAGGGCCGTTAAAGCCGAATACCGCGATCTCGAAGTGTTGGCCCGGTTGCGCGTCGCGGGTGAGGATGACTTTGTTCGGCGCGTTCCAGCCCTTGACGACAGTTCCACCACTTTGTCCTAACACGCTTGGCAAGCTGCCGTTCACCCAAATTTCGGCGTAGTCATCGATGACGATTTCAAACGACACCGTGGCACCCACAACCGGGAAAGCACCGACCTTCTCGGGCAGTGTCATGCGGATGCGATACCAGCTGAAACTTACCTTGCCGTTGCCGCGCCGGGCGTCGAGGGTCGCAGCATCAATCTCTGCCCAAGCGCTGTCGTCGAAATCCGCCGCGCCGGCGTGGGGTGTGTAGTCGTAGGTGCGGACCGGAGCGCCGGAAGGCTTCAAGTCAGCGCCGGGACCTTTCGAATCCACCTCAATGATCTTGGCGTCGCTGTACTTCCACTCGCCTTTCACGAGTTGCGCACCTTCTTTGGTGCGCAGGTCAATGGTGGCGTCGGGGCGGCCATACGGCGGAGCCTGCGCCGCCCAGTTTTGGGCGAAGGCAGGCCCCGCTGCGAAGCCAGCAACAAACAGAAGGCCGATAAGTTGGCGAACGAGGTTCAGGGACATGCGGCTCACCTGACCTTGACCACATAGTAGAGAAATGGACCCTGGACTTCCTTGAACCAGTGCGGAATCCCGTTGGGGATGATCATGGCGTCGCCGGGAACCAAGCTGCGCGTCTCGCCACCAATGATCTCTTTCCCGCGAATCTCGTCGGTTGCGATGTTGTGGCCTTCAACCATAGTTCCGCCGGTCACAATTGTGGCGCTGCCCTGAAGGACGTAGAGGATGTCCGCGTCTTTCGTGTGAACTTCGACCATGCCAGGAGCCTCGCGACGGCTGGCATGGACCATGTAGTTTCGGCCGTCCCCGCCGTCAAAGAGAACCGCACCCTTGGCGAACCCTTCGTCGACCTGCTTCTTGTCGAAGAATGTGACCGCTGAGTTTGTGGCAGTGGCGGTCCCGGAAGAAAAGGATTTCGCGGCTTCCGCCCCAGCAATGGCCAACTCTTCGTCCTGGCCGGCGCTCGAAGCTCCACTGACACCGACACCGCCGATGATTTCGCCATTCAAGATGACCGGAACTCCGCCCTGCAGGGGCGTAAAGAAGGAATCGGGCAGGGCGGCCATCGCCGTGCGCCCTTTGTTGATAATCTCTTCGAAGACTTTTGTCGGCTTCTGGAAGAGCACTGCGGTGCGCGCCTTACCGATGGAGATATTCGCGCCAGCGGCGAATGTGTTGTCGATTCGTTCCAGAGCCATCAAGTTGCCGCCCGCATCCACGACGGCAATCACGCCGCCAGGTGCGTTCAGCTCGTGCGCCTTGGCTTTTGAGGCGCTGATGATGCGCTCTGCGCCTTCCAGAGTTAACGACCGTTTCTCGGCGGTTTGTGCCGAAATCAGATTTGCCGATAACAGCGAAACAAACATTCCTGACAAGACTAGTTTCT
>Ga0207826_1000387_pt1 | contig 12674 bp, 14 predicted proteins | sample LuqExpMetageno80_FD_187837 | JGI IMG/M metagenome (GOLD analysis project Ga0207826, IMG submission 187837) | Tropical forest soil microbial communities from Luquillo Experimental Forest, Puerto Rico - Sample 80 (SPAdes) | ecosystem: Environmental > Terrestrial > Soil > Tropical forest ... | reverse complement strand
GCCTTGGTGCACCATGGAGGCGAGCGCTTGCAGAATGCCGGGAAAGGCAGTCGGATCGTCCAGACCCAGCGATGTGAAGCGAATGGTGCCAAAGGTGGTGGCGATGAAGAAGATGCCGAGCAGGAAGCCGGTATCGCCGACACGATTCACGATGAAGGCTTTTTTGCCTGCGTCTGAAGCGGATTTCTTCAGGAAATAGAAACCGATCAGCAGGTAGCTGCAAAGACCGACGCCCTCCCACCCGACGAAAAGAAGCAGGAGATTGTTGGCGAGGACGAGAGTGAGCATCGAGAACATAAACAAGTTGAGATAGCCGAAGAAGCGGTAGTAACCGCCCTCGTGGCTCATATAGCCGACGGAGTAGACATGAATGAGGAAGCCGACGCCGGTGACGACGAGAACCATGACGGAAGAGAGCGGGTCGAGGAGATAGCCCCAGTCCGCAGCGAAAGAGGTGAGGCCCGCGGAGGTGGGCATGATGCCGGGAGTGATCCATTCGAAAAGAATCAGTTGGAAGACGCGATTGCCGGGAGGAGCGGCTCGCAACTCGAGAACGGCGCCGGCTGCATGAAGGAAGGAGAGGAAGACGCTTCCTACGCAGAGAAAACTGACGGCTGCTTTGGGCAGCAGTCGCCCGATGAAGAGCATCAGGGCGGCCGTGATGAGCGGAAAGAGAGGCACAAGCCAGAGATGCGTAAGGAAGTAGCCGGAAGGAGTCATGGGCGGACCCCTTCGGTGGAGGGTAACTGGCAGCCGGTGACTGGTGGAAGAGGGAGGAGGGATTCCTCGCGCAAAATGCGCCCGCGGAATGACGCCTTGGTTTCCAGGCACGAGGAAAAGCAGAAGCCTCGCTTCGCCCGGAATGACAAACTCGCGATTGAGAAGCTCACCATTTGAGGAGATCCATTTCGTCGGCGAGGACGGTCTCGCGGTTGCGGAAGAAAGCGATGATGATGCCGAGACCGACGGCGGCTTCGGCGGCAGCGTCGGCGATGATGAAGAGGGCGAAGACCTGTCCGGAGACATCGCCAAAAATCCGGGAGAAAGCGACCAGGTTGATGTTCACGGCGTTCAGGATGAGTTCGATCGACATCAGCACAACGATAACGTTGCGGCGCGTGATGACGCCGATGGCGCCAATCAGGAAGAGCGCGAGGCTCAGGAACAGATAGTGCGCGGGCGACATCATTGGTCGATCCTTTTCTTCGCCATAACGACTGCTCCGACCATGGCGACCAGCAGGAGGACGCTGGCAATCTCGAAGGGCAAAAGATACGAGCTAAACAGGCTCCTCGCCAGCTCTTCCGTGTTAGGGGGCAGCTTGTCGGCGGGAGCCGGCTCCTGAATCAGTAGGCCTTGGCCAGGAAGGCGGCGCGCGAACAAAAATACGACGGTGATTTCGACGCCGAGGGCGAGCGCCACGAACAGAGCTACCCATCGCTGAAGACGGAAACGGATATGGTGAAGCGCAACGTCGAGGCGCACCAGCATGATGACGAAGATGAAAAGCACCATGATGCCACCGACGTAGAGGATGATCTGGGTGATGAAAATGAACTCAGCTCGAAGCTGAAGGAAAATACCAGCGGTGGCAAGCAATGTCGTGACGAGCAGGACGGCGCTGTGAACGGCGTTGTGGCGCGTCACCATGAGAGCGGCGCTGAGTACGGCCACTCCGGCGAAGAAGTAAAATGTGATGCTATCCAGCATAAGGGTCCCTGGCCGCGGCCGTCGCGGGAGCTGAAGCAGCGGCAGTGCGCTTATCGTAGAGATTGACGAGGAACGCGGCGACGCCGAGGGTGAAGAGGCTCGTCAGAAGAGCAGCAAACCAGCGGTTCCAGCTGAACTCCGATTCCAGAATCATGGCGACTCCGATGGCAAGAACGTTGACGATGGCGAGCGGGATCAAGATGTACCAGCCCAGATGCATGAGCTGGTCAAAGCGGTACCGGGGCAGAGTAAAACGGAGCCACATGAACAGGTAAATGTAGCCGGAGACTTTCAGCAGAAACCAAAAGGCGCCGTGAAGGCCGGGCAGAATAAATTTCAAAGATGTAACAAACAGAGGCACCGCGAAAATCACCGCCACGGCAAAGCACGTGAGGGCTACCGCCCACATGAACCAGATCTGGATCTCCGCGGGCTGCTTCCCTGCCCTGTAGACGCAATAAACGCCGACGGCGGCGATGATGAGGGGCGGGAGAAAATCGAGCCAGTCGAGCCAATGAACGTTGGGAAACGGCCGGAGCCAGCCGCCGAGGAAGAGGGTGGTGGCAACGGATCCAACGACGATCATGTTGGCGTATTCACCGAGGAAATAGAGCGCCCAGCGGAAACCGCTGTACTCGGTCATATAGCCGGCGACGAGCTCGGATTCCGCTTCGGGAAGGTCGAAAGGGGCGCGATTGGTTTCGGCGATGGACGCCACCAGATAAATAAAGAACGCGACGGGGGTGAGAAAGATGAACCAGACGCCGAGTTGCTGTTGGGCATCGACGATGGCACGGATTCTGAGCGTGCCGGCAAGCAGCAAGGCGCCGACGATAGCGAGGCCAGCGGCGGTTTCGTAGCTGACGAGCTGGGCGGTGCTGCGAATGGCGCCGATGATGGAATAGTGGCTGTTGGAGGCCCAACCGCCGAGGATGATGCCAAGGAGGCCGAGGGAGCTGACACCGATGACAAAAAGGATGCCGATGTTGATGTCGCGCGCAACCTGGAACGTGGGGCCGAAAGCAATCGCGCCCATCGACGTCATCGCGGCGACCATGGAAATGACCGGCGCGAGCCAGAAGATCAGCTTGTCGGCATTATCCGGGATCAGGTCTTCCTTGATGAGGAGTTTGAGAGCATCGGCAATAGGCTGCAGCAAGCCATGCGGACCAACGCGCATTGGGCCGAGGCGGGCCTGCATGTCGGCCATGAGCTTCCGCTCGACCAGAACAACGTAGCCGGCAATTAATGGGACGACGGCGACGATGACGACGCCGCAGACAATTTCGACCCACCAGTTCTGGAGGAAAGTGAGAATGGCTTCGAGACTGGGAGGCAGGGTCACCGGTCCACCTCGCCGAGGACGATATCGAGGGTGCCGATGATGGCGACGACATCAGCGACGAGATGACCGCGTACCATTTTGTCGAGGGCCTGAAGATTCACGAAGGAGGGAGGGCGAATGCGGACGCGGTAGGGCTGCGTGGTGCCGTCGCTGACGATGTAGTAGCCGAGGATGCCTTTGGGCGCTTCGATGGAATGATAGACTTCGCCAGCGGCCGGCTTGAGGACTTTGCCGACCTTGCCAAGGATTGGTCCCTCAGGGATTTTCTCGATCGCTTGCAGGCAAATCAGGCGCGACTGGCGCATCTCTTCCATGCGGACCATGTAGCGGTCATAGGTGTCGCCGTTCGTGCCGGTGGGGATATCGAACTGATATTGCTCGTAGGCGGCGTAGGGCTGCGCCTTGCGCAGGTCCCACTTTACGCCGCTGGCACGAAGAACGGGACCGGAGGCGCCGAGGGCGATGCAGTCGGCGGCACTGAGGACGCCGACGTTGCGAGTCCGTCCGATCCAGATGCTGTTGCCGGTGAGGAGATCCACATAATCCTGGATACGGCGTTCGAAGTTCTTGCAGAAGCGCTCAACGTCTTTTTCGAAGCCGTCGTACGCCTCGTACTGCAGACCGCCGATGCGGAACGCGTGGGTGGTGAGGCGTGCGCCGCAATATTTCTCGAAGATTTTGAGGATTTCCTCGCGCTCGCGGAAACAGTAGAAGAGAGGAGTAAGAGCGCCGATGTCCAAAGCATGCGTCCCGAGCCAAACGAGATGGCTCGCGATACGCTGCAGCTCGGTGAGGATGGTGCGGATTACCCTGGCGCGAGGCGGCGCTTCGACACTGAGAAGCTTCTCGACGGTTTCGCAGTAGCCGAGACCGTTGCTCACCGCGGCAACGTAATCCATGCGGTCGACGTAAGGAGCGAATTGCTGGTAGGTCCGGTGCTCGGCAATTTTTTCAACGCCACGATGAAGATAGCCGATGACGCACTCGGTCGCCCGAACACGTTCGCCGTCGAGTTTCAGTTTGACGCGCAGCACCCCATGAGTGGAGGGGTGCTGCGGGCCCATGTTGATTACGAGCTCGTCGGCGCCGAGAAGTGTGCTGTTTTTTTTCGTCGTGTCTTCTTGTTGCAAAGCATTTCCCACGTTTCGACAGTCCTACTGGCCGCTCTCAATTCCGAGATTCTCCCGGATCCAAGCCGTGTCCTGCCGAAGAATGTCGTAATCCTTGCGCAGTGGATGGCCTTGCCACTCGTCGGGAAGCAAAATGCGCTTCAGGTCGGGGTGACCGGCAAAAGCGATACCGAACATGTCGAAGATTTCGCGCTCGAGCCAGTTGGCGGTGGGCCAGAATTCCACCAGGCTGGCGGGGCGCTCCGTTTCGGCGATGGGAATTTTGAGGCGCAGGCGCGTGTTGTGAGGGAAGGAATAAAGAATGGCGATCAGGTCGAAACGCTTATCGCGGCGCGGCCAGTCGACGGCGGTGTAGTCTTCGAGAAGATCGAATTTTTCTTCATCGCGGGAGTAGCGGGCGATATCGGCGAGTTGGGCGGAGTCGATGACCAGATAAGGCTGCTTGCGGTCTTCGAGGGCATCGAGGATAGCAGCGCCAAAGCGGTGGTGGTAACGCTTGGTCAGGTCATTCTCGAGCGCGACCTGGACGGGCGGCGGGGCTTTGGGCGGTGGCGGGGTGGGCTTGGCTGCGCCTGGAGGAGCAGGCGGGGCAGCGCTTTTGGGCGCGGGGGGCTGCGCGGGCGAAGTGGGGGGCGCCTCCGGTTTGGAACTTTCGGGCGACTGGGGCGGCTTGGACTCGTCTGCCATGAGACCCTGGGACCATTCAGCTGCAAAAGTGTGCCTGCAGAGCAACGGCGAGTATCCGTGAAGCAACCACACTAGAATGGCCGCACAAAAACTGCGCGAAAGGAAGGAGCGAGGACGCGCGAGCCACCCTGCAAGGCGGACACATTTCATCCGCGACCCGGCAGCAATACTATCGTTCAGTGCGTTTCTAACACAGGCGATTAAGGCAGTCAATGAGAGACGGCACAGACAAGCAGCAGAAGTGGCGCTTGGAAATGGGAGACTGGAAGGAAGAAACGGTGGAAACGCAAGCAGCAGGCAGATGTTATGGCGAACTTGTGGGCTAAGCCCAGTCGAAGGCGCCCTTCTTGTAGAGCCAAACGTAGCCGACAAGAAGGATACCGAGAAAGACGAACATGGAAATAAGGGCGAAGGCACCCATGTGGGCAACGACCCAGGAGCGGTAGAGGATGGCCCAGGGGAAGAGGAAGATGGTTTCGACGTCGAAAATGACAAAGAGCATGGCGACGATATAGAAGCGGGCTGAGTAGCGGCCACGGGCGTTGCTTTCCGGTGGGATGCCACACTCGTAAGGCTGGAATTTGGCGGCGCCGACGCGGGATTCCGGGCGAATCAGTTTAAAAACGAGGAGCGTAAGGACCGGAAACGAAATAACGATCAAGGCAAAAATGAAGATCGGAATGTACGCGACGGGCATGAGCGAATGCTAGCACACAAGAGGAGCCGAAGCGCAAGGGTGGAGGTCACTCTGGATCGGATACGAGGAGGCATGCCTCGGGGGCTGGTTCGGGATGATCGGTCAAAAGAAGCCGGTCAGGCGCGCTGATAGCCGGGATAGAACGTACGGAGAACGAGTTTTGACAATTTATACCTTGTCCTCCTGCACTGGCAGAAAGCGCGGGCTCAGGAGGACAACAGCAACAGCGCGATGACAACACCAACCGATTGTAGGGCGGTTACTTTTCGAAGAGCAGTTCTCCGGCGCGTTGGGTGGCCTTCACAACGGCTTTGATGAGAGTGACGCGAAGCTTCCCTTCCTCAAGTTCAAGGATACCGTCGATGGTGCAGCCGGCAGGAGTGGTGACCGCGTCTTTCAGAAGAGCCGGGTGGTCGCCAGTTTCAAGGACGACGCTGGAGGCCCCTTTCATGGTCTGTGCGGCGAGCAACGTAGCCACATCGCGAGGGAGACCAACCTTGACGCCCGCTTCAGCGAGCGATTCGAGAATGATGTACAGAAACGCCGGTCCGCTGGCAGAGAGACCGGTCACCGCGTCCATGTTTTTTTCGTCGACGACCACGGTGCGACCGACAGCGCCGAACATGGACTTGGCAATTTCGAGATGTTCAGGAGAGGCGTGCGAACCACGGCAGATACCGGTCATCCCGCAACCGACAGTGGAGCAGGTGTTGGGCATAACGCGAACTACGGGGACCTTTTCGCCCACGCGTTGCTCGATATAAGAGGTTGGGACGGAAGCAGCGACCGAAATAACTAGGGCGTCTTTGCCAAGTTCAGGCTTGATTTCCTTGAGCACGTCGCCGACGACCTGTGGTTTCACGGCGAGAAGGACGATGTCGGCTTCTTTCACAGCGTCACGATTGTTCGTGGAGACCGTGACGCCGAGCTCCTTGGCCAGAGCCGCGGCTTTTTCTTCGTGGCGGACGGTGGAGGAGACCCGCTTCGGCGAAAAGAGTCCTTGCTTGAGATAAGCGCGAAGGAGAATGCCGCCGAGTTTGCCAGTGCCGAGAACAGCGAGCTTCTTATCGGTGAATTTCGAAGTCATGGTGGAAACATTGTCAGGGAGGAAGCGCAGGGGGTCAACCTGCGAGTGCAGGCAACACGACAGAAATGACGGCGGGCGATGCGACGGATTACGCTGAGAGAACACGACGTCGACAGGAGAGAATGGCAAAGAGAAGAGGGATGGCATAATTCGAACGGTATGGCTCCCCTAACACCCACCGACAGTGCAGCCGTTGGAGGTACCCGCCCGGGCGGTGAAAGCGCGGGGATCCGAACAGTATTTTCCAGGGCGGTCGGGGAAGTCCTGCAGTTTTGTATTGAATGGCTGGTGCGGTTAACGGGAAGGAGAGTCGAGAAGAAGGACGCACCATGGCTCGAGTGCGTGCTCGGGAAACCAGGATTTATCGGGAACCGTGTTTACCAGCAGGTCGCCGAGGAAAGAGATCTTGAATTGAGTATGCCGCGGGACGCCGGGCTGATCCCCGACTTTTCGGCGTTGCGGGGGCCTTCATTCGATCCCGATGGAGTGAATCCGCGCATTCGGCATTTCTATGAGCATGCGGCGTTGTATCACCTGGAGGTATGGAGCGAAGTGTACCTGGCCGGGAAGCTCGTTTTGTGGCTGCTGGTTGAATTCATTAGCCGGAAAATGGATCAACTGAATTTCCCGATTTCTTCAATGGAAGTGGCCAAGGGGATGACGAGCGAAATTGTGCAACTGCGGGAACGCGGCGGCGGAAAACTGCTGCACACCGGATGGCTGCGAAGGTTTCGAGCGACTGGAAAAGTGATCTACGCGGGCTTCTATTCCACAACCCGAGTCCCGGGAGAACCCAATCCGTGCGTGAAGGTGACCTTTCCTTGTTACGGGAGCAGCAGTGTGTATTTGCGACCTTGCCAGTACGAGGACGGATCGTTTGGGTTGGTTTCGACGGGGGCGGCGTTTGGCAGTTCTGGTTTCTATCGGATCGTGGAGGCAGGACCGGGGGCGTGGAAAGTACGAGCTTTTACGACGCTGCACGAGATTTTTCACGTGTATATGGATGAAGAGGGTGTGCTGCGAACGGATCACGAGATCCGGTTCGTTGGGCTCACTGTCCTGCGATTGCATTACAAGATGACGCTGGCGGGTGGCTCGAAGACGGGTGAGTCCAGTCGAGTCCAAGCGTCCCTGCCATCTGTCTGATTTCGAACGCCTAAAAATCTGCGAATTAGCCGTGATGAGCGCCGCGAAGGACCTCGAACGCATGTGGGAGGAGATGCGCGATGGCGTCCAGGGACTCGAGCGCGCCTTTAGGGCTCCCGGGCAGGTTGATGATGATGGTTTTATGGCGAATCACGGCGACACCGCGGGAAAGCAGGGCGGTTGGCGTTTTCTCGGCACCCTTCCGGCGAATCTCTTCGGCGATGCCGGGAATGAGGCGGTCGGCAGCGTTGGCTGTAGCCTCGGGAGCGGTGTCGCGCGGGCCGAGACCTGTACCACCGGTGGTGAGAAGAAGCTCGGCCAGGCCTGAGTCAGCGACCATATGCAACTGGCTGCGGATCTCTTCCGGGTCGTCCGAACACCGAAGGGTCGATTTGACGTCCCAGCCAAGTTCGCGGCAGCGTTGCACAAGCGAAGGGCCCGACAAGTCTTCGCGCTCTCCGCGTGTGACGGAATCGCTGATGGTAAGAATGGCAACGCGCATGGAAGGGTTCAGCCCGTGCCGACGGTGTCGCGGCTGGCCTCGTCCATAAGGCGCATGGCTTCCATCAAGAGGCCGGTAGTGCTGCGCGTCGTGGTTGTGGCGCTCGAAGCGTTGGCAGCGTTGAAGTCGATTTCAAAATCGCCCTCGGTCCAGAGAACGACTTTGAAAACGGCTTCGTCGCCGGTAACGTCGCCGATTTTTGCGTCACGGCATTGCCCGCTGGAAAAATAGAGTTCGGCGCGCTCGGTTCCTTTGCGGACTTGAAGGCGGCAGGATTTTTGGCCCATCTCGAGGGACTGCATGAGGTCGGTCATGCTCATCTCTTCGAGGCGGCCCTGGATGACGCCAGGACGGGAAGCGTGTTTTTGAAGCTTTTCGAGGTGCAGGCGGTCGACAACCTTTTTTGCAGTGCGGACAAGGTCTTTGAGAAGGAAGGGCTTGGCGATGAAATCCTCAGCGCCTTCGACGAGCGGGCGCAGGCGTTCCTCGATATCGGCGCGACTGGCCATAAAGAGGAAAGGAATGTGGCGCGTGGAATCGCGGCTGCGAAGTTTTTCGAAGAGTTGGCGCCCGTTAAGGCCGGGCATGTTGTAGTCGCAGAGAATGACGTCGGGAGGATCGTCGACGACTTTCAGGAGAGCGTCGGCGCCGTCGTTAGCGACCAGAACTTCGCAGAAAGGCTCGAGCCCCTTGGAGACCAGGTCGCGAACCATCGGGTTATCTTCGGCAACGAGCAACTTGACGGATTTGCCGGCAGCCGCGCTCATGGTTTGCTGCTCCGAATGGGCTTCGCAGGCGCACGACGGTAATCGCCGCTCTTTCCACCGGTTTTCTCCAGCAGGCGCACGCCGGTGATTTCGATTCCTTTATCGAGAGCCTTGCACATGTCGTAGACCGTGAGGGCGGCACAGGAAACGGCAACCAATGCTTCCATCTCCACACCAGTTTGCGCGGTGGCCGTGACCCGGGAACAAATGTCCACCCCATCTTTGCACAGGCGAGGGGTCACATCAATGTGCGAGAGCGGGAGCGGATGACAAAGAGGTATCCATTCGGCGGTGCGTTTGGCGGCAGCAATGCCGGCGATGCGGGCGATTTCGAGCGGGTCGCCCTTGGGGTTTTTCAGGCGGCGGACCGCGCGGAGGACGCTCGGAGGCATTCGAACGAAAGCCTGGGCGACGGCCGTACGCGTGGTGACTGCCTTCGCGGAGACATCGACCATAGAGACTTTGCCGCGGGAGGAGTAGTGGGAAAGTCGGGCCATGGTGCTGACTAGAGTACGTCCAGGCGGGGCAGAACGGAAACCTTCTCTCCCGCGGAGATGTCGAGGCGGTCATGGGGAACGAAGAGGAAGCAGTTGGCGCCGCTCAGTGCGGAAATGTCACCGGAGCCCTGCCACCGAAGAGCGGAGACATACGGCGACGAGCCGCGCCATTCGAGATGGGCCGGGAGAAAGTGGGCGAGGTTGGCCTTTTCCTTGACGGCTTCCTCGAGAGTGGCTGAGAGGAACGGCAGGTGGCGCGCCGGTGCACCGCTCAGAAGGTCGAGCGCGGGAATGGCAAACAATTGAAAGGTGACCATGGAGGAGACGGGATTCCCCGGGAGGCCAAAAACCCAGGCGTTTTGGCAACGCCCGAACACTGTGGGCTTTCCTGGGCGAATGGCAACCGCGTCGAAGAAGAACTCAGCACCAAGGCTGTTGAGAGCGGATTCGACGAGGTCGTACTTCCCCATCGAAACGCCACCGGAAAGGACGAGGACATCTTCGCGGAGGCCTAATTCGATTTTTGCGCTCAGGTCGTCGATACGATCGAGGGCGTTGCCGAGGAGAACCGGTTCGCCGCCCGCGAGGTGCACTTGCATGGCAAGAGAGACTCCGTTGCTGTTGCGAATATGAAATGGCCCAGGAGTTTCGGTGATCGGGACAAGTTCATCGCCGGTTGAAAGAATGGCCACGCGGGGCTTTTTTGCACACAGCAACTGCGCAGCGCCGACTTGCGCGGCGAGGGCCAGTTCGGCGAAACCAAGGCGGGAGCCGTGCTTCAGGGCAACTTGTCCAGCGCGGGCTTCGCTGCCACGAGGCACGATATTTTGGCCCGGCTGGGTTGGACGATCAAAGAAGACGATCTCGCCGTCGCGTTGCGTGAACTCAATCATCACGACGGCGTCCGCGCCTGGCGGCACAGCGGCACCGGTCATGATTTGAATGCAAGTGCCAGAGGTAAGAGGAGACGTGACGGTATCGCCGGCCTTGATTTCGCCGGCGCAACGGAGCGAGGTGCCCGCGGCAGCTTCGCTGGAACGGACGGCGTAGCCATCGCGTGTCGAACGCTCGAAGGGTGGGTAGTCCCGATCGGTTTGGACTTCCTGAGCGAGGACGAAACCGAGGGCTTCGCAAACGGGGAGAGGCAGCGTGCGAGCGGGCCCGACGCGTTCGGCGACTCTGCGGATGACGAGTTGGCGGGCATCTTCGAAAGAGAGCAACGTGGACCTCGTTAGTTGGAGCGTCCTTATTGTAGCGGGTTTGCGAACGGGCCGGTGGCGTCGGCAGGTTCCAGGTGGGTTCCGCCGAGTCAATGAAGAGATTACAACATGCCGAGAGCCCTGCCGCGTCTGACTGCGGCACGCAAAAAGCGAAAACTAGAGCCAGCGAGCGAGGAGCGTGCCGGGCTGGATGATCGTGGCATCGCGCTCGGGACCGGTTGAGATCATCCCCAATTCGACCTGCAAGAAGTCCGACACGAACTTCATGTAGTTGATGGCAGCCGTGGGAAGTTTGTCGGCGTCGCGGACGCCATAAGTGCTTTCGCACCACCCGGGGAGGGTTTTGTAGACAGGAATGACGCGCTCGTATTCCTCGGCGGAGGCGGGCATTTCGTGGATGGGCGAGCCTTTATAGGTGTAACCAACACCAACCCTGATTTCGCGTTGAGTATCGAAAACGTCGAGTTTGGTGATAACCAGGGAGTCGATACCGTTGATCATTTTGGCGTAACGCAGTTCGGCGAGGTCCAGCCAACCGCAACGGCGCGGACGGCCAGTGACGGCACCAAATTCCTTACCGCGTTCGCGGACTTCCTTGGCCTCGAGGTCGGGCATTTCGGTTGGGAACGGTCCGCCGCCCACGCGGGTGGTGTAGGCCTTGGAAACGCCGAGAACATTGCGAATCTTTGTCGGGGGTACGCCCATACCTGTGGTGGCGCCGCCGGAGGTTGCGCTCGAGGAAGTGACGAAGGGGTAAGTGCCGTGGTCGATGTCGAGCATGGTGCCCTGAGCACCTTCGAAAAGGACCGACTTGCCTTCATCGAGCGCGCGATTGGCGAGTTCGGCGGTGTCGCAGATGAACGCTTTGATTTTTTCGCCGAGTTGCAGAGTAGTTTCGACTTCCGGGGAGAAGTCGACCTTGGCGCCATATGCGCCACGTGCGATGCGATTTTTCTCTGCGACCACGCGCGCGGCTTTTTCGCGGAAGAGCGCGGGATCGAGCAGGTCGGCCATGCGGAGGCCGCGGCGAGCCATCTTGTCCTCATAGGCGGGACCGATACCGCGGGAGGTGGTGCCGATTTTGTTAGCGCCACGGGCGGTTTCGGCGGCGAGGTCGAGTTCGCGGTGATAGGGGAAAATCAGATGGGCGCGATTGCTGACGTGCAGCCGACCGGCAACGTCGACGCCGGCTTTAGCCAGCGTTTCGATTTCGTGGACAAGCGCTGCGGGATCAACGACCGCGCCAGCTCCGATAATGGCGTGTCGTTTGGGGCGGAGGATGCCGCATGGGACGAGTTGGAGAACGAAACGGTCTTGGCCAATGATGACGGTATGACCGGCATTGTGACCGCCCGCAACCCGCGCGATGTAATCAAACGAACCGGCGAGATAATCGACGACTTTTCCCTTGCCTTCATCGCCCCACTGCGCGCCTACGACGACGACCGATTTCATGCAGACGCTCCCCCTGACCCAAGACCGAGCCACACGGAAAACGCCGAGAGGTCATCCGGTGGACGGAAGTCTACGGAACAAAATCCCTGTGGCACACCAATTCCAAATCGTACGATGGGCAAGGCATGAACGCAAGCAACGGCCGGGGGAGGTCGGCAGGCGTGGCTGTGTCGATGACCATCGGCGTAGGGGTGGAGTCTCGAAAGACGAAGGTGACGCCGTATAATGCTGAACATGAGCAGCGTACCCCGCGAGTCGGCGGAGCGATTCAGCGTTCGGCTGGACCGCGAGAATCCCTATCTGCGACTGCAGTCGGTGACGGTCTTCGTTCGCGACTTGGAGCAAAGCGTGGAGTTTTACTGTCGGCAGCTAGGCTTTCAGCTGGTATTTGACGCACGAGTACAACCGGGGCGCCGCTGGGTGACGGTCGC
>Ga0207826_1000386_pt1 | contig 12690 bp, 14 predicted proteins | sample LuqExpMetageno80_FD_187837 | JGI IMG/M metagenome (GOLD analysis project Ga0207826, IMG submission 187837) | Tropical forest soil microbial communities from Luquillo Experimental Forest, Puerto Rico - Sample 80 (SPAdes) | ecosystem: Environmental > Terrestrial > Soil > Tropical forest ... | reverse complement strand
GGAGTGTTCGCGGTCAAGGTGAAGGGAAACTGCGAGGTCGGAGAGAAACCCGTCACAGAGACGTTGACCTTGTCGTAGACCCTGGGTTTAGCGCTGGAATTCGCTCTTCCCACCATCAGTTGTCCATTGTTGATGTTCAGCTTGCCCACCGAGAGACCCGCGGCGGCCCCTGCGCTCGGTTTGGCCTCTTCCGGTTTCTTTCCAGAAGCTCCGCCCAGGGTGGAGTAGTTCCAGGTCCCGTTGGCGGCTCTCAGCAGAGTGATTTGCGGCTGCTCCAAGTCGATTTCTGTGATCTTCAGCTCCTTCGAGAAAATCAGGGGCATCATTTCAACACCGATCTTGAGAGACTTGGCAGTTACAAATGGAGATTTGCTGAAGGCAGGATCGTCTGCGATCGCGACATTGTCGGCCTCGACCGAGCCTGAAAAGAGCGACAAGCTCAAATTGCCGATCGTAACCTGTCGCCCCAGTGCGCTGCTGGCATCGGCTTCGATCTTCGGGCGATAACTGTTTACGTTGATTAGGAGTGGAAGTATGAGAAGGATTACGAAGATCACCGCGACTGCGATCAGCACGATGCGCAACCAACGTTTTTGCATGGGAAACTCCTGATTCTGGCGGACGGAATCGAGAGGAGCGGGGGAAGATCCAGTCTAGCTACTTGGCCGCCGCATCCCTAATGAATCCGACGCCTAACCTGAACGTCATGACGCGACAGAACCATTACAGGTTCCGACCATGCGGAGGGAAGAGGAGGAGATTCCTTCCCTAGCCTCGAAGTCGGCACCATTGTACGCCTCTCCCGTTGCACTCGGCCTGACACGGGGAAAAGCATTCATCCGGCCAGAATCCGAATTGGGAACGCCCCCTGAGTCTTTTTCCCGCCCGGGCTCGTATATCCCGGTAGTATGGTCGCCGCAGCCTTCAGTACGTTGGTCACGATGGAAACCGAAGAGGCCCAAATCGCCACTGGTCTGCGCCGGCGCGATCCGGACGTGCTCGACGCCCTGATCGAGCAGTATCAGCACCGTCTGCTGCGCTACCTGGCGCATATGACGCACAACCAAGCCACGGCCGAAGACCTATTCCAGGAGACCTGGATCCGGGTGCTGGAGAAAGGCCACCTGTACGACGGGAAGAGCCGCTTCTCGACCTGGCTGATGACGATTGCGCATAACGTGGCGATTGACCATCTGCGCAAGAAGACGCCGTCCAGCCTGGATGAAATGCGCGACCCGGAAGATGCCGCGCCATTCGAACCGGTGGCCGGCGGGCTGACTCCGTTCGAGCAGGCCGCGGCGTCCGAAGATAAGACGCGAATTCAGGCAGCACTCGAGCAGCTGGCGCCGATTTTCCGCGAAGTGCTGGTGCTGCGTTTTCAGGAGCAGATGAAGTTGGAAGAGATTGCGAAGCTGGTGGGCATTCCTCTGGCCACGGTCAAGACGAGGCTGTACCGGGGAGTTCAGGCGCTGCGTCCGGCGCTGGGAGGAGGCGCGCAATGAACGGGAATGAACATGAGCGAGCGACGGAGTTGATCACGCTGCGAGAGGTCGAAGGCATCACAGAGAACGATGCGCGGTGGCTGGAGTCGCATCTCGTTGAGTGCCAGGAGTGCGCGGGCTTTGCGCTGGCGATGAGTGGCGCGGAACAGGCGGTGCGCTCGGTGACGGTGATGGCCTCGGCGGCGCTGGTGGCGGCGACGCAAGCGCGAGTGAAGGCGCGGGCCGAGCAGCTGCGCGAACAACAGTCGCGCATGGTGCTGATTGGGGTTTCGTTCTGCCTGGGCGTTTTGACATCAACCCTGACGGCGTGGGTGTGGTGGAAGTGCGGCGCGTGGGTGGCTGAACGGCTGGGGCTGCCGGTGGGGATTGTGGAGCCGGGCGTGCTGTTGTTCTGGCTGCTGCCGGCGATCGTTATCGCGGTTTTGATGGTGGTTTTTCCGCCGTCGCTATCTGAAGGAAGCCTCATGCAGCGATTCATGAGCGAACGTCAACGAGGAATGCAATGACGCAACGTAAGAGCCACTTTCAAGATGAATTCGCAATCATCCCGGGTTTCATGGTGCCGGTAGCCATTGTCGGATTTGCCTGCATCATGTTTCTGTTCCTGAATTACATGCCGCTGCACGACCCGCATGCCCCGCCCTATCCGGCGCGGCTGTTCCTGGGCGTCCTGCTGGGTCTCGTGGTGGCGGCGTACCTGCTGCTGGTCGGCTACGTGAACCAGGATGCCAAGCGACGAGACATGGGCCAGGTGCTGTGGACGTTTCTAGTCATCCTGATTCCCAACGGCATCGGCTTCCTGGCGTACTTCCTGCTGCGCAAGCCGATTCTGGAGGCCTGCCCGAAGTGCGGCGAACGAGTGGAGAGGGGCTTCCATTATTGTCCGAAATGCGGCGGCGGGTTGGCTCCGACCTGCAGCCATTGCGGGCAGACGGTGCAACAGGACTTTGTTTGCTGTCCGTATTGCGGGAAGGCGCTGACAACTCAGAGGGCGTAAAGCAACCCAGACATTTACCTCGACAAAAGGGGTCCTTCGACTCGTCGCTTCGCGCCTCGCTCAGGATCTCGCCAGCCGGCTCCCGCTGCGCTCACGCCGACTAAGCGGCTCGACTAGCCGACGATTTCTTCGAACTTCATGGGGTCGGGACGCATGGGCACCGGAGGAGGCTCAATCAGAGCCAGCTGCTGGTAGGTGTAACGGATGCGGTGGATGACAGTGATGGTGCTGAGCACGGCAATCACCCACAGGACGGGCCCCATGCGATTGAACAGCGCCCCGATGATGATGAGCACGATGCGCTCGGGACGTTCCATAAATCCGGCCTTGCAACTGGGAATGAGCGATTCGGCGCGGGCGCGGGTGTAGCTCACCATCACGGAGCTGACCATGACAAACGCCGCCATTACCACGTAGAAGAATCGATTGGCGCGGGCATAGTACACCAAGAGACCGAAGAACAGGGCTACGTCACTGTAGCGGTCGATAACGGAATCGAAGAAGCCGCCGAATTGCGTGACCTGGTTGGTGGCCCGGGCCACGCGGCCGTCTACCATGTCGAAGATGCCAGCGCCGATGATTACCAGTCCGGCGTAGAGAAACATGCGCTGCTGGTTGTCTGCGTTAGCAAAGCCAAACAGAAACGCCGCGACGACGTTGATCAACAAGCCGATGAAGGTGAGAGCGTTGGGCGAGATCCGGGTGAGCGCCAAGCCGTGGACAATCTTGTAGAGCAGCCACTTGCAGGACCGTCCGACTGCGCTCGTCCAGGTCATTACGCCTCGTCGTGGATGGTGGTCAGCTTGAGGACTTCCAATTCGCGCTTGCCGTTGGGGGTAACGACTTCGCTGACGTCGCCGACCTTCTTGCCCAGCAGCGCGCGGCCGATGGGTGAGGTGGTCGAGATCAGGCCCTTCGTCACGTCGGATTCCTCGCTGGTCACCAGCTTGTACGCGATCTCCTCGCCCTTGAAGGAGTCGAAGACCACGATGGTCGAACCAATCGCGGCCTTGTCCCTGGGAATGTTGGCCATGTTGACCAGCGACAGGTCGGCCATGCGCTTTTTGAGCTGGCCGAGACGGGCGCGGACGAACTCCTGGCGCTGCTTGGCCATGTGGTACTCAGCGTTTTCGCTGAGGTCGCCCATGGCCACGGCCTTCTTCAGTTCCTTCGGCAATTCATGATTGAGCTCGTATTCGAGGACTTGGATTTCCTCTTCGAGCTTTCGCTTGATGTGTTCAGGCATACTTCTACGCTGGCTCCGCGTGCCGAAAGGTACCCGGAGGCATCCAGTAATTATACGCGAATCCTGGCGGCCCTCCTTGAGCAGGCGCAACCCGTGGAAGGACAATTCGTGAAAGCCCGCGTCCATTGACGGTTTCCGGCGACCGGGCGTATAGTGGTTGCAACAGTGTGGGACCTGTCATTCGCCTCATAGTCGCCGCTGGGGAGCGGCTCGGCCTACATGAATAACCTCACTTTCAGCATCGGCGACAAAGTCGTCTACCCGAACCACGGGGTAGGAATCATCGAACAAATCAGCAGCCGCACCATCGACAACCACGTCGAGAAGTTCTACCTCTTGAAGATCAAAGCCAGCAGCCTTAAGGTGATGGTCCCGTTTCACAACGTGGAGACCGTAGGGCTACGGCGAGTGGTGCGCAACGGTGAAGTGCAGAAGATCATCGAGTTCCTGAGTGACGGCAAGTGCGAGAACGCCGCCGACTGGAAGGACCGCTTCAAAGACAATTCCGACAAGATGCGGACCGGCTCCCTGCTCGATGTGGCGATTGTCCTGAAGGGCCTGCTTTTACTGGGGCAGACCAAGTCGCTCAGCTTCCGCGAGAAGAAGATGCTGGAGCGCACACGCTACCTGCTGGTGAGCGAACTGGCGATGTCGAAGAATGTGGAGGAGTCGGTGATCGAGGACCTGCTGGACCGGGCACTGACGAAAAGCAAGCTGCGCTTCCCGGACGCTTCGGCCGTAGCGGTATAGCCGCTTTTCGCCATTCGCTCTTCGCCTTTCGCCCGTTGTTGTACGCCGCCGCATCGTCGCACCTCTTCAATCCGCCGCACTGCAACTAAGAGCACTCTATCCCGCCAACACCGCGCCGCCGTTTACGTTGAACACCTCTCCCGTGACGAAGCCCGCGTATTTTGTGCATAGAAACAGGATAGGCCCGGCAATCTCATCCGGGGTACCGACGCGTCCCAGCGGAATGGTGGCGAAGATCGCGCCACTGCGTTGCGCATCGCGAATTGCGTCAGCCGACATGTCCGTATCTACCCAGCCGGGCGCAACGCAGTTGACGCGGATATCGAAGGGCGCCAGCTCGGTCGAGAGACCCTTCACCATGCTGATGAGCGCGCCCTTGGTGGCGGCGTAGTCGGCGTGCCCGGCTTCGCCGCGCTGACCGGCAGTTGAACTAACCAGCACGATATGCCCGCCCCGCTGCTGCCGCTTCATTTGCGCCACGGAATGTTTGACGATGGCGAACATGCTGTCCAAATTCACGGCCACGGTCTCGCTCCATTGGCCATCGGTCATAGCATCGATGGCAACGTCGGGCGGCGTCCAGATGCCGTGGTTGCCGATGAGAATGTCGAGTGCGCCGAAACGCTGCATGGTAGCGGTGATGAGGGCGGCGGCGGTCGTGGTGCCGGTCAGGTCGGCCTGAACCGCGTAGCAGCAGTCGGCTCCGCACTCCGCGACGAGCCTCCCTGCGTCGGCCGCGGCTCGTACGTAATTGAAGACGATCTTCGCGCCTGCACGAACGAAGAGGCGCACAGTGGCGGCCCCGATGCCGCGGGAGCCCCCGGTGATGAGGGCGACCTTTCCGTCAAGCGATAAAGTCACGGGGGATGTCATGGCGAAACAACGAAATTAGCATATTCCTGTTTGCGCATCGGCCGATTTGGATTACACTCGCGGCGAGTCGCCTGTGACCAACGCCGTCCGCTAACGAAACTCAACGATGACCTGGGCCGCTTCCTGCAGCTCATCCGACAACATGCCATCGTGTATCTTGAGGAGTTTCCCATGACTGCGTCTCGATCATTGTCCACAACCGAGCTCTGCGATTTCGTAGACTTGAACTTCGCCCGTCGCCTCGAAATGGCGGAGACTGTCACCGCCGACCATGTGAAGGCTTTGCAACGCTTCGCGCCCGAAGCGAGGTCAGAAGTGATCGCCGGGGGCACCGCCATCTTTGGCGGAGCAAACTATCCTTCCAACCAGATTGTCGGAATGGGCCTGTATGGCGCTGTTTCGCAAGCTGATGTAAATCGCGTCGAGGACTTCTATCGCTCGCGAGGGGTACCGTGCAGGATCGTCGTCTCGCCGCTGACGGACCACTCACTAATGAAACTGCTCGCCGCCGGGTGCTACGGCATAACCGAGTTCAATTCGGTGTTGATCCGCCGACTGGACGATAGCCCGCTGGTGGAACCGGCGGCGGGAGTCACTCTCGAGCGGGTTACGGAAAGCAATGCGGCAATTTGGGACCGCGTCATCGCGCAAGGTTATGCCGAAATAGCGGCGTTGCCGGAGGGACTCTTCCTGCCCTTTGCCACCCTGACCGGCAGCATGAATTTCCTGGCGCGCGTCGACGGGGTGGCTGCGGGCGGCAGCATGGGGGCGATCCTGCACAAGGAGCGAATCGCCGCGTTATACGGCAGCGCAACGATCGCGGCATGGCGCCGCCGCGGAGTGCAGACGGCCTTGATCAACTGGCGGCTGTGGGAAGCGCGTCAAGCCGGCTGCGAGTACGCCGTGGTGATGACTCTGCCGGGAAGCGGATCGCAGCGGAACATGGAACGGCGCGGGTTTCGGGTGGCCTACACCAAGGTCGTGATGGTGCGAAACTGGCCGGAAGCGGAAGAGAACGAAACGTGAGGATGCTGGTGCGACTAATTCGCAAACTTACGGCGCACTGGCCGAGCGGCGGGTTGTTGCTGCTCGTGATGGTGGCTGGTTCCTTGGCACAGGCCCCGACGAATGGTGCTGTAAACAGTGCTTCTGCGACGACGTCTCCGTCAGCTCTGGAGCGTGACTTCTTCGCCGTCATCCGCACCGGCGACGCGTTGAAGTTGCTGTCGTACATTCCTGAAGACGGCGTCAACCTGGGCCGGGAGGCGCAGCACACGACCCGGGCCGAGATCGAAGAGCAGCTCACGCATCGCGCCGGTCTCTACTGCAAGCTGTTTGATTCGGCCTGCATGACCGGCGGGCCGGCGGCCTGCTCGGATCGAGAACTGCTGACGCAATCAGAGAAAGTACGCACAGCCTCCACGGAGACGACCCGCAACGGCGTTCGTCAGGCGATTCTGGTGGCACAGGTACAAAACCAGAAGTGCGGCGGGGCGGTGCTGATCGATTTCATCTTCAACTACCACCAAGGCGGGTGGAAGCTGTTCTCTATTCCGTGATGCCGCATGAGTTCACCGGCGTCGCAGCTGGACGTGCACGCCGTTGGCCGGGCGCAGCGTGATGCTGGGCATGGGCTCGACCGTGCTGTCGGAAGCCATTGTGATCTGGTAGCGCTGCGCCACCGACGCCAGGAGAATCGCTGCTTCCATCAATGCAAATTGATTGCCGATGCATACGCGCGGCCCGCCACCGAAGGGAAAATAGGCAAACTTAGGCAGTGCCTGTTCGTTGTCGGGGGTCCACCGCTCCGGATCAAACGACTGGGGATTCGGGAAGAAGCGGCCGTCGCGGTGTGTCACCCAGGGACTGACAATGACGTTTGATCCAGCCGGTACGGTGTAGCCGCCAATCTCCACGTCTTCCGCGGCGCGCCGGCTCATTACCCAAGCCGGTGGATACAAACGCAGGGTTTCGCGCACTATGCGATTGGTGAACGCCAGTTGCGGAACGTCCAACGCACTTGGCAGTCGTCCGCCGAGCACTCGGTCCAACTCCTCGTAAAGTTTGGCCTGCTCGTCGAGGTGCGTCGCCAACAGGAACCATGCCCATGACAGCGCCAAGGCCGTGGTTTCGTGTCCGGCCAGCAGCATGGTCATCACCTCGTCGCGCAGTTGCTTGTCGGTCATGGAACTGCCGTCCTCATCCTGGGCGCGCAGGAAATCGGAGAGCAGGTCTTCGCCCATTCCGCCCGACCGCCGCTCGCGAATGATGCCGTAGACAATCTCGTCGAGTTCGCGCACGCCGCGAAGGAACCGCATTCGCCGGGGCGTGGGCAGCTTGAAGAACAGGCGCCAGACGCTGAGCCCGGCGTTCTGGCGGATGAACGCGTTCATCGCGTCAGCCACGATCGGCATCTTCGTCCCGAGATCGACACCAAACAGGGTGCGGGTGGCAATCGCGAGCGTGGTTTGCATCATCTCGCGATGGATGTCGAGTCGCTGACCGTCGCGCCACGTGCCGAGCATGCGGTCGGCCTCGCGCGCCATGATGTCGGCATAGGCGGCGATACGGGTGCGATGAAACGCCGGTTGGCTCAGCCTTCGCTGGCGCAGCCAGAAATCGCCTTCGCTGGTCAGCAGTCCGTTGCCGAAGAGTTCGGGATTAGCGCGCGTTCCCAGGCCTTTGGTGAAGCTGCGATGGCGCGTGACCAGCACAGACTCAACATAGTCAGGATGCTCGAAGAAGTAAGTCGAGATGTGCAGAAACTGCCAGAAGGAGGCGTCGCCGTAGCGGGCAAACATGCGCGGCAGGTTGACCAGCGGCCCCGCGCCGCTCAACAGCGGGGAGCGAAGGAAGCGGCGACCCTCCGGCCCGGGAGGACGAACGATGGACTCTGGCATAGATGAACCGCGCAGCCGGAATAGTTTGATGCTACCAAGAATCAGATGGCTCGTGCAGGAGAGACTCCGGTGCGCAATTCCGGTGAAATCGTGTTAGCTTAGGTCACTCCAATTTGTGAATGGGGACTGTCGCCATGATGCTGGAAACTGAGGTGTTCGAAGTTGAGCCCGACGTCACCGTCGTGTCCTGCGCCGGCCGCTTCACCCTGGGCACGCAACTTCGCCTGACCGAGTCGATGATCAACACGCTGATCCAGAAAGGCACGCGCAAGCTCGTCATTGATCTCACTCACGCTGAAATCGTGGACAGCGCCGGGCTGGGCGTGCTCATGCACGTCTTTGGAGAGCTGGAGCAGATGGGCGGGAACATGCGGATTGCCGGCGCCAACCAGAGGGTCGCAAACATGTTCCAGGTGACCCACACGAACGGAATCCTGGCGCTCGACCCCGACCTGATGACCAGCGTGAAGAAGCTGAAAGGCGACGAGGCGTAGTCCCCCACGAGAAGCGAACTCAGCCGAGTTGCAGGCCGCCCGTCAAGCTGCTTAGCTTTTCGATGCGGTGCTCGAGGCACCACTTGGCAAGTGAATCCACCAGTGACTCACAGGCGCACGGGTCCCAGTAATTCACGGTCCCCACTTCAATCGCCGTGGCTCCCGCCAGCAGAAACTCGATCACGTCTTCGGCCGTGCCGATGCCGCCAATCCCGATCACGGGAACCTTCACCGTTTTGGCGGCTTCCCAGACCATGCGCAGGGCGATGGGCTTGATGGCCGGGCCCGACAGCCCGGCGGTCACGTTGGAAATCCGCGGCTTGCGTGTCTCCGCGTCAATCGCCATGGCCACAAACGTGTTCACCAGTGAGATGGCGTCGGCGCCGGCCTCCTCGGCCACCCGCGCCATCTGCGGAATGCTGGTCACGTTGGGCGACAGTTTCACGATAACCGGACGCGTGGCAATCTTCTTCACCGCACTGACCACATCCGACAGCATGCGCGGATCAGTGCCGAACGCGATCCCTCCGCATGCGGTATTCGGACACGACACGTTGAGTTCGTAGCCGGCGATGCCCTCACCGTCGTTCAGCACGCGCACCACTTCTTCGTACTCCTGCTGCGTGTGTCCGAAGACGTTGCAAAAGAAAACGATGTTCTTGATCTTGCGCAACAGGGGCAGCTTTTCGCTGACAAACGCCTGGACCCCCACGTTCTGGAGCCCGATGGCGTTCAACATGCCGGCTGCTGTTTCAAACAAACGCGGCGGGGGATTGCCCGGCATGGGCTCGCGGGACAGGCCCTTGGTCACGAAGCCGCCCAATCGCTCCAGCGTCACCACGTCCTCGAATTCGACGCCGTAGCCGAAGGTTCCGCTGGCCGCCATGACCGGGTTCTTCATCTCGATGCCGGCCACGCAGACGCTCATGTCGAGTGAGGGCTTAGGTACGGGCGTCAATGGCGTGCCTCAGGAGCACCGCGTGGCCTTGTGGGCGGCGGCGGCGGTGGGCTTGGAACTTCGCTTCGTGCGGTCAGGGCTTGCGTCAGCACATGACCCGTCGAGTTGGTCGGCTTGTTGATGCCCAGCAGCACGGCGAGGGTGGGTGCGAGGTCGGTGGGTTCAACCTGATCGCGATAGACACCGGTCTTGAACGCCGGGCCGTAAAACGCAAGAGGGATGTGCTGGTCGTAACTGTAAGCTACGCCGTGCTCGGCGATGTCTTTGGTCGAGAGCGCAAACGGCGGCGGGAAGCCCATCACCCACCATCCACCGTACGGCGAGTAACTGTTGGCGTACATGCGTCCCACCGGAGTGGGCGCAACCTCGCCGGACGCGAGCTGCTCCTTGGTGTAGGCGCTGACGTAGCCCATCGTGCGCATGGCTTCGGCAACATAGCCTTCGGCGTCCGCTTCGCCGATCTTCTCGCCAAACGCGTCGTTGTTGAGGTAAACGATGGGGAACGAGACGGAGCGCACGTAGTCGCCGGGTTTGTGCAACCTTGCGGCCAGCTCCTTGTTCAACTCGGTCTTGGTGTCTTTGTTGGCCTTCACTACGCTGGGAATGCGGAGACTCAGGCTGGTCGCGTTGGTGGGAGCAACGCCGTGGTCGGAGGTCAGCACAACCCAGAACTTGTTGCCGTATTGCTGTTGGAGGAAGGCCAGGAATTCGCCGATCTGGCGGTCGAGCGCCAGTGCCATGGCGTGGATCTGCGGCGAATCGGGCCCGTAAGCATGGCCGACCAGGTCGTTGGCGGATAGGCTCAGCACCAAGAGGTCGGTCACGGTGCCTTGGCCGAGCTTCTCCTGCTGGATCAGCTCGCGCGCGAACTCGATCTGACAGTCATTGGCGTAGGGAGTGCGGCCAACAAGTTCGTAGAAGTCGATGGGCTTGCCGCCAGCGTCATCATGCGGGGCGGTGGAACCCAGCACTTCGCCGTTGGCGTCCTTCCATTCGAGGTTCAGGTATTTCTGCGCGTGCTTCTGGCTGTTGAAGTTCGTCACCCAGCGCGGCGCCTCGTTCACGTAATACGTGGAAGTCACCCAGGCTCCGCTGGCGTGGTCGATCCAGTAGGCGCCGTTGGCGCTGAATCCGGTGGTCAGAATCGCGGCCCGGTCTTTCAGCGCGATGCCGAAAACGCGCGAGTTGCCTTGCGTCGCCAGGCGAAGCTCGTCGCCCAGCGTGTCGGCCAGCAGGTTGTGCGGCGACGCGCCCATGGCATCGCCCTCGATACCGACGAGCTTGGTGGACTCGTCGTCAACACTGCTTAGAACCTTTTTGCTGGACGGAACCCACCATTCGTTGGCGAGAATCCCGTGGCCGGAGGTGTAGGTACCGGTGCCGATAGTGGCGTGGCCCGGAGCCGTGCGGGTGTTGGCATAGTCGTAGTAACAGGCAGGAAAATAAGCACCGCGGTCGGTAAAGGAGCGAAAGCCCGACGGCCCGAATTCATCGTGATAGCGGTCCAGGTAGTCGCCGCGAAACTGGTCGATGACCAGAATCACAACCAGCTTGGGCGAGGCCGAATAGGCGGAGCCGAAAGCGGCGGACGCGATCAGAATGAGGGCTACGAACGTGGCAAGCCGAATTCGCATCATCGCGCCATCAGTGTACCAACTCACGACTGGTACTCCCGCGGACGATGAAGCACTGCGCTTCGAAGCCGCAGATTCGGTGACATCCCCCTCCCCTCCATGCGTGCGTTTTCAAGCACTTGCGGGGGATTTGCCGTGCAGTTTTGGGCAAATAAAGGGTTTACAGGTACATGATAGAAAACATTGGGGTTACGGGCGGGATGCGGACGTGCGGCACGCTCGGATGGGAGGGTGGCGGCGGTGAGATCCATGGCCCAGAGCATCATACGGGCGGTGGCGTAGTCGATATTGCCGGTGTTGATGACGCGGAGAATCTCGGCACGGTTCAGGGCGAGGTCGCGCCGGGTCACGGGCACACACAGCCGAGGGATGCAGGCGCGGCGGCGGGCACGGGCCATGTTGTGGAGGCGCGCTTGGGCGTCGAGGTGATGGCGGCAGCAGGCGCGTCCGCGGACGGCAGCACCACAGCAACGGTGGCCGTCGGCAAACGTGTGGCGGCAGAGACGGATGATGAGGAGCGCTTTCATAGGGACCTCCGCGGGGTCATTCAATCAGGGTAGGGTGAAGGGCGCGGGGAGTGCGAGAGGAAAAATGCAGCCCGATATTACGAAAGTAACCGGATTGTTCCGAAATGGGACGAATCAGTGGATAGTGGCTAACGTGGATTAGTGATCGGGTATTTCCTCTTTGCGTTCGCCACTACGGCTAATCGCTCGTTAAGGTCGTAGGCATCAGGTAATGCAGGTTCGGGATTACGCCGCATCCTCGTCTCGAAAACATCAATAAAGACTCGAAAGATGGCGGCGTCCTCGGACTTGCAGGTCGCAGTGGAAGGAAGCGGCATCAACCCCGATCCCAGAATGCGTACCGATTCGCCCGGCTTCAGCGTGACTTCCGTTTCCGGCCGTTGGTCCGAACCATACAACGCAAGAAGATCGAGTTCGCCTGACGAATATTGGAAACATTCCATCTGCATCAACAAGTTCGCTCGCCAAAAGGTCTGGGCGGCGTGCCCGTCGTCAATTTCGTTCCAGTCGAGCATTTTAGGAATCACGACTGATGCATTCGAGTCATTGGTTATCAGCAATTCGTAGTTGAAGCGGCTTCCCGCTACCAGGTTCCACGGATCCGCGATCTTGAGTATGTCGCTGATGATTTTCTGGTGACGCGGATTTCCGAACTGCTCGGCTCGCCTAATGTGGCCGTAAATTTCGCTGTACGACTTACCCCGCGTGTCAATCGTGTCGATCACATTCTGCGCGAAGGAGAGAGTTGGCAGCAGGCAGAGAATCACGGCGAACCGACAAATTTTCATGTCATCCTCGGCGTGGTTGGA
>Ga0207826_1000380_pt1 | contig 12737 bp, 13 predicted proteins | sample LuqExpMetageno80_FD_187837 | JGI IMG/M metagenome (GOLD analysis project Ga0207826, IMG submission 187837) | Tropical forest soil microbial communities from Luquillo Experimental Forest, Puerto Rico - Sample 80 (SPAdes) | ecosystem: Environmental > Terrestrial > Soil > Tropical forest ... | reverse complement strand
GCTTTATTGACCATTATGCCGTCCTGCTTTTTCTGCCTGGTCCTGATACATGGCAGCCAGTTCCCGGCACGAAACCTCGATATTAAAATGGCTACGGGCCATGATTTCCAGGACTTCAGGCCGACCCATTTTTGCTTCCCGGGCAGCCAGGATCGCCTCCGCCCACCGCGAGGCGGGCTCATTCAGGGATAATCGCCGGAACAGAGGCCTGACTACCTCGGCTTCCGCCGGGACGGTATCGGAAACCAGGCAAGGTAGTCCCGCGGCCTGGGCCTCGAGCACCACAAGGCCCAGACTTTCGAAGAGAGAGGGAAAGAGGAAGATATCCATGGCCCCCATCATCAGGCGGGGGACGTCGGTGCGGAGTCCGGTGAAGATCACCCTATCCCTCAGGCCAGCTTGGTCCACCAGGCGTTCCGTCTCGGGACGCAGAGGGCCCTCCCCCACCAGCAACAGGCGAAAATCAGGGAGGACCCGGACTAGTTGCGAAGCAATCTCTATAATGAACCGATGATTTTTTACATCGCTAAACCCCCCCACATGGCCGATGACCAGGACCCCGGCCGGGATTCCCAATTCTTGCCTTATTATTTGAGGATCGATGGTCTCCCGGAAAGGCTGCAAGTCAATCCCGCAATAAAGTACTTGCCAACGAGGGTCTGACTCCCAATCAGGTCCAAAACGACCGGGGGCGGCCAATCTACTCGCTGCCAAACCGGCAGTGGCATAATGGAAAACCAACTTGTAAGACATTTTGGTTAAAAACCTTTTGGCAAGACTTAAGCTGTTTAAAAGAGGGAAGACCGCGGAATGATTATGCGATATTCGCACCGACACACCTGCCTGCGAGGCAAGAAAAAGGTGGAACCCGCCGCTGTGTAAATGGGAATGGACGACGTCATAAGGGCCGTAGTCGGCCAGGATTTCCTTGAAGCGGCGGGCATAGGCCCAAGGCGAATCAGGATAGGAACAGAAAATGATACGGGCGCCAAGGTCTTGAGCTTCGGCATCATAGGCCCCCGGGGAGGGGTCATGAACCAGGAAATCCAGCCGAAAGCGCTGCCGGTCAATATGCCGCAGGATATGCATGAGCCAGGTTTCCGCTCCGCCCCGGTCCATTTTATACAAGACATGCAAGATGCGTATGGGTTGATTATTAGGACGAATATCCATTTTGCCTAAAGAATCGATGGGATCATTAATCTGTTTTTCGATCCGGGATGAATTTAAAAAACATGGGATAAAATCTCGCAAACGAAGACAAGGGTTTTTACTTCATCAACCTCTTTAACAAAAGTAGTTGTAAGAACGAAAAGAGCCCCGTCCGTTTGTGGGCAAAATTGTCCGTTTTAAGCCAAATTTATTCGTTTACTCGCTGATGGTACAGGGTCTACGTAAAGGAAGAATTTTTCCTCTGTGCCATTCCAAAGCCTCTTTGATAATTTCCTCATTTTTGATGATACGTTAAACGAGAGGTGTAAATTTTATTAAGATTCCTTAAGTAATAAGACAATAGTTCGGAACTATTTCTTTAAATTTGGTCAGAAGGGAAGGAACGTCCCGTTTCCTAACCAGGTCCTGGATCTCATCCAAATGGGCTTCCCAGTTTTCCAAAGAAGATGAATTGCTAATAGCTCGATTGATCAAAGAATGTGAGGTGGATTGGTTCTGTTCCCCCTCATTGAAAAGCTCTTCAAACAGTTTCTCTCCTGGCCTTATCCCAGTATAGACTATCGAAATGTCTTTCTCGGGATCCTTGCCCGCAAGGATGATAAGCTTTTCCGCCAACTCCCGAATCTTCACAGACCGCCCCATATTGAGCACGAAAATGTCTCCCCCTTGGCCCATATAGGCTGCCTGTAGAACTAATTGTACAGCCTCAGGAATGGTCATAAAGAAGCGTTCAATCTCAGGGTGCGTAACGGTTAGAGGGCCTCCGTTGGACAATTGTTCCTTGAAAAGCGGAATGACGCTACCAGCACTACCTAGAACATTACCAAAGCGGGTTATGATGAACTTGGTGGTACTATTACCATTCAAAGATTGAACATATTTTTCTGCGATGTGTTTGGTCACACCCATGACACTTGTGGGATTGACCGCTTTGTCAGTGGAGATCATCATAAAGTGGTCCACCTTTACGGCGATTGCAGCCTTGACCAGGTTACGAGTCCCCAAAATATTGTTGTAAGCCGCCTCGATGGGACAGCGCTCCATGAGAGGAACATGTTTATAGGCGGCCGCATGGAAAACTATCTGAGGTTGGAATTGTTGAAACAAAAGTTCCATCCCCGGTCCATCGTTTATGCTGGCCACCAGCGGATGGAAAGTTACCTCTGGAAAGTGGCGGCGCAGGATTACCTCGTTCGTGTACAGAGAATTCTCCGCGCGTTCCACCATGATGAGAGCAGCAGGATTATATCTGGCGATCAGACGGCAAAGTTCCGAGCCGATGGAACCCCCTGCGCCTGTAACTAAAACCATCTTATCTTTAATAAAGGCCTGAATGTTCTCCTGGTCGATATAAATGGGTGGACGGGGCAGCAGGTCTTCCAATTCAATGTCCCGCACATCAGCCAGGCGGTAGCGACCGCCCAACATCTCGCTTAAGGGAGGGACGATCCTAACCCGTAATTGACAGCGTTTACAAAGCTCGATGATCTCATTGAGGCGGTCTTGGGGAGCGTCCGGCCAGGCCAGAATAACTTCATGGGCTTCAAATCGTTTGGCGGTCTCGGAAATGCTCTGGATCCCCCCCTTGATGGGTACGTCAAAAATTCTATTGCCCCGGTGTTCTAGAGAAGGATCCACCAAAGCCACGGGAAAATAATCTTTCCCATGGGTGAACATCTCTCGTAATAATGGTTCGGCGGCTGCCAGCGGGCCAATCAAAATAATTTTCTTGGCCTCTCGGATTTCGGATGATGACATAAAAGAGGTTTGTCGGAAATGACGCACCAAAAAACGACTACCGCAGGTAAAAGATAATACTAAGAGGCAGTTGATGACATATACGGATCGAGGGATGTTACCAAGATATTTGCTGAAACCTAAATTAATCGCCAATAAGGTTATCATACTTAATAACGTGGCCCGGATGATATTTTGAACATCGGCAAAGCCCACATATCTCCAGAGACCCTGGTAAAGATCGTGATAAGCGAAAAAGAATCCTTGAATTATCACGACTAAAGGAAGAGTTACGATCATTATTTGATAATAATCTTCTGGAATGGAACCTTCAAACCGCAGGAAATAAGAAAAAACATATGCTACTACAAAGAGCATTAGATGGAATAGAGCTATTACTGTTCGGCGATAAGGTGCAAATCGATAAAACAAATTTAAGACGTTTATTTTATCAAGAAATTTAATCATAAAATGAGAATGTAAATAATTTTTAGTTCTCTGGAAAGACATTGGATTCCCATCATTTATTTTATAATTAACGATTATATCCTTAGCTCCGAGAAAGTAATGGTTGACGAGTTAAGACAAGCATGAAGCATGCGGTTAAACACCTGTGGTTCCCAAAAGCGGCTGTTGAAACGGCAGCAAAATTCCGCCAGGTAGCGGGGCAGATGTTTGGGGCTGACGCCATGATGAATACCCCGGATATTGCCTTTCCTATTGGCGATCAAGGTATGGACCCAGGGCAAGACCTTGACCGCCTCCTTCTCCGAACAGGGCACCAGCTACTCATGACGGAGACCGGGAGCAGCATCCAGGAAGCTGTAGCCCTGCCAACCATCGGTCTTAATCACCGCCTCGGTGGCCAGGCGCTCCTGCACCAGGGCTTGAATCTCCTCGCTGCTTACTCGGGGGACCAGGCGCAGGGCGGCAAACCTGGGTTTATCGGCGGGGGTTTCCACGGCCACCACCACCTTGGCCTGGCCGGCAGCGCCGCGTCCACTTTTGCCGGGTTTGGGAGCCCCGAAGTAGGTATCGTCCATCTCGATCAAGCCAGCCAGTTGGTAGTTAGCATCCCGTGCGGCCAGGGCTTGGCGAATCTTGTGCCCATGATCCACACGGTTTTGTAGCCCTTGATTTCCAACATGCGCTGCGAAGGCAGCATGGAGATGCCGCTCTTCTGGCGTCCCAGGAGCCAGATCATCCAGAACCATTTGGTCAAAGGGGTTCTGGTCTTGTGAAACATGGTGCCCGCGGTCAGAGAGGCTTGATAACCGCAGGCCATACAATGGTATAAGTGGCGAGTCCGCTGGAAATAGGCCTCACCATGTTGGCAGCTAGGACAGCGAAAGCCCTCTGGCCAACGCAGGAGAAACAAATGTTTCTGACAAGCTTTCTCCGTGCCAAACTTTTTCTGAACTTGCATCAGGCTGAGGGCTTTTTGTTGCATCACTTTGTTCCATTTAGCCAATTATTTAGGTAAATTATATCATATTCCACAGAGCAAAGGCATTAATCGTTTATAATTTATATATTACCATAATAACGTTTATCTTAAGATTCGAGATATCGTTTATTTTGAGAATAACGTTTAGTTTGGGATAAAATTGTGTAAGATTGGGACCAATAAACGAGCAAAAGATTGCAAGCGTTCCCGAGCTGCGCTGATATCCGGATTTACCGGGGTGCTCAACCGAATTAAGGCCCCATCTGTTCTCCGGTGGAAAAGGCCATCATATCCCATAAAGAGCTTATTATAATATTCGCTGGTGACCCACCGGCCCCGCTGCATGTACCAATAATAGAACAAGATCCGGTTGCCCATTTGCTCTACAATCATGGAGTTTACCGGAAGACCCTTGTCGATCTGTTCTATTCCGGTAGTGACTTCGGCCCAGCCTCCTCCGGTGAGACAAATTTTGGGTGTGTGAACAAACCCTCCAGCCTTTTTTTGGCTTTCATAATAGGCGATCCAAAGAGAGATGGGAGGCTTCCCTGGTTGGCTGAATTCGACGTTGAGGTGGTCATCAGATTTGGTGGCCTTAACCATTTCGGGGTCGATAGGTACAAGCTGCCCATGCCAGGAGCCCAGCTGCAGGGGAAAACTTGCGAAACTCTGCAGCAGTTTTATGGGTAGGGCTTGGGCCGCACGGGTAGCCAAGGGCCCCCCGATAAATACCAATGCCAAGGCAACAAGCAAATAAGTCTCAATTACCAAGGGCCGCTTCAGGGTTGGAGGAATAGGTTTCTTAAGAGTGAGTTCTATAGGGGGCTCAGCTTGAATTTTGTTAAATGTCCAATTAAGCAGACCAAGAATCCCCAGGCAAAAGATAAAGATGAGTAATCCGGAGAAGGCATGCCAAAAACCTTCCACCTGCAGAGCGGGGAATATTCCCATGCCCATGACGCGAAAAGCGTTGGCCACTATGGCGGAGGGGATTAATAAAACAAGAAGAATGGCGACCTTCCAAGGACGACGCTGAAAAAAATAGCAGAAAATAACTCCCAGAGCAAACAGGGCCAAGATATACCTTAAACCGCTGCAGGCTTCCACCACTTGCATTTGCCGAAGCCCCAGATCAATAACATTGCCTTGGCGAAAAGCCGGGATTCCAGCCAGGTGCAACAAGGCGGCGGCTAAGCGAGATGAGACCAACTGCAAAGGTAGGGTTAATTGTTGCGAAACCAGACCAGGGAGCGGAATCATCAGAAACAAGAGGAAGAGGGGAAAAAGAAGGAGCCGGACTAATGGCCAGCCTCCCATTAAAAGAAGTAACCCGGTAATGACCACCAGGAAGGAAAAGCGAGTAATATAGAGGTCGGCAGCGACTCCCCCCAAAATATACAAGCTAAACCCGGCAACGATTGTCAATAAGCCGAAAGAAGAGGGACACCACAGGGTCTTGCGAATGTCGGCGAGTTTCAGATAAACAATGTAGGCGCTGACAAGAGGCAGAAGTAATCCATAAGAATAATCATCATTTTCGGTAAGTTGTTTGACCAGCACTGCCGGCATTGGCCAGTAGAACCATAGGACAGCGATGGCCAGAGTTGACATAGTTAGTATCACTAACCAGCCTACCTTTTTATCCGTTTGTTCCATGGCAGATTCCTATTCAGTTCAGTTAAGGGAAAAAGCGATCCCCCAAGAAGATCGAGTATGCCAATGTTTACATAGTTTGTGAGATGCCTTGTAATTCAAGCCAATCAATTCTCATAACTCAAAAGCTTCTTAGCCGGCACCCCCACAACAGTGGTGCTTTCTTTTACCGACTTCATCACTACGCTTCCAGCGCCGACTTTGGCAAAATCCCCTACTCTAGCGCCAGGAAGAACAGAACCATGACTACCAATTTCTACACCCCGCCCTATTTGAGCGAAACCATTTACATTTGCAAAGGCATAGAGAGTACAACCATCACCAAGAAAGGCATCATGTCCAACGACAGACATAATATTCATAGTCACAAAATCGCCAATCTTAACATCACAAGTAATGATTGTATTATGGCAAATCACACAGCCTTTCCCGATCTTATTATTATTTCCAAATACGGCACTAGGGTGAATTAAAGAAATGAACTCAGCACCTCTTTGCATCAGATCTTGGGCAATCATTAATTTTCGCTGAGTTGGTGAGGCTATTGCCATTACGAATATGTCATTTTCTTCAGGCTGATAGTTTTCGATTTTTCCTATTATTGGGTAGTTATAGTTATATGTTTTTAAAGCCTCTAAATTATCATCTAAGAAACCGGCGATTGTCCACTCCTTTTGATAAGACTCAATTTCGGGAAGCCAGGATAGGACTTCGCGACCAAATCCGCCAGCACCAACAATCATCAGGTTTTTCAAAACAATGCTCCTATCCTCTAGGTCAGAAACAGCAATATCCTCCATCTACAACAAGAGTTGTTCCAGTCACCCACTTGGAGGCAACAGAAAGGAGAAATATAGCCGCATTTGCCACATCCTCAGGGGAACCAAACCCTAATAAATGTTTTTCCCGATAATTTTCGACTGCTTCCTCGGATAAATTCTTTATTATCCTTTCGTGCATCTCGGTCTCCACTGCACCAGCTGCGATGGAATTAACTCGAATTTGACGAGGCGCAAGTTCAACCGCCAATGACCGCACTGCCCCATCAACAGCTGCCTTACAGGCTGAATAGACACTTAACCCTTGTTGCCCTCTAAGACCTGCAACAGACGACATAAACACAAGACTTGTGTCACCTTGCCGGCGAACCCCTTTCAGACAAAAGGCCTTGGCCAGCATGAGAGTAGCCCCAAGGTTTATGTCGATAACCGGATCAAGGTGCTTTTCCTTTAAGATGCTCAGGGGGCTCATGAAAGATACACCGGCTGCATGGAATAAACCATCAAGTGGACCCTGTTCATCAGTAATCATTTTCACCAATTCGATGATTCCATCGCACTTACTTAAGTCATAATCATAATAACTATGGCCGTTCCCAGCAAGACTTTTCCATACAGCCTTTAAACGTTGAGAGTTCCTAGAAATAAGCACAACTTTAGACCCAAATCTGCTCAACATTTGGGCAGCAGCCTTCCCAATTCCAGAGGACGCACCTGTAACTGCTATGGTTTTATTTGATAGATTCAAATAGTTATCCATCATAATTTATCATGCATTCGTATTGAATAAGATATTAATTGCAATAAATCCAAAACGTTATGGCAGCTATTTAATTTATCGCCCTCTATCTGAATTGCAAAGTGTTCATCAATGGCTACAATTGTAGCTACAATAGACAATGAGTTCCAGTTATCAGAATCAAACTCGAAATCATCATGAAGATCATCTATGTTTATTTCTAAGATGTTCGACAGATCTTCCTTGAAACTATCTAAAGCCATCTTATATTAACCTCGTTATAATTATAGTTAAGAAGAAATAAAGTTAATTTACTTGAATCATGCAAGCACCCCATGAGAAGCCCACACCAAAGCCAACTAACATTATTTTAGATCCCTTTTTAATCAAATTATTCTCATAATCAAGACTCAAGGCAAGTGGGATTGAGGTTGATACAGTATTGGCAACAGTTTCTATGTTAATACAGAATTTATCTAATGGGATCTTTATTTTATTACGAAGCTTTTCCAGCATAAACTTATTAGCCTGATGGAAGATGAAATAGTCCACATCATCTATTGTTAACTTACTCTTCTCTAATAGCTGGTTTACTGCTTTAGGAACCTCCCTCAAACTAAAGTTAAAGATCTCAGGACCATCCATGTAAAGATTCTGGGCTGACCGCACATTCCCTGAAGCATCTTGTGTCTCAACGGCGGTCTCCGAACTAAGAGGAAGACGGAACCCTCCCGCAGGAACGATTAGTTTTTCTTTCCCTCGACCATCGGTGCCAAATACAAAAGGCCCGATGGATTCAATTTCGCCATCCCCGGAAATAAGTGTGGCGGCTGCTCCGTCCCCGAAGAGAGTCCGCACGCTTTTGTCTTCCGGGTGGATGAGTTTGGTATATGTATCGGCAGTAATTAATAGAATATTATTGGACAAATCTGTTTCAATCAAACCCTTAGCTAGTGCCAAACCATACACATAACCTGAACAGCCCAAGTTTATGTCAATCGCTCCACAAGAGGTTGACAAACCTAATCTATCCTGGATGAGGCAGGCAGAGGTAGGGAGAAAATAATCCGGCGTTTGCGTGCAGAAAATGAGAAAGTCTATCTCATCTTTAGTGCATCCGTTAGTGTTAAAAAGTTTCTCAGCGGCAAGAACACCCAAATCTGAGGCGCACTCATTAATATCAGCCACTCTGCGCTCTGCAATGCCGGTTTTGTCATAAATTTTTTCTATTCCCCATTCCTGAAACTCCTGGGCTAATTGTTCATTGGTAAGTTTCTGAGACGGGAGGTGATAGGTAATTGCCTTAATGGCAGCCCACTTATTTTTCATTCCACTAAATTCTTCGGAAGAAATTTAATTTGATTATTTATCATTTCTGTGCAGGAGCTCTTTGAACCGCCCGGCCCGTGCCGGATAATATGAACGTTAATAACCAGTTATGCCTCGCGCTGACTTAGCCGGACAGAAATGTATCTGTCTGAATATTTTGCTTGATTACCCGGGCAGGAACTCCAACAGCAGTAGAGAAAGGTGGAATATCGTCAATAACTACCGCACCCGCTCCCACAATAGCATAAGATCCGATAGTCTTTCCAGGGATTACCACAGCACCTGTCCCCAAAAAAGCCCCTTCTTCTACAGTGACATTACCAGAAAGATTGCAGCCAGGGGACATTTGCGCAAAATCATGGATGTGGTTGTCATGATCAATCGTTGCTCCTGTATTAAGAATAACATATGATCCCAGTTTAGTATCTGTGTTAATAATTACTCCAGGAGCAATGAAATTTCCATGCCCCATTGAAGAATGTGGTGATATAATGGTTGAGGGATGAACAGCATTTATTAAAGGATACTTTAATTCACTTTTTATAATGGAAGCAATCTTTTTACGCGTATAATTATTCCCTATAGCAATGAAAACATCTACATCCTCATTTTTAATATAAGCTACGGCTGACTTAGTATCTCCTAAAATATTGTGGTCGTGTAAAGTTGACCCCCTTAAGTTCTCATCGTCGTCGAAAAAACCTAGAACATTTACACCCTGTGCCGTAATTATATCAAGACACACTCTTGCATGTCCTGATGCTCCGATAATGACAACGGCTCTCTGCAATATCAATGAGCTCATATTATAATTCTTTGAGCAGAGTGACTACTCGATGAACTATTTCATCAGTCATATGTGAATACATGGGAAGAGCCAACCCAGAATTGGCGGCAATGTCCGTAACAGGTAACTTTCCGCGGAAATTCTCCCCCAAATGCTGATAAACCTTTTGCAAATGTAAAGCCGGATAGAAGTATTTTTTGGCCTGGATGCCTTGTTTCTTCAGGTGGTCATAGACTAAGTCCCGGGACTGAGGGGTTTGGGCGGTGTCGATGAACATGGTGAAGTAATTCCAGGAAGTTTTGCAACGCTCCGGAATGGTTTGAAAACCAATGCCAGGAAATTCTGAGAGCAGTTCCTTATAAAGTTCCGCCAACTGACCCCGGCGGCTGATGAGCTCTTCCATGTGCCCAAAATTATGTCGTCCCACAATGGCATTGATTTCCGGGACTCGGGCAGAAAGACCTAGAAAATCGATGTCTTCGCCGTTCGCGGATTTTCCATAGTCCCGCATTTGCCGGAGTTTTTGAGCCAAATCAGCGTTGTGGGTAGTGATCAAGCCCCCCTCCATGGCGCTTACCACCTTGGTAGGGCTCATGGAAAAAACCTCGGCGTCGCCGAAGTTCCCTGAATACCGCCAGATGCCATCGCTGGTCTGAACCTTTGACCCCAAGCCCTGGGCCGAGTCGTACACCAGACGCAGCCCGTGTTTCTGGGCCAGGTGTTGGAAGGCCTCGTAATCCGGCGGGCAGCCAAAGACATTCACCGGCATGATGGCAGCGGTCCGATTCGTCAAAGCCTTCTCCACAGACTGGGGATCAAGAGTATACGAACCAGGGACAATATCGGCAAAAACCGGGGTGAGGCCATTCCAGACCACCGCGTGGGCCGTGGCGGTCCAGGTGAAGGCCGGCAGGATAACCTCTCCCCGCAATTCCAGGGCCCGCAACACCAGCATCAGCCCGGCGGTGCAGGACTGCACCATGACGGCATAGGGGACGCCGAGTTTCTCCTCCACGGCCTCCTCAAACCTTCGGGTGAACAATCCGGTGGTTACTTGGCCGCTCTCCCAAGCTTGCCGGAACTCGGCCACGACCTGGTCAAAATCATGCAGCGTGGGTTGAACGATGGGGATCATAGATGTTTAATTATATCGGCAAAAGTTTTATTTTCATAACCCTGAGAAGCCGAAACAAGGTCATAGTTGACCCCCATGGGGCCATAGAGGCCTTCCTGCCGCGCCCACACCTTCAGCGTCCTGAGTAAAATTGCCAGATCCAAGCCTAAGGACCAGTTGTCCACGTACCAAACATCCAGCTTGATGCGTTCCTCCCAGGGAATGGCGTTGCGGCCGTTGACCTGGGCCCAGCCGGTGATACCGGGCTTGACTTCCAGGCGCCGGCGCTGAAAGGCATCGTAAGCTGCCACCTGGTAGGGCAGGGTGGGGCGGGGGCCCACCAGGCTCATCTCTCCATTCAGGATATGAAAGAGTTGAGGCAGTTCATCCAGACTGGTGTGCCGCAGAAACCGGCCCACCCGGGTAATACGGGAATCGTCGGCTGCGACGTTGAGCCCGAGCCCCATGGTGGTGGCTTTATCCACCATGGAACGGAACTTGACGGCCACGAAGGGTCTACCCCCCTGGCCGATGCGCTCCTGACGGAAGAAGGCCGGGCCTGGGGAATCCAGGCGAATCAGGGCGGCCAGTGTCCAAAGAAGCGGGCTCAGAAACAGAAAGGCCGCCCAGCCCATCATCTTATCGAGAAAATCTTTAACCCGGCGGACATGTTTGGGTGACTGCCCTATCTTAGAAGTCATTTAGCCTGTGCAGTTGGGAGAATTAACTCTAACGATAATTTTCGTAGTTTTGCTCAGACAATTCAAGCCAGATTTTTCCGTATCCTTAGACTATACAGGAAGGACTTGCAAAATCCAAGGCCAACCTTGAACGATCTGCTGCAACATCAAGTGCCCTTCGGGTCTATTCCCCCCACGATCACTAGTTTAGAGAAGTTTACCGGGAAGGGTCGCGGCACAAAAAAAGGCAGGGCCCCCTGTGGCCCTGCCTTGGGGTTATGCAGGTGATCGGGAGATGAGCTTGTCTTCCGCCGCCAGCCCAGGAGGCCCAGGCCCAAAAAACCGCTACCCAGAAGGAGGACGCAGGGCGGGAGGGGGACTGCACGTATGTCGACTCCCGGAGAAAATACCGTTTCAGTAATTGCCCGACCACTGCCGTTCCACACTGCAGGCGCGGCCTCAGCCGGTAAACCTTCGGCACTGCCGTTTGTCCAAGCAAAGAAGTCAAGCGCACAGGTAATGAGCCTATCAGATGATGAAGAATTTTCTTGATTGGCAATAAGTATCTTCCATTCGCAAAGTTATGTAAAGATCATGCCGCCAGAATGATCAAATTTGCTAAGGAATTCCCTTAAGAAATGTACCTAACTAAATATAAGGAAGATGCCTAATGTATTTCCTTAGGCACGTCAAGTTTTTTCGTCGGGATGCAACTCCCAAGGGGCAGTTAGGGAAGGGGGGCGGCCCCTTAATAAAGGACTTTAGCCCTATTGTGCGTCCCTCCGGACGGAGCTTGAGGATTTTCGCAAGTGCTCAAATAGTTCATGAAATGAAACATTATCAAAGCATATGATTCATTAAAAAATTAACAATCGGTCAAACCACCGGTCAAACCACATTCAATAATTTCATTGGATTATATTTGGCATGAGTATTGCTTTAATAAAAAATAAGCGCTGGCGCCCGAAGACGGACAAGATTCTGGAAGAAATCCTCATCAACTAGAGTTCACTGCCTCCGACAACTTCTGAACTTTTCCCCTTACTTTAATCAAATGGTCAATGGTCACAATTGACCATGCCTAATTGGTAACATCTGCGGATAGACTTCTTGCGGGGCCTGATAGAAAATGAGCCCCAACAATAAGGCTGCGTCTGTGACGGCGACGGCCTACCCCAACTCCTGGCTTTTCCCTAAAAGTGAGCCCTGGTCCAGGCGCCACCTGACTGTTGGCAAGAATGGTGGTAAGCCTAAAGCCAGTTTATCCGGCAGCTGGCCTGCGGACCTGAACCCGCCGGG
>Ga0207826_1000376_pt1 | contig 12787 bp, 7 predicted proteins | sample LuqExpMetageno80_FD_187837 | JGI IMG/M metagenome (GOLD analysis project Ga0207826, IMG submission 187837) | Tropical forest soil microbial communities from Luquillo Experimental Forest, Puerto Rico - Sample 80 (SPAdes) | ecosystem: Environmental > Terrestrial > Soil > Tropical forest ... | reverse complement strand
TCGGCCAGCCGCTCAATACGCTCTGGCGAACTCTTTTTGATGTAGTGGCGGTTGAGCCAGTAGAGCTTCTCCATGTCGAACATGGCGGCCGACGGCGTCACGCGCTCCAGAGTGAATTCCTTGCACAACTCTTCCGGTGTGAAGACCTCGCGGTTCCCGCCCGTCGGAGCCCATCCCAGCAGAGCCAGATAGTTCACCAGCGCTTCCGGCAGCACGCCCATGTCGCGGAAGTTGGCAATCGATGTCGCGCCGTGGCGCTTCGACAACCGTGTGCCGTCGCTGCCGACGATGGTCGAGAGATGGGCGAACTCCGGCACGGGCCAGCCCAGCGCTTCATAGAGCGCGACCTGCTTCGGCGTATTGGAAAGATGGTCGTCGCCGCGGATGACGTGGGTGATTTCCATCAACGCGTCATCCACCACCACGACGTAGTTGTAAACCGGAATGCCGGTGGAGCGCAGAATAATGGGATCGCTCACCGCTTCATTCGAAAATTCGACCATGCCGCGCACGATGTCGTGAAAGCGGATGGGGTGCTCGGGGATAGCCAGCCGAATCGCCGCGGCTTCGCCGTTAGCCCGCCTCCGCGCCGCCTCCGCCGGATCGAGTCCGCGGCACTTCCCCGAATACAGAGGAGAGCGCTGTTCGGCCATGGCGGCCTCACGTTCACGCTCCAACTCCTCCTGCGTGCAGAAACACAGGTAGGCCTTGCCTTCTTTCAGCAGTCGCTCGGCGTGCTCACGGTAGATTTCCAGGCGATCGCTCTGGCGGTAAGGCACGAACGGCCCGCCCACATCAGGCCCTTCATCCCAATTGATGCCAAACCATTTGAGGTCCTCCAGGAGCTGGCCTTCATAGCGGGCTTCGCTGCGCTCGAGGTCGGTGTCTTCGATGCGCAGAATCATCGTGCCCTTCATCTTGCGGGCGAACAACCAGTTGTAGAGGGCGGTGCGGGCATTGCCGACGTGCAACTGCCCCGTGGGAGACGGCGCAAAACGAACGCGAACTTTCGAATGCTTGCTCACCCTTTGATGTTAGCAAGAGCGCCATCGCAGGGCTATCGCGCCAAACGTTCAGTCACGAGCTGCGAGAAAGGTTCTGCTCAGGCGGTCGTGCCAGCACAGGCCGTCCACATCGACCAAGGCCCACATCAGCCCCATTCCGAGCGAAAGTGAGGAAAGGTACAGGCCGAACACGCGGTATCGCCTCTGGGGCATCGTCAGCGCCCGTCCCTTAAATGTGCGCAACCGGGTGCGCGCCGCCATCATGCCCAGGGTCTTGCCGGCATACACCACAAACAAGTACTGGTAGGTAGTCCACAGCACCAACGCCCCCGCCAGCAGACCCAGCACCAGCGGCTTCGACAGCGCAGGACTCTCGAGCGCCTTGTACGCAACGGCTGCAAAGACGCCGGTGGCAACTCCCGTAACGGCAAGGTCCACGATTCCGGCAAGGACCCGCTGCGGCACACGCACCGCCCGGCATGGCAGGTCCACGTGCTCACGGCTGGCCGCCTCCGCGGCTGGATCGGGCAGGTCAAGCTGTAGTCCGTCGAGGAATGGCGTCGCCGGAATCGCCTCCAGTTCCTCCGGCACATCGAGTATTCGCGGTATCTCGGGGGTAACCGGATCGGCCAGGCGATGCACGACCTCGGGCGGGATCGTGGCCTGGCGGGGAAAAGCGATGACCTTTCGCTTGGGGCGCGGCCGGGGTGTCGGATCCACAAAAACGACGACGTCTTCTTCCTCGGCGGCAGGCGGGGCTTGCAGCACCAAGTCGTTCGTTTCCGGCGGAGTATCCGGAACGACTGGCTCGGCACCGGAGTCGACGTCGAAGTTGACAGCGGGCCCGTCGGGCTGGACCGCAGCTACAGCCTCAGCAAAATCCGCCACTTCAGCCTGTGCGACGGAAAACTCCTCGGTGGGCGCCATCTCCGGAACGGGCGCGGCCGCATCTGCAACTTCGGCGGCGGGAAAAGGGAAGCGCATGGTATAGGCGCCTTCGATGCGGCGTCCGCGGCGGCGCTTGTAGCGCGCCAAGCGGTCCTGCACTTCGTTCCGCCAAACTTCCGCCGGCTCCGGGGATCCGTTTACGGCTTCGTAGTGGGAGAGTTGCTGTTCTGTCATGTCGTGGCGCGACGATTCCTTGACCGTGCGGCGCGCTGGCCCACGGTCTGCAAGGTGACCGGTGATTTCCATCGAGGACCGGAGGCCGCCCCCATTGGGCTTGTGGCATAGGCGCACGCCGACTCGTTCGCCGAACATGGCGCAACCAGTCACAATCCAGCGGGTTTAGAGAACTGCCAGAGCAGCGTGAAACCAGCGATGGTGCTTCGCGTTTGGCCTGAGTCCCTGCGACGTGCTAAGTTGCAGGGTTCCGCAGTTTTTATCTTCCCCGGTGAGGCAACGCGCGGCTCTCGATGATTCCCCGCATTCGATTGATTATCACGCTGCTGCTGGGATGTCATCTGTTTGTTGCTCCGTCGCTAGTTACCAGCCAGTTACGGAGTGCCTCCTCCTCGCTCGAACCTTTTCCAATGGCCGCAAACGCTGACACTTCTGACCTGCAGGACCAGAACCTCAGCCCTACCCAGCAGGCCGGCCCAGCCAAGATCGTGCCGTCAGCGCCCGACGACGAGGGCATGAAGGTCATGGAGGAGGTCATTCAGCAGCAATTGCAAAGCGCTGCCGAACAGGACTCCAACCCGCCACCGCCGCCTGCCAACGTCGTGCTGAACAAAGACGACGTACTCATTCGCGCCGACGAGCAGGAAAAGAACCAGGACATTTACAAAGTCCGCGGTCACGTGGAGATCCGCTTTCGCAACAACACCCTGCATTGCGATGAGGCAACCTACGACGGCACCACCGGCAAAATCACTGCCTCCGGACACGTGGTGTACGACGGCGGCACCCACAGCGAGCACCTGGAGGGAACCCATGCCACCTTCGACGTCAGTCGCGACACGGGCACGTTTTACGACGTGACCGGTTCCACCGGCATTCAGGTGAAGAACCAGACGATGTTTCTGCGCTCCTCCACGCCCTTCTTCTTTACTGGCAAGGTTGTGGAGAAACTCGGCCCTGACCTCTACCGCGTACATCAGGGTGTACTGACTTCCTGCCAGTTGCCCAAGCCCAAGTGGGAGTACCACCCGGCCACGGCCACCGTGGAAGTCGGCGGCGACGCCAAGATGTATCACTCGACACTCCGTATTCGAGGAATCCCGGTTTTCTACTTCCCCTACGTTTCCCACCCAGTGGACAACCTGGGCCGCCACAGCGGCTTCCTGATTCCGGCCATCGGCCAGTCCAACTCCAAGGGTTTCATCTTCGGCGACGCATATTACTGGGCGATCAACCGCAACTCCGATGCCGAGATCGGCGGGTATTACTTCTCGTCTCGCGGCTGGGCTCAGATCGCCAACTATCGCAACATCGGTTGGACATATGGCTTCCACACTGAGTACTACGGAGTCGTCGACGAACAGGGAAATCCCACAACCAAGCAAAACCAGGGCGGCCAGGAACTCAAGGCCAATGGCTGGGTGGCTCTGCCCTATGGCTTTCGAGGCGTCCTGTCGGTTGACTACCTCAGCAGCTACCTCTTCCGCCTCGCCTTCGGCCAGAGCTTTACCGAGGCCATCAACTCGGAGGTACGCTCTTCAGGATTCATCAGCAAGAGCTGGTCGGGCAATTTCACGGGCCTGTGGATCGCCCGCTATCAGAACTATCAGAGCACCATCCACGGCGATGTCATCGACATCGCTCACATCCCCAGCTTTCAGATGGCGGGCGTGGAAAGCCCGATCGGCGGCTCGAAGTTCATGTACACCTACGACGTCGCCGGTGAAGGCGTCTCCCGCCACGAACCCGGCTTCCAGACACAAAACGTGGTGGGTCGCTTTGATATCTTCCCCACCATCTCGCTACCCACGCTTTTCAAAGGCTGGACGTTCCGCCCCGAACTGGGCGTGCGCGAGACCGTGTACAGCGAACGGCTGATTCCTACTCAGAACAATACGGGCGTGATCGGCATCGCCGTGGCGCAGGCGCTCAACCGTAACGTCGCACTGGCTTCAATGGAAATGCGCCCGCCCGCGCTCTCCCGCATCTTCGACCGCAAGATGTTCGGCTACGTGCTGAAGCACGTCGTGGAGCCTTACGCGGTGTACAGCTACGAAAACGGCGTCCGCAATTTTTCCAACATCATCCGCTTCGACTACCGCGACATCATGGCGGACTCCAGCGGCGTGGAATACGGCGTCGTCAACCGCCTCTTCACCAAGAAGACCAAGTCGGCCGCTGAGTGTTATCAGCGTCCCAAGTACCTGACGCCCGACACGCCGGCTACCGACGGGAAAGACTTGAAGTCTTCGGACAAGCCTGCGTGCGACGACCAGTATGGTCCGGCTCGCGAGTTTCTCTCCTGGACGATCGCCCAGAAGTACTTTTTCACTCCCACGTTTGGCGGCGCCCTGGTACCGAATCAACGCAATGTTTTCGACAGTACGGTCGACTTCTCGGGAATTGCTTTTCTCACCCAGCCGCGCAACGCCTCGCCCATTATTTCCCGTGTGCTTTTGCATAACGGTCCTTTCGACTTTCAATGGAATCTGGACTACGACCCGGTCTTTCATCAGGTGAACTCCAGCTCAATCTTCCTCACTCAGAGAATTGCGCCCAAGTGGATCGTCCTGGGGGGACCGGTCTACATGCACGCTCCCGGCGAGGTAATTCCCGCCACCGTCAATCAGGTATTGGCTCCGGATATCACCAATCAGATTCGCGTGGAGTTCATCTACAGCAACCTGAATAGCCGCGGTTTCAGTTCGGCCGAGTCGATGGTCTACGACGTAAAGAACGGTTACCTGCAGGGCGCAACCGTGCAGAGCGCCTACAACTGGGACTGCTGTGGGGTCACGTTCGAGTATTCCCGCTGGGCGCTGGGCCCCGTCCGCAACGAAAACGCGTACCGCTTCGCCTTCAGTCTTACCAACGTCGGAACCTTCGGCACTTTGAGGCGTCTCCAAAGGATCTACTAGCGCGAAACTCTTCCGCCCCTCGCACCATCTACAATGGGGCAATGCCGCTTGAGGGCCAACCCGACACCGTTCTGCTGAACGTCAAGTCCCTCAGCCTGCGCCAACATTTGCGCTCCCTGGGGCGAGTGCTGGTGGCCTACTCGGGCGGCGTGGACTCCGCTTTTCTCGCCTGGGCCGCGCGCTGCTTCCTTGGCGAGAACATGCTCGCCGTTCTGGCCGATTCCCCCAGTCTGGCGCGCTCGCAGATGCACGATGCCGCAGCCTTTGCCCAGGAGCAGGGCATCCCGCTTACTATTCTCCAAACTGCCGAGATGGAGCGCCCTGAGTATCGCCGGAACGACGGCGCCCGGTGCTTCCACTGCAAGGACGAGCTGTTCACTGTGATGGAAGAATTTCGCGTGAAACAGGGCTTCGATTGCATCGCGTACGGAATCAACGCCGACGATCAGGGCGACTATCGCCCCGGCCAGCAGGCGGCGCGTGAACACGGCGTCGCCGCGCCCTTGCTGGACGCCGGCCTGAGCAAGCAAGACATACGCAATCTGGCCCGCGAGGCCGGCCTGCGCATCTGGGACAAGCCCGCCTCGGCCTGCCTGTCGTCGCGCATCGAGTACGGCCGCGCGGTCACTCCCGAAGCGCTGCAAGTGGTCGAGCAGGGCGAAGAAGCTCTGCGCGCTCTGGGTTTCCGGCAGTTCCGGGTGCGCCACCACGGCGACATCGTGCGCCTCGAGATCGCCCGCGAGGAACTGCCTCGCGCGCTCAGTCCAGACATGGCGGCTGAGTTTACCCGTATTTTCAAGGCGCTGGGCTTCTCTTACGTCACTCTCGACCTGGAAGGCTTCCGGTCCGGCTCGATGAACGCCGTACTGCCGCTGGAAGTTCTTACCAAACCATGAATCTGGGTGCCCCGTCCTTTTGCGGAGCAGAGGGGTGGGCGCCGATGTCGTACCTGGCAGCCGCCTACTCTGCCCTTAGGGCCTCCATCGGCTCGATGCTGGCCGCCCGCCGCGCCGGCAGGAATCCCGCGACCGCCGCCGCCACCATCAGCACCCCCACGGCAATTCCCATACTTGCCGGATCGTAAGGCTTGACTCCATACAACTGATCGGCCATGTAGCGACCACCCACCAACGCCACAGGGACCCCAATCAGCAAGCCCAGGCCGGCCTGCGTAAACGCCCCCCGCATGATCATTTGCACGACTTTGCCTCGGTCCGCACCCAGGGCCATGCGCAAGCCGATCTCGTTCGTCCGTCGCGCTACCGCATACGACGTGATGCCATACAAACCGACTCCCGCCAGCGTCAGAGCCAGCAGGCCGAACAGCATCGTCAGCCGCGCGATGAGCCGCTCCTGGTTGAAATTGCCGCTGACCTGGCTGTCAAGCGAGCGCAAGTCGTCCACCGTGAGATTGGGATCAATATCGCCAAGGGTGCGGCGCACCATCGCATCGACATTCTGCGGCGGCGTCTTGAACTCCAATGTGATCGAGTTAATGAACAGCGACGCTCCCTCCGCACTAATCTCGCTTGGCGTACTGACTTTAAGTTGCTGGGTCAGCGGCCTGAAATACATCGGCCTGACCTCATCGCGAGGTTGGGTGTACTTGGCGTCGGTGACGATGCCTACAATCTCAAACGAGCCGGAATATTTCTGGTCAAAGATGCCGAAGTGGCGGCCGATGGGGTCTTCGTTGGGGAAGAATTTCCTGACGAACGCCTGGTTCACGACGGCCACGAGTTGGGAAGTTGCCGTGTCGGCGTCGGTAAAGCCCCGCCCGCGAATCACAGGCTGGCCCACCGTCTCGAAGAACTTCGGACTCACCCGGTCCCATGACGAATTATTGTGCGCACTCGGACCCAGGTCGGGCCGCCCTTCCACGTAAATGCCTTCCGCCCAGTTGTTCCCCTCCAGAGCGCTGTACAGCGCCAAGCCGACGCTCTGCACCCCAGGCTGGGCCCCGAATTGCTGTTCCAGCCGCTGGTAAAGCACGGGCAACTTCTCGGGTGTATAGCCCGCGCCCGCTGTATCGATGTGCACCACGTAGCGGTTGGATGTTTGCAGCCCGTAATCCTGGCGCTCCAAGTTGCGCAAGGTCCTGGTCAGCAACCCCGCACTCACTAGCATTACCAGCGACAGTGCAGCCTGAAATACGATCAGGCTCCTTTGCGGCAGCGCCCCGCGATCGCGAGTCGAGCGGTTGACGCCGTGCAGCGCTTCGGCTGGATCGGCGCCCGAGGTTATCCACGCCGGCACCACGCCGAACACCACTCCCGTTACCAGTGACAGCAGGAACGCGAACCCCAGCACTGGCAGCGAAGGACTGGCCTCGATCGGGATGTTGTGAGCATTGGGGTATGCCAGCGCCAGGATCGTCCGCGTCGCGGAATACGCAATCGCAAGCCCCGCCACTCCGCCCAGGCACGCCAGAAGCACGTTCTCCGTCAACATTTGGCGAATGAGGCGTCCGCGCGCCGCGCCCAACGCCATCCGGATTGAGGTCTCTGCCTTGCGGGTCGTGCCACGCGCCAGCAGCAGGTTGGCGATGTTGGCGCAGGCCACCAGAAGCACCAGCCCCGAAATTATCATCAGCAGGCACAGACCCTTGCCGGTTTGCTGTTGCAGGTTCTGAATCCCTGCGCCGCCAGGGGTGATGACGACGTGCTGCTTGGCGATCTCGGTAGCGCCTCCGTTGCGGGTGTACTCGTCAACCGTCCCCATCCATATTCGGAGATTGTTGGAAATCTTCGCCTGCAGGGGTCCGATTTCCGTACCCGGCTTCACCCGCCCGATGGCGTAAAGCCAGTTACCGGCCTTCAAGTGTAATAGCTCTCTCTCGCCGTCGATCAACGGCTCAACCGCCAGCGGTATCCATATTGCCGGTGGACTCGGACGAATCCGGTCGCCGAAGAATCCCGGGGGCGCAATCCCCACAACCGTAACCGGATGCCCTTGCATGAAAATCGTCGCGCCGACGACCGACGGGTCGCCGCCGTACTCCGACTGCCAGGCCTGGTAGCTCATTACCACCACCGGAGCTGCGCCCTCGGTATCGTCCGCCATCGACAACATCCTCCCCGCGAACGGCCCGATCCCAAAGGTGGCAAAGAAATTACCCGAAACGTACTGCGATCGCTGCGCCTTGGCTGGCTCCGGGCCTCGCCGCACGCTCATGGTGTTGTTGGCCGATTGCATCGCGGCCAACTGCTCGAACTCAGGCGTGGTGTAGCGAATATGGCGATACAGCTCGTAGGAGAAGAGGTCGAAGTCGCCGTCGTCATTCATGAAGCCGCCCTCGACGCAGCAATCGTCCTTGTCACCTAGCCGATACAGCGACTTTGGATCGGCCACGGGTAGTGACTTCAGCAGAACGGCATACACCAGCGTGAAAATGGCCGTGTTGGCTCCGATGCCCAAGGCGATGGTCAGAATCACGGTGAGGGCAAAGCCGGGTGATTTTCGCATCTGTCGCAACGCAACGCGGATATCCTGCATAGGGGAGGTACCTTCCTCTCGAGATGACTGCAGCAGATACGCTGCCGTTCGTCGTGTGATGCAACCTCAACATTCCATAGACGCTCGCAGTCCCCGGTCGGTAGCGCAGGCGTCCATTTGGCGCTCAAGTTGGCCAGTCTTGGACACTCTGCTGCGCGTGTGCCCGGCCGCTACAACCCGCTGTCGGACTGGCGAATCCGCGTGCGATAATTAGTTGTTCAGGTTCATTTCCAAAGGCGGTCTGTCTCTTGTTGATAAAACGCGTCGCAGTCTTGTTGTTGCTGGTAAGTGCCGGGTGCTCTGCCCAGACGAACCCAGCCAACGTCTCCTCACAACACGCTTCCCAGTCCACGGGAACCGCTATCTCGCCCGAGTTGAAGGCGAAAATCCAGCGTCAGGTCCAGGCGCAGTACGACCTTCCCCCCAGTGTAGTGGTGGATGTGGGTTCGCGCCGCCCCAGCGATATCCCGACGTTCGACCTGGTGACGCTCACGTTGAGTGGCGGTGAGAACAGCCACGAGCAAAAGGTCGATTTTCTGCTTTCCCAGGACGGCAAGACTCTCGCCAAGCTCACCCGGCTCGACCTCACCAAGGACATCTACACCGAGCGCATGAGCAAGATCGACGTCAAGGGGCGTCCCGTGCGGGGTAATCCCAACGCCAAGGTAACGCTGGTCAACTACGACGACCTGCAGTGCCCATTCTGCTCGCGCATGCACACCACCCTGATGCAGGAGATCCTGCCCGTGTACGGCGACCGCATCAAGATTGTGTACAAAGACTTTCCGCTATCCATGCATCCCTGGGCCATGCACTCGGCCAATGACGCCAACTGTCTCGCCGCCGAAAATGGAACCGCTTTCTGGCAGTTTGCCGACTATGTTCACGCCAACCAGAAGGCCATCAGCGGGTCGCAGGACGTACAGAAGTCGAAGGCCGAGTTGGACCGCATCGCTCTCGACCTGGGCCAGAAGAACGGGGCCAACATGAACCGCCTCCAGGCCTGCATTAAGGAACAGCCGGACAAGCAGCTGAAAGCCTCCATGGCGGAAGGCGAGGCGCTGGGACTGAATGCCACGCCGACGATGTACATCAACGGGCAGAAGCTGGAAGGCGCCGTGGATCCCGATGAAGTCCGGGCCATTTTGAACGCGCAACTGCTGGCCGCCGGAGTGCAGCCTCCAGCGCAACCGGCCCCGGCCGCCCAGCCCCCAGCGACGAGCAAGTAATCCAGTATGCCCGCCGAAGTTAGTGCCGGCGGGTGAACAAGATCGAGCAGCACAGGGCAAGTCTGCCCGACACGAGGAGCACGGTTTGAAATCGAACGCAAAGCGTGGAAAGGGCGTCGCCCGGGTTACTTTTTTGGCGGTCACGCTCTTCCTGCTGATCTCTGGCCTCGGCTGCAATACCACCAAAGACACTGCCGGCGTCATGGCCACGGTTAACGGTCGCAAGATCCAGCGCACGGAGGTCGACAAGTACTACAGCAACCAGACCGCCGACGCTCCGCAGAAGCCCACCGCCGAGCAGGCCGATACGCTGCGTCTCAACATCCTGAAGCAGCTCATCGACAACGAAATCCTGATGCAGCGCGCCGAGAAGCTTGGGCTGCTGGCCACCGACGACGAAGTCAACGCCAAGCTTGCCGAAATCAAGGCCCCCTTCAGCCAGGACGATTTCGACAAGCGTCTGGCCGCGCGCAACATCACCCTCGCCGATTTCAAGGCCGACCTGCGGCGTTCCATTACCGTCGACAAGGTACTGAACAAGGAAATCACCTCCAAGATCAATATCACCGATGGCGACATCGCCGCGTACTACAACGAACATAAGGCCGAGTTCAACCTGATTGAGCCGCAGTATCACCTGGCGCAGATTCTGGTGACGACGCAACCCAATCCGCAGGCGCCCAACGTCGCCGGCAAGGCACAGAATGACGCCGAGGCCAAGAAGAAGATCCAGATCATCGAGAACCGCCTCGATAGCGGTGAGGACTTCGCCTCCGTCGCCATGGCGCTCTCAGAACAGCCAGAGACCTCGCAGAACGGCGGCGACCTTGGGTTTGTGCCCGAGTCCTCTCTCAAGGGAGACCGCACCGCCTATGAGGCCATCAACAAGCTGAAGCCCGGACAATACACGTCGGTGCTAATCGTTGGTGATCCCAATAGCCACCAGATCTTTGGCTACCGCGTGGTCAAGCTCATCAGCCGGGAAGTGGCCGGCCAGCGCGACTTGAAAGACCCGCGGGTTCAGCAGGCCATCCGCGAGCAGCTTCGCGATCGTGCCGAGCAGTTGCTGAAAGCCGCCTACTATGAGGTCATCCGCGACGAGGCCAAGGTGGAGAACTTCTTCGCCGAGGAAGTCCTGAAGCGGGCGGGCACCGGGAAATAGCCGCACTGATTTAATTTCAAAGAACCCCCGCGCGGACTGCGGTCCGCGTGTGATGTTTACACCAGCTTCGCGAGTGCCTGCTCGATATCGGCCAACAGGTCTTCGGTCTTTTCCAACCCGATCTGCAGGCGCACGATGCGGTGGCCGTAATTGGGGCGACTTTTGAATCCTGTGAAGTCGTAGGCCGTGGCGAGGCTGGCGACGCCTCCCCAGCTATAGCCGATCTCAAACAACTCCAGCGCGTTCACCAAGGCGAGAACTTTTTCTTTCGCAATGCCGTCGCGCAGCACGAATGAGAACAGGCCGGACGAGCCTAGAAAATCGCGCTTCCAGAATTCATGCCCCTGACACGAGGGCAGCGCCGGATGGAGCACACGCTCGACCTCGGGCCGGTGACTGAGCCATTCAGCGATTTGAAGAGCTGAGCTCTCAATGGCCTTCAGACGCACCGCCATGGTCTTCATGCCGCGCAGGGCCAGGCTGCAATCGTCAGGAGAGGCACCAGCGCCCAACACCTGCTGATGCGCGCCGAGGGTGTTCCATAGCTTCTCGTCTTTGACGGTGATCGCGCCCAACAGCACATCGCTGTGCCCACCGATGTACTTGGTCACGGCTTGCATGGTGATGTCCACGCCATGTGCCAGCGCGTCGAAGAGGACGCCCGCGGCCCAGGTGTTGTCCATTACCACCAGCGCGCCGCGGGCGTGCGCGGCGGCGGCGATGGCGGGAACATCCTGGACCTCCATGGTGATGGAGCCGGGGCTTTCGCACCACACCATGCGCGTGTTGGGCTTGAAGAGGGTATGGATTTCGCCACCGATGCCAGGTGGATAGAAAGTCGTCTCAACCCCAAAGCGCTGCAATACGAAGCGCGTGAGCCTACGGTTCGGGCCATAAATGCTTTCCGGGACCAGGATGTGATCGCCAGCCTTGAGAAAGGCCAGGTGGATGGTCGCGACGGCGCATTGGCCGCCGGGCGTGATGAGGGTGCGGAATCCGCCTTCCAGCTCACATATCTTGACGGCGAGTTCGAGCGTCGTAGGCGTGCCGTAGAGGCCGTAGGTATAGCCGACCTCGTATTGGTTCCAGTCGTCGGTGATTTCACCCGCGTCGTCGAACAGCACCGTCGAACCGCGATAGGTAGGCGTCGCCAAGGAGCGGAAGCCTTGCGGTACTCGCGCGTCCGAGTGGATGAGCTTGGTTGTCCAGTCCTTTTTCATTTGAGCATTATGCAGGAATTGCCAGTTATGTCCGATAATGCGCGAAAAACGAAGAATAAATTCTGCGACCTTTTGTTTTCAATGATTTAGAAGAAAATTACTCGCAAGCAATTGAAAACACAGCTAGTTATAGCTATCCAATTCAGCCCGTGAGACTTAGAGGCAAGAATCTGGCATTTTGGCGCGAATTGCTGCCATACTTGTCATACTTTCAATACCGAAAATTGTCATACTTTACATATAAGTATTGGCGTTTCCCCTACTCTTAAGATTGTCAAAGAGCGGTTCTCACCTGCGCTGGGCACGGCAGGGACACCGATCCCGTCCCCCGTATTCGGGTGTATCGCGTGAACGAAATGGAGCGCCAGAGAAATCGGCAGGACGGGAAAACTTTAGTAACCAGAGACGATGAAAAACGCAACAGAGATTGATAAGCGAGCAGTGTCGCCCGGTGAAGCCGGGCTCGGGATTCTTGGGGCAAAAGCCCCACATTTGCCAAAGGAAGGCAAATATGGGCCACGGGATATGTGGGCCACCAGCGAGAATAGCTACGTGGAGAGTTTCAACGGCCGCTTCCGCGATGAATGTCTGAACGAGAACTGGTTTAGCAGTCTGGCCGACGCCCGCGAGAGGATCG
>Ga0207826_1000375_pt1 | contig 12797 bp, 10 predicted proteins | sample LuqExpMetageno80_FD_187837 | JGI IMG/M metagenome (GOLD analysis project Ga0207826, IMG submission 187837) | Tropical forest soil microbial communities from Luquillo Experimental Forest, Puerto Rico - Sample 80 (SPAdes) | ecosystem: Environmental > Terrestrial > Soil > Tropical forest ... | reverse complement strand
GACTTTGCTCGGGAAGATGAGGTCGGTCTGTTTCGCGTTGTAGCGTTCCTTGCGGGCCTTCAGGCGCTTCAGCAGAGCGTCGTCAACAACGATATCTTTTTCACGCGCCGAGGAATTCTTCGGCGTCCACTCGATCTCGGGATAGCCAGAGAGCGTCCCTTTCGGCTTGGCGGCGACGTTCACCGTTGAATTCCGCCAGTTGACATCCGAGTACTGCGCGTGTGCGATCTCGTCATCGCGCCATCCCGTCTTGAGCAAAAAATGGACGAGATCCTTGTCGTCCTCTGGAGCCCAAGAGCAATTCGCATGGCGCCTGTAGCGGTCGGCAGCCGCGAGCATGTTCTTGACGGAACTCGTAGAATATTTTTCCTTGCGCGCCTTCACCTCTTTCGGCCAGTCCTTTGGTTGGAGCGGCATCCCCACGCCAGCCTCGTTCAGGAAAACTCTCACGTCCTTCAATTTGTTGCGATAGGTATTCTGTGGGTGGCCGCCTGCGCGGGTTTCAAGATTTCTCTTCATCCAGCCCACGAAGTTCAAAATCGTGTCGCGGGAGATTTGGTCAATCGTCTTAACGTTCGCGCTGCTGCAAAATGCCTGGAACTGCTCGACCGACTTCAGGTAGGACTCGAGGGACCGCGCCTTGAGGGATTTGTTCTCGATGACGGAGGCGAACCTCTGAGCGGCTTCTTCGATGCTGCGGCCTTGGGTGGGAGCCTTCACTTCCTCGACTGGCAGCTTGCCCTCGTGGACGCGGGTAAAGTCGCGCTCGATGCGCTGGAATTGGGCGAAGGCGTCAACGTGGTCCTTGCCGAGTGGCTGGACGTGCCGAGTCACGCCGCCCTTGCAGCCGGGGAAGAGGCAGTTGCCCACGACGTGCGGGTAGCGAACATAGAAACCCTGAATGGACTCACCCGAGTAAACCTTGCCGTCGATTTCGACCGGTTGCTCGATCGCACTGCGCCGGATTTTGAGGTTGACGAAAGGGAAGCCCTTGGTATTCAACCGGGCTGTAAGGACCACTTTGGCCTTGCTCATTTGGCCCTCCGCTGTATACACACCCTAGCGTACCGTATACAGTACCGTCAACAATAGGTTTGTGCTCTTAAAATATGCACGCCTGCTTCATTGACACCCCTGTCTGGTCAGTACTCCCTAATCCGGGACCATATTTCCTTGCTGTCCAGTCCCAGGCCCGCAACGCTTCCTCAGCTAACTTCCTCACGACAATGCACCTGGAACCATTCCGTCCACGGACCCGAAAAGGGGGCCCCGGCTATCACCAAATCCTCGGCTTCTCATCAAATGAAACGAACCGGCCCGTGCCATCACTACTTATGGTTAAGAGGCTGTGGAGTGCAATGGACGTAAAGAGACAGGCATTTGTGGGCCTTCAAATCTCAATCCGGGAATCCGGCGACGTTACCATAGCGGATCTCCGGGGAAGGTCGACAGTCAACGACGGCGAAAGCGAACTGCTCAGTCGGCATCTACACAAACTGGTCGCCAATGGCGTGCGCAAGTTGTTGGTGAACCTCGCAGAACTGACGCAGATTGACAGTTCCGGCGTCAGCATCATCGCGGAGACCTACGTAAACCTCAAACGGCAGGGCGGCCGCCTAAAATTGCTATGCCCACGCGGCCGGGTGCTGCAGGTGTTGACTGTGTTTCGCCTTTTAGACGTTATCGAAAGCTTCGAGGATGAAGGCAAAGCTCTAGCGAGCTTCCAGCATCTGGTTTGCATCCGGTAGACAGGTTGCATCGCGCAAAGGAAGGCCTAAGGCTAGTTGGCATCACTTTGCCCTCGAACTGCGACCAAGAATTATCCGCGCTGCGAGTTTCTGTGGGCACTGTACTCGATTATGACTTGCGGCCGTTTGACACCCACCTTACCGGGTGTATGATCTCTTCTATTCCACTCCAGGGACGGAGCGCTGCGTTTCCTGAGGTCTAATCTGTACCAAGAACAAGTCGGTCTGCACGCATCTCCGTCCCCTTCACCGTCTGCGGAACCAAAGGAACAAAGCGCATGAGCCCTCGGCCGATGGTTCAAGGTCGCCGACAAAGTCCGCCTGCACCTGCACGACGGTGGAGATGAGGAAGCTGTCGTTTCGAGTGAGATTGCTCTGAAGCAATATGGCAATTGCCCGGAGGCAACGTCGCGCGACTCATAAAAAGTTAAAATCAGTTAACCTGCGTTGATAAGTGCGGGACGAGGCCTCCAGTCGGAAGATTAGCTTTCGTCCCGCACGATTTGTGCCGGGCCACCTGTCAGATTCCTCACTCACTCCGATTTGCTTCCGCGGTTCGCGATCCTGTCCAAATGTCTCACCCACGAAGGCGGTTCTCCGGAAGCTTGTGAAAAATCCACAATGTGGCTGAGGGCGTATATGGCTTCCCCCTGGCAGGCTCGGCATCTCATAGCGAAGACACGCGAACACAACTCTTGGCTCAAACCCGATCCCGCTTGCCTGATCGTTATTTCTCGTTGAAATGAATGATGCTGACAACCGGATCGGCTTTTGGCAAAAACGGCAGGACACACCTCGAAATGTTGGCTGAATGTGGGCGGCATTCATGCGCGACTCCAAAAAGAGATTATCTTACGGAACCCAGCATATGCTGAGAGATTGGCCTCGGGCAACTTCAGAATCGCGCGAGCAGAGACGGTCGACGCCTGGAAATCAGAGTATGCCTTAAGTAGACAACTCGGGCGGGAAAGACCCGGCGGCCCGCACGCCGTTCGACCTCGCGCAAAACTCCAGTCTCACAGCGGCATGGGGCTTTTTTTGCGGTTCTGCACGACTCATTGCTCCGGCCACTTCCGGTCAATTCGCTCCAAAATAAATGCCGCTTGTCTAATCGCATTTTCGACGACGGCGAACTTCGCTGGGCTCACCCTGTCCGAGTCCATGTCCATCAGCTTCCGGGCGCAGAGCAGCGTTGCGGCAAAAAGGATTGCGTACTTTCTTTCTTCGGTCATCGGATTCCCCGCACATTGGATTCGCGGGTAGAGGTTGGATGTAACGAGACTATCGAAAGGTCGAGGACGCGTCCAGCAGAATCAAAGAGCATCAGCAACCGCTTCGCATCAACTTCCAGGTCAGTCGATCTTTGCTTTTTGACAAATAAGCTCGCCTGTTGCGTGCGTTTCGACGGCCTCAAGAGCCTTCAAAAGTTCCGCAAGAAGTGGAACCCTTTGGCAATCATTTACGCAACCGAATCATGGCCGGCCTCTTGGCGGCCCGCTCTGTCGAAAGAGGGGACAGGGTCCTAAGTCTTCTCGCCGCAAGCAGATCTAGCCCCGGCGCAGACAGGGTTACTGACTCCAAGAATTGGAAGTCGGATTGCTCAGGTCTACATTTCATGGGCACTCTGAACGCACACGCTACGCCGCTACAAATTCCTGCCGCTCCCACAGGGACAGACCGGTGGTACGAAACGGACAGACGCATCATCTGGAACGAAAAGACGCACGCAAACGAGGTGCACGAATTCGTCTATGAGATTAGCTGGATTGCGGAACGCGGCTTTTGGAGAAAATTCTTGCTGACACGCCGCAAACCGTAAACGGCATGCGAGCCCCCATCTGCTTAGCCCATGCACACCAAGCGCTTGCTGCTTCCGAGGTCCGTCACATGCGTGCCTCTTCTAAAGCGAAAGCCTCGTATCAAATGGAGTGAAATCATGGCTGACTACGAAACGCCCGAACCGCTAGCCCGACGCGCCAAGGTCACGGAAGTCGAGATCGGGCAGCAACCAACTGTCAAGAACAGCCGGACTTTCTTCTGCGCAGCAGGCATCGCTTGCAGACAGTAATCCGCAGGGCTTAGAGAGACAAAGCAGGCGCTTCGTGGGGTAGCAGAACCGCCCACAACTTTTGGCCGCCCCTCATCGGAAATCCCTCCGCTTTTCTGCCCCGTTCGTCGGGGATTCTCGGTCGGCAGGTACTTTGCAAAGGACAATTTCGTTCGCTTTCACGCTCCATGAACGGGACCCGAGCAGAACAGTCTCCGCCCGCGCATGTCACAGGACCTAATCTCTGCTAAAATCAGTCGCTCCCCCTATTGAATCGGTTCAATCTTCGCCGGGGCATCTTTTTGACGGCCGGAGTATTCATGAAAATTGCTCGTCTCGTTTTTCGCTTTGCGGTCCTTCTTGTTCTGACCTGCCTGTTCGTCGCTGTTCCATGGCTGGTCGCCGCTCCTCGACTCGGAGCGCGCGTCAGCCTTCATGGCACTTGGCAGATGCAATCGTCCTGTGAAGACAAGTCCGCCGGCGACGCCATCTCGGCCGCCGGTTACGCCGCAAAAGGATGGCGCTCCGCCGAAGTCCCGGGCACCGTCGTCGGCGCCTTGGTCGCCGATAAAACGCTTCCCGACCCTACCTACGGCATCAATCTCAAGTCATTTCCCGGGTTCAGCTCGGCACCCGAGGGGCCATTCTCCAACCGCGACATGCCCGCCGATAGTCCGTATCGCTGTTCCTTCTGGTTCCGCACGGAATTCGCTACGCCGACCGTGCTCTCGGGCAAGGCCGCCTGGCTCCATTTTCTTGGCATCAACTACCGCGCTAATGTCTGGCTTAACGGCAAAAAAATTGCTGACCGAGCCGAAGTCGCAGGCGCTTACCGCTCCTACGAGTTCCGCATCAGCGACCTCCTCAACAAATCCCGAGGGAACGCGCTCGCCGTCGAAGTTTTTGCGCCCGAGAAGAACGACCTTGGCCTCACCTGGGTCGACTGGAACCCGACCCCGCCCGACAAAGACATGGGCATCTGGCGCGAGGTCTTCCTCACCGCGTCGGGAGAAGTCGCTCTCCGCCGTCCCTTCGTGCGCTCAAAACTCGGCCCCGACTACAATTCCGCCGAGCTCACCCTCAGTGCGGAACTCCGCAACATCACCGACCACCCGATGAACGCCGTTTTGCATGCCGACCTTGATACCGCGCACGTGAGCCAGCCGGTCGCCCTCGCTGCGAGCGAAACAAAAGTCGTCCGCTTCTCCCCGGACCAGTTCCCTCAGCTCAAGCTCTCGCACCCGCGTCTTTGGTGGCCGTATCAGATGGGCGAGCCTCACCTATACACGGCGAAGTTCCGCGTCGAAACTGGCAAGGACACTTCCGACGAAGCCTCCGTCGACTTCGGTATCCGCGAAGTTACTTCCGAACTCACCGACAAGGGCTACCGGCTTTTCAAAGTGAACGGCAAAAACGTGCTGATTCGCGGTGCGGCCTGGGCGCCAGACATGCTTCTTCGCTGGTCTTCGAAACGCCTCAATGCTGACCTCGCATACACGAAGCACATGGGCCTGAACGCGATCCGCCTCGAAGGCAAGACCGACCGCGATGAGTTCTTCGACAAGACCGACCGCCTCGGCATTCTCGTCATGCCGGGTTGGATCTGCTGCGACGCCTGGGAGCAGTGGGAAAACTGGACACCCGAAACCAGGAAAATCGCTGCCGCCTCGCTCACCGACCAGATTTCGCGCTTCCGCAATCATCCTAGCGTCTTTGTCTGGTTTTACGGCAGCGACGGACCGCCGCCGCCCGAAATCGAAACGATGTATCTCGATATCCTCAAGCAGCTCGACTGGCCCAATCCCTCCGTTTCCTCCGCGAGCGAAACGCCCACAACCGTCACCGGCAAGTCCGGCGTCAAAATGACCGGTCCCTACGAGTATGTCCCGCCCATGTACTGGCTCGCCGACAAAGAGGCGGGCGGCGCGTGGGGCTACAACACGGAGACCAGCCCTGGCCCTGCCATTCCGCCCAAAGAAAGTCTCGCCAAGTTCATTCCAAAAGAGCACCTCTGGCCTATCGATGATTACTGGAATTTCCATGCGGGCGGCGAACGTTTCACCACCGTCGACATCTTCACCGAAGCCTTGACCAGGCGCTATGGTCCGGCATCCTCCCTGGACGACTATGAGCGCAAGGCCCAAGCCATGGCCTACGACAATCAGCGCTCTATGTTCGAGGCCTACGGCAGAAACAAGTACACCTCCACCGGTCTGATTCAGTGGATGCTCAACAACGCCTGGCCTTCCCTCATCTGGCACCTCTACGACTACTACCTCGTCCCTGCCGGCGGTTATTTCGGCACCAAAAAGGCCATGGAAATTATCCATGTCCAATACAGTCAAGACGACAATTCCATCGCCGTTGTCAACGGCCTCTACCAGCCTTTGAAAGCGATGAAGGTTACCGCGAAGCTCTACCACATCGACAGCAGACAGGCCGCCTCGCAAGATGCTACCGTCGACGTCCCCCCCGACGGCGTTGCCAAGGCCTTCGATCTGCCCAGGCCCGCGCAACTCTCCGCCACTTATTTTCTGAAACTCGAGTTGCACGATGCTTCCGGTAAACTCGTCAGCGACAATTTCTACTGGTTGTCCACCAAACTTGACACCATGAATTGGGCTGGCCGTACCGACACGGTTTACACTCCGCAAAAAGATTTCGCCGACCTCACCGGCTTGAATTCGCTGCCTCAAGTGAAACTCGAAGCCAAAGCAGAACTTCGTCAGGAAGTGAAACAGGCCACCGTCCGCCTGCGCGTGAAGAATCCCGGTGCGAGTGTCGCCTTCATGGTTCATGCCCGTCTGATCCAAGGTGAAGGCGGCGACGATGTCGTGCCCATCTTCTGGGAGGACAACTATTTTTCCCTTCTCCCGGGCGAAGAAAAAACCGTCGCTGCCGCGTACGACCCAGCCGATCTCGACGCCAAAGAGCCGGCTCTCGAGCTCGACGGATTCAATGTAGAGCCAGCGCGCGTGAAGCTGTCGCATTGACCGTCCCGCGCGTGATGCCTTTCACCTTGTCCGAAACATTCGTGTTTACACGCTGACTTGGGCACAATGTGTACTTGCATTCCGGTGGCGGTCAGCTGCGGTTAATATCTCGGGGTTAAGGGAAAATGTTGAATTGGAAGAGCATGGTGTTGTTCGTGGCGCTGATCTCCGCCGCACAAGCGGCTGCTGCGCAGGAAGGCATCCCTTCTGCGTACCGTAAGGCCATTGAAAAACGCATCAAGGAATCGCAGGCCGATGTAGCTGTAGCGTTCCTCACGCTGGATGGCAAGACCGAATATTTCTTCCGTGCGGATGACCCTTTCCACGCGGCCAGCACCATGAAAATCCCCGTCATGATCGAACTCTTCCATCAGGTGAAGGAACGGCGCCTTCGTCTTACCGATACCGTGACGATCCACAACGAATTTCACTCTATCGTCGACAATTCGTCCTTTGAACTCGATCCGAAGGACGATTCCGAAGGCGATTTGTACAAAGCTGAAGGAGAAACTCGCGAACTCGCCTATCTGTGCGAACTGATGATCACCAAAAGCAGCAACCTGGCTACCAACCTGTTGATCGAAAAGCTTGGTGTCGAGGACATTCGTGCCACCGTCCATTCGCTTGGTGCCGACGGTATGCGCGTCCTGCGCGGCGTCGAAGACCAGAAGGCCTACGAACAAGGACTCAACAACACGACCACCGCGCGCGGCTTGCAGGTCCTTCTCACGGCCATCGCGGAAGGCAAAGCAGTCGACGACGATTCCAGCCGCGCCATGGTCACGATCCTTGAAAAACAGACCTTCAACGAAGGCATCCCTGCCGGGCTTCCCGAAGGCACGCGCGTCGCCCATAAGACGGGCGAAATCACAAAGATCCATCACGATGCGGCGATTGTTTACGCCCCGCGGCCATTCGTGCTGGTGGTTCTCGTGTGGGGAATCAGCGACCAGAAAGACAGCGCGACCCTTATCGCCGATATCACCAAGATGCTTTATCAGGCTGTGGAGTAATTTCGGCTCGAACAGCCCACGCACCCTCGCTTCCCTGAGGGCCATTACCCTTTGGAAACCAACCCTCCGCCTTTCCCCCTTGCCACTCCTACTGTTAGCCACTAAGATACTCTTTCGATTGGGGGAAACCGTGCCGAAAGAGAAACCACAAGTCAACATCGGAGAAGTGATTAAAACCTACCGCAGCCAGCGCGGACTATCGCAAGGCGACATCGAGCGCCGTACCGGACTGCTGCGCTGCTATTTGTCTCGCGTCGAAAACGGCCACACCGTGCCGTCGCTCGAAACACTCGCCAAGATCGCCGAAGCCATGGAGATTTCTCTGGCCGATTTCTTTCCCGGTACCGAGACCCCGCGCGATAAGGAGACCCAGAAGATGCTCGGCGAACTTTCGCAGGATGAGATTCGTTTTCTGGCGGAAATCAAGAAATACAGCACCACTCTCTCCGAAGGCGACAAGCGGCTGGTGCTCGCGATGATCCGCAAGATGGCCACCCTGCTACCTGCGCAGGCAGCCCAAGCCAAAAAAACCGCAATGCGCCGCCCCTCGCTCTAGCAAACTGGCTTCGCGAAATCAAACGTTCAGTCTAAACACCTCGTCGATCATGCAGCCGCGCTCTTATTGTCATCCATTCCGGGAGCGAATCAGTCGGATCGCTTCGGGCAGCGCTCCTGATGTTGCCCCATCACCCGCCGCCCCGTTCGCCTCCCCGCGTTCGGGCTGTGTGTCCCCCTCGCCCGGGGCGAGGAACAGGTTGCTTTCGACAGCGTGCTGTTTTGTGTACAGTTCAAAGTAGCGGCCATGGGCGGCATAGAGCGATTCGTGGTTTCCGCGCTCGAGGACCCGGCCATCCTGAACCACCAGAATCTGCTCGGCGCGGCGAATCGTCGACAAGCGGTGCGCGATGACGAACGTGGTCCGTCCACGCATCAGGTAGCTCAATCCTTCCTGGATCAGCGCTTCCGACTCCGAATCAAGGCTCGAGGTGGCTTCATCCAGAATCAGAATCCGCGGGTCGACCAGGATCGCGCGAGCGATCGAGACTCGCTGCTTCTGCCCGCCCGATAGTTTTACGCCCCGCTCCCCAACTACCGTGTCGTACTTCTTCTCGAACGTTTCCGCGAACTCATCCACGCGCGCGATGCGGCACGCGGCAAGAATTTCTTCCTCGGTGGCGTCCGGCCGCGCGTAAGAGACGTTCTCGCGAATCGTGCCGTCGAACAAAAAAGTCTCTTGCAGCACGACGCCCAACTGCGTCCGGTAGGAACTCAAGCGCACCATCGACAAATCCACGCAGTCGACCAGAACGCTCCCCTGGGTTGGCGTGTAAAACGCCGATACCAGCCCAATGATAGTCGATTTCCCCGAGCCCGACGGCCCAACCAGCGCCGTCACCGTTCCCGGCTCCGACTGAAAACTGATCCCGCGCAGCACTTCCTTGTTCGCCTCGTAAGAAAAATGCACATCCGCAAATTCCACGCGGCCTTCTATTCGTCCTAGGGCTACCGTGCGCTTGGGGTCGTGATCTTCCTTGGCTTCGTTCAGGATTTCGCGCGTACGCTCGAGGCCCGTAATTGCTTCGGTGATTTGCGTTCCGATCGCAACAATTTGAAACACGGGAGCGACAAGCAGTCCAAGGAAAAACACGTAGGTGAAAAAGGTGCCCAGGGTCATCGTCCCCGCAAGAATCTGTCGCGCGCCGAGAAACATCACCGCCGCGCTCACAATGCCCGTCAGCGCGGAAGCCGAAAGACTCATCAACGAAGTCGCGGTCAAGGTTTTCAGCACATTATCGAGGAGCCGCTGCACGCCACCCGCAAAAACGCCTTCTTCCCGGTCCTCCGCGTGGTAACCCTTCACGACGCGCACCCCACCCAGAGACTCCGTCAAGCGCCCGGTAACTTCGGCGGTGATTTTGGGCCTCGCGCGAAAGATCGGGCGGATCGTGGAGAAGGCCTTGTTCAAGCCAAGGCCGAAAACGACCAATACCGAAAACGCGATCAGTGTCATCGTCACGCTGATGCGCAGCAGATAAATGAGCGCGAGCGTCGCTGTCAGCAATCCGCCCGCAAACTCCACAAGCCCTGTGCCGATCAGGTTTCGCACGCCTTCCACGTCTGACATGATCCGCGAAACCAGCACGCCGGTCTTGTTGGAGTCGTAAAAACTCACCGGCAACCGCCCGATGTGTGCCTGCACTTGTTTCCGAAGCTCGGTGATCATGCGCTGCGCCGACTTGGAGAGAAGCTGTGTGAGCGTGAACGAGGTCAGTCCCTGAATCACCGTCGCGGCGATCACCGCCAGAACAATCGGCACCAGCAGTTGTACATGCCGCTTGCCGATAACGTCGTCGACCAGGTACTTCGTCGAGCCCGGCAGCACCAACCCGGCCACGCGGTTGATCGCCATCAGCACGAAACCGAGTAGCAACAGCCCGCGCCGCGGATGAATTAGCGCCCAGATCTCCGGAAGCGCTTTCCAGTCGATCTTCTTCTTTGCCTTCGCGGGCTTTGCCGAAGCATCGGTTACAGCAGGCACCGTCGTCGCAGTTGTGGACATAAGTTCCCGTTAGCTGTTGAGGATACCCTGTTCGATGCCGTCGGAGGGAAACCGAGTATAGCGAATCGTTAGCTCAGGCGCGGTTTGCTCTTTCTCGAGACATGGGGCAGAAATAAAGGACTTATCCTTACCTGATGTACGAGGACTTATTTCGCGCTCAGTAAATCCCATGCAAGATTCGAATCTTGTCGCGCGTATTTTTACGCGCTCAGCGCTTTTGCACCGAATCCAAGGAAAATCCTGGTCATCGGCCTATTGGACGCCGTTGAGATCAATCCCGGCTATCTACAATTAATTCCTCAGTACCCGGTTGTGAGCTCGTTCCTGCAGAATCCGAAGATTCGCATCCACGTGGATGACGGCAGGCGCGGGCTGCTTGCGCAACTGGACGATCGATACGATGTCATTGTTGTCAATACGAACTTCAATTGGCGCGACCACAGTTCCGGCCTTCTCTCCGTGGAATTTCTGGAACTCATTCGCGCTCACCTTAATCCTGGCGGAATTTACTATTTCAATTCCACGGAGACGGACGAGAGCATGGCCACCGCCTTGCGCGTTTTCCCCTATGGCCTGCGGGTCATTAACCTGCTTGCTGTCAGTGATTCACCAATTACGGTGGACAAGGACCCTTGGCTTGCCGTCTTGCGCGCCTACAAGATCGACAGAAAAGCCGTGTTCGAGCCTTCAAGTCCAGCGGCGGAGAAAGTCCTCGCGAGCTACATGGCGCTGGCGGGCACTCTTAACGCGCCACCGACGTTCTTCGGCATCGAATCTTCCGACTCGCTGCGCAAACGCCTGGGACGCCTGCGCATCATCACCGACGACAACATGGGCCAGGAGTGGAGCCGCAACGTCCAGATTCCGTGGCATTGATCGTCGCCCTCCGTGCGCCGAACCGTTATGGTGGGCAGGCCGATGTCCTCCCCTTGCTGTTTAGGCACGCCTGCTTTTTTTGGGGGTTACTCGGAGCGACGCGCAGCCTTATCCTGCTGCCTACGCTCGGAACAGCCTGACGCTGGACTCCTCCCAAGCTGAAATTCCCTCAAGTGCTGAATCAGAGCGTTATGGATTTGCAAAGAGAATGAATAGGAGCACTGGCTTGCCGAGTTTCCTTCAGTCATTATGGTCGCGCCCCGCTCCCGTCCTCGCGGAAGCCGCGATTGCGGGCGAACTCCTGGTCGCGAAAGTCCGCTTGGCTCTGGCCACGCTTCTGCTGCTGATCCCACTGATCAACTCGCTGTTCTTTTTCCCGGTTGAGGCAAGGGAGGGATTGGTCGGCATCACGCTGGCCACCGGGACATTTCTTCTTTCGGTCTCCATGTATGTGCTGATCACGCGGAACTACAATCCACACTGGTTGCCCTTTGTCAGCAGCGCTTTTGACGTCTCGCTCATTAGCACCGCTCTGACCATGTTCCTCCTGATGGACGAACCGCACACGGCGGTTAACAGCAAGGTGGTTTTCGAAGGGTATTTTCTGGCGATCGGCGCCACGAGCCTGCGATACGACAAGCGAATCTGTATCACCGCGGGGCTGCTGGCGTTCGCCGAGTATTATGCGATCGTTTATATTGCGGCGACCCACTGGGACCTCAACAGCCCCAAGTACGCGCCCTATCCTTATGGGATCTTCGGGTGGTCGAACGAAATTTCGCGGCTCATCATGATGCTGACCGCTTCGGCCCTGAGCCTGGCTCTGGTTTCACGCAGCCAGCGGTTGCTGCAGATGGCCACCAGCGATCCGCTGACAGGCCTGTTCAACCGCGGCTACGTCGAAGACCGCTTTGCCATCGAGCTGAGCCGCGCGCGCCGCTACGGCAAAGTGCTCACGCTTGCGGTGATCGATGCGGATCGCTTCAAGGCCCTGAACGACACGCACGGTCACGCCGCGGGCGACTTTGTGTTGAAAAAAATCGGCGCGCTTCTTCGCGATTCGTTCCGGCAAAGCGACACAACAGCTCGTTACGGGGGCGAAGAATTTGTGGTTCTACTGCCCGAAACGGACATGGCGGCCGCGCGATGCAAGGTGGAATCGCTCAGAGAGTTGGTCGCCGCCACCCCAATCCAATTGGGGCCTCAGGGACAAAGCGTTCAGATCACGATCAGCGCGGGACTCGCGAGCTTCCCGGATGATGGAGACGACGCGGCGGATTTGTTCGCGGCTGCGGACCAGCGCATGTTTCGCGCCAAGCGCGAAGGACGCAATCGCGTCGTTGCAACGCCCGAGGCCGTTCTCACCTACTAGGGCTCCTTGGCCCTACCGGGATCATCGCGTGTTCGTACGGCGTTCCCGCCCACATCATGTACGGTTTGGTCGGGTCCGGATCTTTCGCCTCGGTGTAGCCAAGCGTTTTGCTCGCGGGACCAAACAACATCAGGTGCGGCCCGGTTACGACCCAATGATTGTCGGCCGTTTTTCCCGTGGCGTACGGG
>Ga0207826_1000374_pt1 | contig 12808 bp, 7 predicted proteins | sample LuqExpMetageno80_FD_187837 | JGI IMG/M metagenome (GOLD analysis project Ga0207826, IMG submission 187837) | Tropical forest soil microbial communities from Luquillo Experimental Forest, Puerto Rico - Sample 80 (SPAdes) | ecosystem: Environmental > Terrestrial > Soil > Tropical forest ... | reverse complement strand
TGGAGTCGACGCCGGGACTTTTAATCCCAAAACTCAGCAGATTTTCATGTCGTGCGGCGCTGACGGCGTGGTGACGGTGATTCACGAGGACTCGCCGGACAAGTACTCCGTGGTGCAGAACGTCCCCACTGCCAAGGGCGCGCGGACGATGGCGCTGGATGAGGCGTCGAATACGGTTTACACCGTTACGGCGCAGTTCGACCCGACTCCGCCTCCGGCGGGACAGCGGCGCAAGATGCTGCCCGACACGTTCGAGTTGCTGGTGGTGCGTCCGCAGTAAATAGACAGATTTGTGAGGACAGAGAGCGGCGCAGGGCGCGCCGCTCTTTTCTTGCCAGCTAATCCATTCCGGCCGATGTGGGAGATGGGCTGCGTGCCGGCCGCAATGCCAGGTCCAGCCCGTAGGCAAGGAAACCGGCGGCAATCAGAAGAATGCCGAACATCAAACTGCTCATTCCGAGAATTTCCTCATGGTCGCCGCGGACAATCGAGAACCCCAGCAGCAGCGTGGGAAACACGCCGATAAACACCGCCCCGAAAAGGCCGCCGGGGACCTTGAAAGGCCGAGGTAGGTTCGGCTCCTTTATGCGCAAAACGATGAGCGCGATGAATTCCAGCAGCAGGCTCGAACCGTAAAGCAGGATGTCAATGGTGACCAGTCGCTCAAAGCCCAGTCCCAGGGAGAGTGCCCATCCGGTGCCCAATACGAGGATGGCCACCCACGGGGCGCCGGTGCGCCTGGTCACCTTGCCAAAAACGGCGGGTAGCATGCCGTCCTGCGCCATGGCCAGGGGCAGGCGCGAGTAGCTCATGACCAGCGCGTTGAACATGCCGAAAGCGCTCATCAAGCCGCCCAGCACCAGTCCGATTCGCAACAGTGGACCGCCGAGCATTCCGGCAACGTCGGCCCAGGACCCCGTCTCCCACGCTGTAGGACTCAGCTTGGTCATGGCCATGGCCGCGACTGGCAGGACATAGGTGAGCGACACCAAAGCCACAGCTGCCATCATGGCCCGCGGATATGTCCGCTGCGGCTGCTTCACCTCGGCGGCGATGGTCGAGGCGTTGTCCCAACCCATGTAGTTCCACATGGCGATGAGCAGTCCGCCGATGATGTCGACGTGCGACGTTGTAGGAGTGGTGACGGCGCTGGCAAGGGCACCGTACTTGAATGGCGCCAGGAGCACGATGGCCACAAACGGCGCCGACAGCAGAAAAAACAACCAGATCGACGTCATGGCTACCACGCGAATTCCGGCGATATTCATGACAGCGCAGACGATGACGACCGCCAGCCCCACCATGATGCCGCGATGGTTTACGCTGAACCACGGGAAAAGGCGCGACAGGTAGAGGACAAACAGGGTGGGATAAATGGCCATGTCGAAGACGCTGGCCACCAGGGACAGCCAGGCTTCCTGGAAGCCCCAGAAATCCCCCATGGCACGCCGCACCCAGGCGTAGAAGCCGCCTTCTTTGGGTAGCGCGCTCGACAACTCTCCGATCATGTAGGCGGTGGGCAGGCTCCAAAGAATCGGCGTCAGCAGCAGGATCAGGATCGCGCGCCCATAGCCCGCCCCGTGAACGACGTCTTCGATACCATAGGTGCCGCCCGAGACCATGAAGAAAGTCGCGGCGACCAAAGGCCACAGTGTCAGCTTGGCTGATTTTTTCGGGAAAACCGAAGTGCGGGCGGATTCTGCGATCGTGGGATCGAGGGCGGGAGCGTTAGCTGCGGCCAATTTCTATGGGTGCCTCCATGCTTACAAGTACTCATCTCCCCAGCGGCTTGTGCTGTGGAAATTACGTCTGTTTAGAATACGGACATCGCTCTCCGGCGTAAAGAAAAAACCGTCAGGACCGATAATTTTTCGGGAAACGATTTGGGCGCAGAGGACGATCGCCCCCGCGCCCATACCCGCATTCACGTCAACCGCTAACGCTTTTGGGCTCCGAAGGTGAAGCCGAGTCCGGTGGTGAACACGACGTTGTTCTTCTTGTTCCCGGGAACCGGCTGGCTGACATACTGATCGAGGAAGTTTGCATTTGCCGTCAACCAACCATTCAACTTGGTCGCGATACCCGCCGTGAAATTGATGCGGTAATTGTCGGGGTGACTCTGGCCAGGGCCGGGAACATAAACCGGTTGATTGATCGAAGGCAGGTAATACAGATTCTGCGTGAAGGTCGTCGTTTTAGTGATCTTGTAGGCAAACTCGTCGCCGATCAGAGCGGAGGCCAGATTGTTGACGGTTCCGTTGTAATAGCTTTCACGCGTATAGCCAAAGCCGCCCAGCAGGTCAAGCGTGGTTCTATCGGTCGCGATCGCATGGAACCCGATGCCGGCGCCAGGCAGGATACGATAGTTCAGCTGCTGTAACTCGTCGTACATGCCCGAGAAGGTGCCAAAAACAAACCAGCGCTTGCTGATATTCCGATCGTAACGGATCAGTCCAATGAACGAGTTCGCTGTCGTTGTATTTAGCTTGTTGTCCTGGGCGAAAAGCTGGGCCAAGTTGACCGTCCACTCGTCGTTCGTGGTCTTTCGAAGGGCATTGAAGCCCAGCGCAACGTTGGTCGTCTCGCTGTTGCCACGAGCGAGCGCGAACCCGAAGTTGCTGCCACCCGACCAGCCTTCCAGCATGCCCGGATGCAGTGACTTCTCGTAGGCCGCCTGGTCGGCAGGCGAGCGCATCGTCGCCACATCGGCGCGCGGGACCGTCTGCACTCCCTGCGTTGTGGCGACCAGCACGTCCGGACCTTCGGAGGTCACGGTGCCCGAAACCAATTGCTTGTCGGCCTTGGTCACTACCAGCGTGTCTTTATCCGAGGAGAACTGGCTCACTTCCGCCCAGTCGATGGAGACATCGCCGGCGTAGCTGGTCTTAATCACCAACTTCTTGCCGTCCATGCTGACGATTGCGCCGCTTAAGTGGTCGCCGTTCTTGAGCGTTACCTGCTCGGCTTGCAGCGCTGCGGCCTGGCACAGCAAGGAAATGAACACGATTGACAAAACTCTTTTCACGACTGTGGTCCTCACTTTTCTTCTTGGGATGGAGAGCAGAAAATCAACTCCGGGGGAGAGCAGTAAGTTCCTGCGGTTGCTGTTTTTCAGTATCCTTCCGCGTTTCGCAACGCGAGCTTAGCGGAGTTCACTGCTTCCAGCACTTGGGGGGGCAAGCTGTGCTGTTCGCTGCGACCATTGAACTTCAACCTCGGTACTTAGCCTCCGAACGGCGGGGAGGCGGGTTCGTAGGGTCCGGCCGCGGCGTGACAGGAGAAGGGTTCTTCCCTCCGCTTCTCCGTTGGACGGCAGCTAACAGTTAGCAGTGTAAATGATACCGATTCTGGCTGAATCGTTCTATGTATGGGAGTCTGAACACGCCTTCCGCCATGCGCAAACGCCCTTAACTGAGCGACTTCGAACCAAGCGAATGCTGGCAAGTTCGGTGTGAATCCCGTAGTCTGTTTGCATCCCGTACTCCCATGACGGAGGGCGCAAGCGGGCGTCCCTGCCCCGGCTTCGGACAGGCCGACGACGATCGAAACCAGTCGTATCGGCGGGAGGACCGTACCATTTGGCGCAACAGCGCCAACTTACAGGATTTGATGATGAGCGCTTTTTACAAGATGTCGGTCGCACCTCGTTGCAAGGCCGTATTGCTCGCCAGCCTGGTGGTCCTCTGGTCCCTGCCAGGCTTTGCCCAACAAACCCCACCGGCGAAGAAGCGTCCTACGCTGGGGTTGGCCCTGCAGGGCGGGGGCGCGCTCGGCCTGGCGCACGTCGGGGTGATCACCTGGATGGAAGAGCATCACATTCCCGTGGATTACGTAGCCGGCACCAGCATGGGAGGTCTGGTCGGCGGAGTGTACGCCACCGGCGACAACGCTGCCGAGCTCCGGCAGGTAGTGAACAGCATCAACTGGGACCGGGTGATGGCCGGACAGACTCCTTTCGACAACCTGTCATTCCGCCGCAAGGAGGACGCCCGCGACTATCCCAACAGCCTGGAGTTTGGCCTGCGCAAAGGATTGCAATTCCCGGCGGGATTTAACTCCGGCCAGCAGGTCTTGCTGATTCTCGACAAGGTGGCAGCTCCCTACTCGGAAATCAAGAGCTTCAACGATCTCCCGATTCCCTTCGCTTGCGTGGCCACCGATCTGGTCAGTGGCAAAGCCAAGGTTTTCCATAGCGGATCGTTGTCGATAGCGCTGCGGTCCACCATGTCGCTGCCGGGTATTTTCTCGCCAGTGCGGGACGACGGTGCTATCTACGCCGACGGAGGACTGTTACAGAACCTTCCCGTCCAGGTGGCGAAAAACATGGGTGCCGACATCGTCCTCGGAGTCCACCTGGCCGAGGAACCGCTGAAGCCCGACGCCAATCTCTCCTCGTTCGCGGTGCTCGGTCAGTCCATCTCGGTGATGATCGCAGCCAATGAACTGCAGAGCATGGAAATGGCAGACGTCCTGCTTTCGGTCCCGGTGCAGAAGTGGGGCGCGCTAAGCTTTAACGACGCTGACGCCATCATCAAAGCCGGATACGACGCCGCCGCTGCCAAGTCCAAAGTGCTGCTGACCTACGCAGTGGACGATGCGACCTGGAATGAATACCTTGCCGAACGCAACTCCCGCCGGATCACCACCACTCCGATTCCCACATTCGTAGCGGTCAAGGGAGTGAATGGGGAGCTCTCGCAAAAAGTTGAGACCCAGATGGCCGGACTAGTCGGCAAGCCCCTCAACTACGACGAATTAGACGCTGCCATCATGCGCCTGAAAGGCATCGGACGATATTCCACCCTCAGCTACGCATTTGTCGAGCAAAACGGCAAGCAAGGTCTCGAGATAAAGACTGAGGAAAACACTTTTGGCCCGCCCATCGTGCGCCCGCTCATTCTGGTCGATGGCTCCAGCCTGAAAAACGTGCAGTTCAACCTCGGGGCGAGAGTAACTTGGCTCGACATTGGCGGCTTCCGCTCCGAATGGCGCAATGACATCGTCCTGTTTTCCCAGTACGGTTTGCGGTCGGAGTATTACCATCCCTTCACTTCGACGACACACTGGTTCGTCGCGCCCAGGCTACTGGCGTACAGCGACCCGCTGTACTTCTACGACAATAATGAACTTGTCTCTACCTACCGCAAGAACTTTGGAGGTGGCGGCCTCGACTTTGGCTACATGTTCGGAAACGTGGGCGAACTGCGCTTCGGCTATGAAGGGGGTTGGGAAAGTTTCCAGCGCCAGGTCGGAAACCCGCAAGAGCTGCCCAGTCTCTCCGGCGGATATGCCGCTGCCAGGGTCTTGTATCGGTTGGACCGCTTGGACGATCCTGTCATCCCTCGCAAGGGTCAGGCCGCAACCGTCGATTTCCAGTGGGTGAACAGCAGTCCATTAGCGGGGGGAGCCTATCCCTGGGTGGAGGTAGCATCACAAAACTTCTTCAAGCTGAATGAGCCTTCCTCGGTGTTCTTAAACGGATTTGCCGGCACCACTTTCAATCATTACGACACCGGCCTGCCGCAGTTTTCGCTGGGTGGTTCGCGGGTCCTGGTTGCCTACGGCCAGAATGAGCTGCTCATGGACAAGTACTTCCTCTTCCAGTTGGGATACCTCCGTCAGATGGCGAAGCTGCCGCCGCTTCTGGGGAGTGGCATCTATTTCCTGGGAATGTACGAGGCCGCGCAGGTTTACGGGCCGCCTCACAGCATGATCAACAAGGCTTCGGGCTTCCCCACCGATGGCGCAGTGGGCTTGGTAGTTAACACGATCTTCGGCCCGGTGGAAGCCGCCTACGCTTACGGCGATACCGGCCACAACAAGTTCTTCTTCCGGATTGGAAGGTTGTTCTAGGGAGGCACAGCATTTCGTGAATATCTGGCGGACTCTCTGCTGAGTCCGCCATTCTTATCTCTGTTATCCCGTATTGTGCAGTCCCGCCGCGATGCCATTCATGGTGGTCCCGATGGCATAGTCCAGTTCCGCACTTTGCTCGCCGCTACGCTTTCTGCGCAACAATTCCACCTGAATCAAACTCATGGGATCGACATACGGGTTACGCAGCCGGATCGAACGCGAGAGTACGGGGTTGCGCTCGAGCAGTTCACGCTGTCCGGTAATCAGCAGAATCATGCGCTGCGCACGCTCGAACTCCTCGGACAGCATGCTGTGTACCCGTTCGCGCAGTCCGGCGTCCTCGACCAGTGACGCGTAGAGCCGCGCAATGGAGAAGTCCGCTTTCGCCATGGCCAGCTCGACATTACGAACCATGTCGGAGAACAGCGGGAACTCAGCCGTCATTTTGCGAAGTGTCTCGTCTTGCTCAAAGCCGCGCGACGCATATTGCTCCAGTGCATAGCCGACGCCAAACCACGCAGGAACGGCGTGGCGGCTCTGCATCCAGCCGAAGACCCAGGGAATGGCGCGCAGGTCATCAAGCCGGCGGCTGCTGCTGCGCCGTGCAGGACGCGATCCGATGCGCGCCAACTCCATTTCGTTGACCGGCGTGGCCTGCTCGAAGTAGCGCAAAACGTCGGGATTCTCGGCGACCTTCTGCCGGTAATGCTGAAACGCCAACTGTGAGAGTTCCTCCATTGGCGCGACCCACTGTTTTTCGTCGCGATGCGAGGCGGTGGTGGGTCGAACCAGGGCACCAAGGCTGGCGGCAATCAGTATTTCGAGGTTCCACTCAGCCAGCGCTGCGTCAGAGTACTTCCAGTTCAAGACTTCTCCTTGCTCGGTAATGCGAATGCGACCGGTGAAGTCGCCGACCGGTTGCGCCAGAATCGCTGAGTGAGTTGGGCCGCCGCCGCGGCCCACCGTACCGCCACGACCGTGGAAAATGCGCAGCTTTACGCCGCACTCGCGCGCCACCTGATGCAGTGCGCGGTGCGCCTGATGCAGCTCCCACGTGCTGGTGAGCATCCCGCCATCTTTGTTGGAGTCGGAGTAGCCCAGCATGACCTCTTGCCAGCCGTGCCATGACGGCAAGAGCGCCTGGTATGCCGGCGAAGTCCACACCTGCCTCATCACGTCGGGCGCCCGCCGCAGGGCGTCAATTGACTCGAACAGCGGCACCGGCATCAGCCCCGGGTCGTTGGCTGAACCTTCTGCCCGGAGCCCCGCTAGCGCGGCCAGCCGCAGAACGGCAAAGACGTCCTCCTCCGTCTCTGCCCCGCTGACGATGTAGCGCATGACCGCCTCGGGCTCGTAGCTCTTTTTCGCCTCGGCCAGCGTTCGCAGTGTGTCCAACAGTTCCATGCTGGACGCCGAAACGTCCGCGACTTGCTGTCCGCCGGCCTGCGCTGTGCTGACCCGGCCAATCTCGAGCAGCACCTCACGATGCTCCCGGGCGTGCTGGCGAATGTCGAGTGTGTGCAGCCGAAAACCAAAGGTGCGGAGCTTGCAGAGCAGGGGATCTATCTGCTCCGCGGCCATGCGTACCCCGCCGCTCTGGCACAGGCTTCGCCGAATAAGTCCGAGATCGTCGCGAAACTCGTCCGCCGACCGGTACGCCTCGGGACGCGAACGCTCGTCGCGAGCGTAACGAAGCCGCGCACCCATCATCAGCAACAACCGGCGGTAAACTTCAGAATGAGGCGTACGCGACAACTCCTCCGCAGGCTCGGCGATCTCCCGCTCGTACTGCGACAGCCGTTGCAGCAGTTCCGGCGATGCCGGAACCTGATGGGTCGAAACCGTCAGCCGCCGCACCAGTAGAGCGAGTTCCTGAACGTAATGCGCTAGTACCATCGTTCGCGCGAGATCCAGCGCCTGACGCGTACATTCCGGCGTTACGAAAGGATTGCCGTCGCGATCGCCGCCGATCCACGAGCCGAAGCGCAGGCATACAGGCAGTGACGCCGTCTGTAACTGTGCGCCATACACCGCGCAGAAGTCGGCGGCGATTCCCTCATAGATTCGGCCCGCGGCCTCAAACAGAGTCATGACGTAGTAGCTGAGACCGGTGCGAATTTCGTCAACCACGGTCGGCTGTTGCAAACGCACCTCGTCGGTTTGCCACAGCGCAGTGATTTCGCTCAGCATGATGTTTTCAGCGGTTTGCGCCTGCAAGTCGGGCAGCGGAAGCTGGTCGAGTTTTTCGAGCTCCGCCGCAATGCGCCTTCGTTTCAGCAGAACCGCTCGGCGCGTGATCTCCGTGGGATGCGCGGTGAATACGGGCTGCACTTCGATTTCCGCAAGTGCTGCCAGCGCCTGTTCCGGGGTGATGCCCGCCTGCATCATGCGCAGCAGCGTGCCGCGAAACGATCCTGCCAACGGCGGTTCATCGGCGTGCAACTCACCGGCGCGGCGGCGGCGCTTGCGGTGATTGGTTTCCGCCAGGTTGGTCAACTCGAAATAGGCGGCAAAAGCCTTGGTGACGCGGTAGGCAGAATCGAGGCTGAGCGCCGCCACCTCGGCTTTGGCTGCCTCCAGCAACGGCCCCGATCCCGAGCCCTCAGATGCGTTGCCTTGCTCACGGTGCTGGATCAGCAGCCGCCGTAGGCGCTCCACCTGATCGAACAGTTCCGGGCCAGCTTGCTCCGTCAGCACGCGCCCGAGCAAGATGCCCAGGGAGCGGACGTCGCGCCGCAGCGGGGCATCTTTGCTTGCGTCCGAACTTCTGGCAGTCAACTCCGCTAGTCGATCCGCCTGGTTTGCCGCTCCCCACAGCGGCGGGGTGGTTTCCATCTACGTATTTTAGGGATGAATCGCTATTGCAGGAAGTGCGCGGATGTCCTTTCCACCGCACCCGTGTCTATGTGACCATTGCTGCGGATTCCATCCAAGGGAGAATCGATTGTCCGCTCCGCCAGCGCACACCTGCAAGCACATTCGGCCGTCGTCACTTCGTTACTCGGGATTTATCAGATTCTGCTTGCTGCTCGCGGCTTTGACGGCAAGCATGGGAGCCCAACAACTGCCGCAGCGCGATAACAAGAGGCTCATTGCGCCCGCTCCTCCCATGGGATGGAACAGTTGGGACTCCTACGGCGAAACCGTCACAGAAGCGCAGGTGCGCGAAAACGCCGACTGGATGGCCAAGCACCTCAAGCAGTTCGGATGGCAGTACGTAGTAATCGATGAGGGATGGTACGTGCAAAACCTCGGGGCCAAACCCAGCGACGTCAAGTTTTCGCTTGATGAGAACGGCCGCTTCCTTCCCGTCGCAGACCGCTTCCCTTCCTCCGCTAACGGCGCAGGATTCAAACCCTTGGCCGACTACATTCATTCCCTCGGTCTTAAATTCGGCATTCACATTATGCGCGGAATTCCCCGTGCATCGGTGGCGAAGAATCTGCCCATCGCCGACTCTCCCTACACCGCCAAGGAAGCTGCAATCGAAGACGATACTTGCCCGTGGAATTCCTTCATGTACGGCATACAGACCGCGCCCTCGGGACAGGCGTATTACACCTCGATCGCCAATCTATACGCGAGTTGGGGCGTCGATTTCATCAAGGCCGACTGCATCTCCGACCATCCCTACAAACCGGAAGAAATGCGCATGATCGCTCTCGCCATTCTCTTCTCCGGCCGCGAGATGTTACTCAGCGTTTCGCCCGGCCCGACGTCGGTGGACAACGCCAAAACCGTCTCGGACTACGCTGAGATGTGGCGCATCTCCGACGATTTCTGGGACCACTGGGGCCCCCTGCCCGATAAACCATGGTCGCAAGGAGTACGCGCACAGTTCGTTACGGCCGCGAAATGGGCGTCTTTTCACGTTCCCGGACGTTGGCCCGACGCCGACATGCTCCCGCTCGGCCACCTCCCGCATCCCGGAGACGGCGGCCCACCCCGCAATACGAACCTCACGCACGATGAGCAAGTCACACTCTTGACACTGTGGTGCATCTTCCAGTCGCCGCTCATCATGGGCGGAGACCTGCCCACCAGCGACGAATGGACTACGAAGCTGCTGACCAATGCTGAGGTACTTGCGGTCGATCAGCACGCCTCCGACCGTCGCCCCGTGATTTCGACCGATACCGCCGCGGTTTGGACGTCCAAGCCTGCCGACGGTCGCGGCTATTACGTCGCCGTGTTCAACCTGGCAGACAAAGAGCAAACCCTTAGCTACGACTGGACCAAGCTCCAACTGCCTAAGGGGCCGTATGCGGTCCGCGATCTGTGGGATGCCAGAGACCTCGGCGACGCCGCGACCTTAAAGGTACTTCTGCGTCCACATGCCTCGGTCTTGTACCGGGTGGTGGCAAAACCGTAAAGGCGGGCATCGCCTTCTAGAATAGAATCGCACTCCAGTGTCACGGGGTCGCATGCGATTGGAGCCACGCCTTGCACACGCCCATCCAGGTTTTCCGGCTGCGATTGTGGCGTCTTCCATTGTTATTGACGTGGCTGCTGATTGCTCCCAACTTGTCGGCCGAGCCATCGCAAGGCCGCATCACTGGCAAAGTTCTTGACCCGCAAGGTGCGACCGTAACCGGTGCCCGAGTGTCCCTATTGAATGCCGCCGGCACCAGTGTCCGCGAGACTACCAGCGACCCTCAGGGTGATTTCGTTCTCGAAGATATCGGCCCGGGTTCGTACCAGCTTTCTGTCGAAGCAAGGGGCTTTCTTTCGGTCATTACGAACATAGGAGTATCGCGCGGCCAGCAACAGGTGGTCACCGCACAGTTTCAGCAGGTCGCCTCGGCGGTGCAGTCGATGACCGTGGTTGCGTCGGCTCCGTCGTCACTGTCGCCGGACCCTGCACAAAGCATCGTTGTGCACGATGAAGTCCTCGATGCCAACCCCGGACGCCCAGGCGCGCCCATTTCCATCCCTGGCCTGCCCATCGAAACCGCTGCCGGGGGCATCAAGGCGCCGCAATATTTCGCTCCCGGCGTCGCCGGCGACCACGGCGAGCCGATCGCGCAGTATTTCCAGATCAGCAATTTCCTCTATCCCAACAATCTCCCGGCCAACGCCCACGGAAATGGCTACGCGGACCCCAACGTTCTTATCCCGCTGACGATTGATTCGGTGGATGTGGACGGCGGCGCATTCAACGTTCGCGAAGGCAATAACTCCATCGACGTTGCCGCCGCCTACGCGCCTCGGTCGCGCCTCAACAGTTTCCTGCAGCTTACTGGGGACTACCGCGACGCCGACATAATGGCTGGCTGGAGTCCCACCAACCCCGACACCCACGCCTGGATCGCAGGAGAGTTCGCCTTCGGTAACGGCCTTCTCGAGCGGCTTGAGCACCGCCAGCAATACAAGCTCAACGGTTTCCGCGAATATCACTTCGGCCCCCACAACCTCACACTGTTCGGTGTCGGCTACTACGGGTTCTCTTACCTCCCTGGGCTCATACCAATCGCTGTGCCCGTGCCCGGCGATACCATTGACAACCGCCAGCGCGACATCACCCACACCTTGCTCCTGGTTGCCACTGACAACTGGAAGCTAAGCCAGCAGCGCCAGTTGTCTTTTTCCGGCTTCTACCGGAACTATGCGCTGCAACTGCGCTCGAATTTCGGCGACGGCCTCATCCAGCAGAGCGAAACTCGCAACGTCGTCGGTGGCGAGGCCATGTACATCCAGAGTGTCCGCTCGTGGCTCGCGGTGATGGCGGGAGTGGACCTGCGCCGCGACGCTCCCCGGAATCTCGATTTGAAAAAGATCGACGATGCCGGTGTCTTTCAGCCCGTCACCAGCAACAATCTGACGATGAGCTTCGTCGAGCCTTTCGCCTCTCTCGACGGCACGGCCAGCCGCTATCTGCACTTCAACCTCGGCTTCCGGCAGGAAGAGGTTTGGATGAACAACCAGGACCTTATCAATCCGCAAAACTCATTCGACCGGCTGGCTACGCTCACGCTGCCCAAGGCGACTCTGACGCTGCTTCCGCCCGATCGGTGGTATCTTCCCATTGTTTCGTTTAGCTATGGCGAGGCATTTCATACCAACGATCCGCGCATCGGCAATGGCACTCACCAGCCAACTCTGCTGGCGCCCTCGCGGGCCTATCAATTGGTCGTTTCGAAAGTGATCAAGCAGACGCAGTTCTACCTCACGCTGCGGCGCGTCTCAAACTCACTGGAACTGGCGAAAATCGATCCGGACACGGGTTTGCAGGAGGTAGTAGGACCTTCGTTGAACAGAGTGATTTCGATTTCCGCCCAACGCAACTTCTCGCGCGGAAGCTTCTACATCTCCTACGCCCAAGCCGATGCCCGCGACCGTATCACCGGCGATCCTGTTCCCGAAGCACCCCGCACTATCGTGGACGCCGTGGCCTCGCTCAACCAACTTCCCTGGAACCTGCGCGTGCGCGGCGAGTACGAATTCGTGAAGGCCAAGCCCCTCGGCGACGGCTTCACGGGCGTGCCCGTCAACGAGGTCCGCGGCGCCATCTTGCGCACCTTCCTCGAAGATCGCATGTCCATCGCGGTCAACTTCCTGATCGCCGACGGGTACACGGGTCAAACTACCGAGGTGTTGGCACTTCCCACTGACCCAGTCCCCGTTGAGCGCGTGGTGGGCGTACCGATGAAGTCCTACGTGGGGCTGAGCTGGACGTACTACTTCAGGCGCTGACCGGGCGGTAAACGCTCCCGCGGCGTCGCTGCGGCGCGATCTCAATCAACATCACGACTGGCATCGTCATATGGTGAACTGACGGACGGGTTCGCGACTGGCAACGGAAATGTTGCTGTGCGATACTGAGAAGGTTCCCAGCTGTAATACCAGTGATTACGGCCTTGCTTCCCAACGCCGGGATGGCGGAACTGGCAGACGCAGCGGACTCAAAATCCGCCGAGGTTCACCCCTCGTGGGGGTTCGACCCCCCCTCCCG
>Ga0207826_1000373_pt1 | contig 12813 bp, 15 predicted proteins | sample LuqExpMetageno80_FD_187837 | JGI IMG/M metagenome (GOLD analysis project Ga0207826, IMG submission 187837) | Tropical forest soil microbial communities from Luquillo Experimental Forest, Puerto Rico - Sample 80 (SPAdes) | ecosystem: Environmental > Terrestrial > Soil > Tropical forest ... | reverse complement strand
GGCTCGAGTGGCTTCGCTCCGATCACCTGCACGACCTTGTAGCCGCCGTCCTTAAGCTTCTGCAGGATCTCCGGCACGGCCTTGGCGGTCGCCGGCTGGAAGTCATGCATCAGGATGATGCCTTTGCCGTGTTTCTCGAGCTTCGTCATCACCGATTTTACGACCTGCTCGGGCTGGCGCATTTTGAAGTCGAACGAATCGAAGTCGGTCGAGAAGATGCCGACGTTGCGCTCGCCGAGATATTTCACGAGTTCCGGCGGATGCCGCAGTGCCGGGAAGCGGAAGAACGCCGCAATCGGCTTGTTTCCGGCTGCGATGCTGACCGCCGCGATGCCCTTTTCAATCTCGTCCTTGCCTTCCTGCTCGGTCAATCGCGAGAGATCCTTGTGCGACCAGGTGTGCGAGCCGACGGTGTGCCCCGCCGCGATCACCTGTTTTAAAATTTCAGGATGCCATCCGGCGTGCTTGCCGATCGGAAAGAAGACCGCCTTGGTGCATTGATCCGCGAGCGCTTTGAGCACCGCCGGTGTGTTGCCCGGCCACGGCCCGTCGTCGAAGGTGAGCACCACTTCCTTGTCGCGCAGGAAGTCGTAGGCTTTGAAATGTTCGAAGCCGAAGCCGGGACCGCCCGTGGTGTCGATCTCGACCGCGCGCGCGACGCCGAGCGCATTCGGATTGCCGCACTTGGCGGGAGCTTCTTGCCCCCATGCGGCGCTGCCGAGCGCCGAAACCGAAATCACAACAGCCAACGCCAGAGCGCTACGCATCACGATCTCCGTTTGCAGTTATTCTTAACTCTATTCAGCCTGATCTTAACCATGCGAGTCAAATGAGCTGTCAGAAAAATGCTGCAATTGCTGCGTTCGTTCAGTAACTCGACGCAAGCATGGTTAATAACGGAGCCGTTGCGTCTTTTCTGCAACAGGCATATCTCACCGTTCAAGGGAACTCGTATGGCCTCGAACGCCGCCGCGCTTCAATTCCGCCCGCTGCTGCTGCTTGGCAGCGCAGGCGCGCTCGTGATCGTCGTCGCGGCGGCACTGTGGGGATGGTACGGAACGACGGTGTTCTTTGAGATGGTGCGCACCGGCTGGGCCGCGTGCTTCTGATCGTTCGAGGTCCCCGGTGAATTCACGCACGTCGCATATTCTGATTGTTTTCGCGGCTTTTTTCGCAGGCCTCGTATTGTTTCTTGCTGTGTTCATGTACGCGACGGGGCAGTTCGGCGGTCCCGGCACGTCCACGTCTGCGATCGGCGGTTCATTCAAATTGACCGATCAGAACGGGCAGCCGATCAGCGACGATGATCTCAAGGGCAAGCCGTTCCTCGTCTTCTTCGGCTACACGCATTGTCCGGACGTTTGTCCAACAACGTTATTCGAAGTGTCTGAAGTGATGCGCTCGCTCGGCAAGGACGCCGATCGCGCGAAAGCGCTGTTCGTCACCGTCGACCCCGAGCGCGACACGCCGGCGGTGCTGAAGGACTATCTGTCGAGTTTCGATCCAAATTTGATCGGCGTGACGGGCGATGAAGCCGCGCTGAATACGGTCGAAAGGGAATATCGCGTCTATGCGAAGAAAGTGCCGACCGGAAAGGACGGCGACTACAGCATGGATCACAGCGCGGTTGTCTATTTGATGGACAAGCGCGGCCGCTTCGTCGCGCCGTTCAAGCTCGACCGCAAGCCGGAAGAGGCCGCGGCGGAGCTGAGGAAGTATATGTAAATTCTTGTTCGCTGGTGTGTGCAAATGCGCGGAAGCGTGCAATGCGAGTTGTGCCCACCATCAGCGCCGCTAGTCCCCGCCGAATGCCCCAGGAGGGCGGACGCGCTCCTTCGGAGCGCCCTCTGAGGCGGATTAGGGCTGCGGGCCGCACTGGTGCCTGTGAATAACTAGGAAAGCGCCGGAATCTCGGGTTGTTACGTGTTCCGTCGCACCCGCCGGCAGAAACGCCCGTGTCTCTGGCCTAAGATAGGGGACCGATTCGCCCCGTTCGACAGACCCAACGCCCGCGTCAAAAGCGCGGGACCACCGCATGCGCTTCTCGCCGCAGTTCCTCGACGAGCTGAAAGCCCGGCTTCCGGTCTCGGAGGTCGTGGGCAAGCGCGTGAAGCTCATCCGCGCTGGCCGCGAGTTCAAGGGCCTCTCGCCGTTCAACAAGGAGAAGACGCCGTCCTTCTTCGTGAACGACCAGAAGCAGGCGTGGTTCGATTTCTCCTCCGGCAAGAACGGCTCGATCTTCGACTTCGTCATGCAGAGCGAGGGCGTGACCTTCCCGGAAGCGGTCGAGCGCCTTGCCGCGATGGCCGGCATGCCATTGCCAAAGGTGTCGCGCGAGGACGAGGAGCGCGAGCAGAGGCGCAAATCGCTGCACGAGGTGATGGAGCTTGCGGCAAAATTCTTCGAGGCGACGCTCGCCTCGCGCGCCGGTGCGAAGGCGCGTGGCTATCTTGCTGACCGCGGGCTCGATCCAGCAACGCAATCGAAATTCCGGCTCGGCTATGCGCTGGCGGACCGCTTCGCGCTGAAGGAGCATCTGGGCGCACAGGGCGTGCCGGTGCCGGACATGATCGAAGCGGGCCTGCTGATCGGGGGCGACGACATTCCGCTGCCTTACGACCGTTTCCGCGACCGCGTGATATTTCCGATCGGGGACTTGCGTGGGCGCATCATTGCGTTCGGCGGGCGCGCGCTGGAGAAGGACGCGCAGGCGAAATATCTCAATTCGCCGGAGACGCCGCTCTTTCACAAGGGAGCGAATTTGTACAATCTCGCGCCGGCGCGGCAGGCCGAGCACGACGGCGCAACGGTTATCGCGGTGGAAGGCTACGTCGATGTCATCGCGATGGTGACCGCCGGTTTTCCGGCGACCGTCGCGCCGCTCGGCACCGCGCTGACCGAAGATCAGCTCGCTCTGCTCTGGCGCATGGCGGACGAGCCGGTGCTCTGCTTCGACGGCGACAAGGCGGGCGTGCGTGCCGCCTATCGCGCGGTCGATGTCGCGCTGCCGCGGCTCAAGCCCGGCAAGAGTCTCAAATTCGCGCTGCTGCCGGAAGGCCAGGACCCGGACGACCTCGTGCGCGCGGCCGGACGCGAGGCCATCGCCGACGTCATCAATGCGGCGCGGCCGCTCGCGGGCATGCTGTGGGCGCGCGAGACGGAAGGGCATCAGTTCGACACACCGGAGCGCCGCGCGGCGCTGGAAGCACGGCTCAACGAGGTGACAAACGGGATCGCGGACGAGACCGTGCGGCGCTACTACCGTGAGGATTTCCGCGACCGGCTCGCCCAATTCCTCAAGCCGCCCGCAATGGCGGCCGGCATGCGCTGGCAGCCGCAGCGCAGCGGCGAGCGGGGGGCGCGCGGCGAACGCGGCCGCTTCCCGCGCCGGCAGGCCGAGGCCGGACGCAACATGCCCTACGTCGTGGTCAGCCAGCAGCTCGCGAGCAGCCCCGTGCATCGCGGCTTCCGCACGGCCGTGCCCCGGCGGGAGGCGCTGATCCTGCAGGCCGCGCTCAATCATCCGTGGCTTTTGCACGACCACCTCGAGGAGCTCAGCCATCTCGAATTCCGCCATTCCGACGCCGAACGGCTGAAAGCGACCCTGATCGACATCGCTGCGCGTGCGGCGACCCTCGACCCGGCCGCGCTAAAGGCGGAACTTTTCGCCCGCAATCTTTCCGGCGTGGTCGAGCGGGTCACCGCCGCGATCACGACCGCCTCGGTGTGGGGGGCGCGCGAGGGCGCGGCGCCCGACGACGTTCTGGTTACCTGGAGCCAGCTCATCGGCTTGCATCGACAGTGGCATTCACTACTTAAGGAGCTCAAAGACGCTGAGCAGGCGCTCGGCGAGGACGCGAGCGAAGCCAATTATTTACGGTTGTGCGACGTGAAGGCGCGGCTCTCGACGATGGAAGGGACGGAAGCCCTCATCGAGGGTTTCGGCGCCTCTTCCGGACGCGGCTCGCGTGCTTTATAGAGCCGCCGGTTTTGGGGGCTTACGCATGATGGACCGGTGGCCAACGGGTCGATTGCCGCCGCGTCCGTTGAGGTTAATCCCGGCTTAAACCGGGTGCGGGAACACTGACGACCTGATTCGGGGCGTGCCGCCTCCCGGCACGGCCCTTTTTGGCTGTAGGCCCGCTTTTTTGACGCAAAGCGGCGGCAGGACCTGACGGTCCAGGAGAGCGACGGATGGCGAGCAAAGCAAAGGCGACGCAGGCGAAGGAAGAGGCGCCGGAGAAGGAAGGCGAGGGCGCCCCCGATACGCCGCTGCCGTTGCTCGATCTCACCGACGCGGGCGTCAAAAAGATGATCAAGGCCGCCAAGAAGCGCGGCTACGTCACGCTCGATCAGATCAACGAGGTGATGCCGTCGGGCGAGGTCTCCTCCGACCAGATCGAGGACATCTACGGGATGCTCTCCGAGATGGGCATCAACGTCGTCGAGAACGAGGACGCCGGCGAGGATAACGACGAGAAGGCGGAAGAGGCGGCCGACGACGACGAGGAGGACACGGGCTCCGATCTCGTCGAGGCGAAATCCAAATCGCTGGCCACCACCGAGAAGAAAGAGCCGTCCGAACGTACCGACGATCCCGTACGCATGTATCTGCGCGAGATGGGCTCGGTCGAATTGCTCTCGCGCGAGGGCGAGATCGCGATCGCCAAACGCATCGAGGCCGGCCGCGAGGCGATGATCGCGGGGCTGTGCGAGAGCCCGCTCACCTTCCAGGCGATCATCATCTGGCGCGACGAGCTCAACGAAGGAAAGGTCTTCCTGCGCGACATCATCGATCTGGAAGCGACCTATGCCGGTCCCGACGCCAAGCAGGCGCCGGCCGCGCCCGTCGGTCCGGATGGCAAGCCGCTCGGCACGCCAGTGCCCGGCGCGCCGCATCTGCAGGTCGTGCAGACACCGTCGCCGCCGGCCGCGCCCGCCGCAGCGACGCCGTTCAAGCCCGCCGCCGACGAGGACGGCGAGGAAAAGGATCCGGGCGAGATCGCGGCGGAAGCCGATTTCGACGAAGACGACATGGAAGGCTCGCTCTCGCTCGCCGCGATCGAGGCGGAGCTCAAGCCGAAGGTGCTCGAGACCTTCGACACCATCGCCGACAGTTTCAAGAAGCTGCGCCGCCTGCAGGATCAGGACATCGAGCTCCGCTTGAAGAGCGACTCACTGTCGCCCTCGCAGGAGCGCAAGTATAAAAAGCTGAAGGACGAGATTATCGCCGAGGTGAAGTCGCTCCGGCTCAACCAGGCGCGCATCGATTCGCTCGTCGAGCAGCTCTACGACATCAACAAGCGCCTCGTGTCGAACGAAGGCCGGCTGATGCGGCTCTCCGAAAGTTACGGCGTCGCGCGCGACGACTTCCTGCGCAACTACATTGGCTCCGAGCTCGACCCGCGCTGGCTCAACCGCGTCTCCAAGCTCTCCGCCCGCGGCTGGAAGAACTTCGTTGGCGCCGAGAAGGAGCGCATCAAGGACATCCGCAGCCTGGTGCATGACCTCGCGGCGCAGACCGGCGTCGAGATCGCCGAATTCCGCAAGATCGTGCAGATGGTGCAGAAGGGCGAGCGCGAGGCGCGCCAGGCGAAGAAGGAAATGGTGGAGGCGAACCTGCGCCTCGTCATCTCCATCGCCAAAAAGTACACCAACCGCGGCCTGCAGTTCCTCGACCTGATCCAGGAAGGCAACATCGGCCTGATGAAGGCGGTCGACAAGTTCGAGTACCGCCGCGGCTATAAATTCTCCACCTATGCGACGTGGTGGATCCGGCAAGCGATCACTCGCTCGATCGCCGACCAGGCCCGAACTATCCGCATCCCAGTGCACATGATCGAGACGATCAACAAGATCGTGCGCACGAGCCGGCAGATGCTCAATGAGATCGGCCGCGAGCCGACGCCGGAGGAGCTCGCCGAGAAGCTCGGCATGCCGCTCGAGAAGGTGCGAAAGGTTCTCAAGATCGCCAAGGAGCCGCTCTCGCTCGAAACGCCGATCGGCGACGAGGAGGATTCGCACCTCGGCGATTTCATCGAGGACAAGAACGCGATCCTGCCGATCGACGCGGCGATCCAGTCGAACCTGCGCGAGACGACGACGCGCGTGCTTGCCTCGCTCACGCCGCGCGAGGAGCGCGTGCTGCGCATGCGCTTCGGCATCGGCATGAACACCGACCACACGCTGGAAGAGGTCGGCCAGCAGTTCTCGGTGACGCGCGAACGCATCCGTCAGATCGAGGCCAAGGCGCTGCGGAAGCTGAAGCATCCGAGCAGGTCGAGGAAGCTGCGGTCGTTCCTCGACAACTGAGTCACCACCCGTTCGTCCCCGCGAAAGTTGGGACCCAGAGCTCAAAACGGCGGGCAATTGCCCGCCGGTTTGCTTGCGCGCTTGGCGTCGGCACGCTTCCATACAGCTGACGAGAAGGCGGCACCGACATGAGCGACGAGAGCGATCCGCGCGGTACGCTGACGGTGCGCATCAGCGCGATGCCGGCGGACACAAATGCCAACGGCGACATCTTCGGCGGCTGGGTTCTCTCGTGCATGGATCAGGCCGGCGGGATTGCCGGCGTCGAACGCGCGCGCGGCCGCGTCGTCACTATCGCGCTCGACGCGATGAAGTTCATAAGGCCCGTGCGAGTGGGCGACGTGCTCGAGGTCTACACGGAGGTGGAATCGATTGGCCGCACTTCGATGAAGATCCACGTCGAGGCCTGGGCACGGCGCTTCCAGACGCACATCCATGAGAAGGTGACGGACGCGAACTTCACCTTCGTCGCGATTGATGACAATGGCCGTCCGCGCCCGATCCCGGCGACTTGAGTTTGCGTTTCGACCTTAGCGCCCGCGCGCTTGAGCGCGCTGAGTTATAGCTCTCCTGACCAGACGAAGACGTGCGGCCGCGAGGACCGTTCCGCGCGACGTGGACGGGATCGGCAAGGCAAGGGGCGTCGACGCCCGCTATACTCTCCACATGTCCTCCCGCTCCGCGATCTCATCCGCGCTGCGCTATCTCGCGCCGCGCCTGCCGGCGCACGAGTTCGCCGCGGTGGTCGATCACGCGATGGATAGTCCGGGCTTAAACGTCGCCTCGCCTGAGAATGCGGCGTGGCTGTCGCTCGTCGCTTATGCGCGGCACTCGATGACCGAATACGACGAGCTTTTGGCGCAGGGCTACGATCGGGACAGCGCGCTTTTTTGTCGCCGATGACCTTCAGGATGTGCTCGCCGCATGGGGCGTGCGGCGCAAGCTCAATCCGGACGAATGAGCCGCGCGTCTACCCCGGCGCGGCACCGGGCGGCGCGGGCGGAAGGCTCGGCGCGCGATGCACGACGGTGAGCGTGAGGTACGCGCCAATGCACGAGCCGAGCGCCGCGAACAGCACGTAGATCCAGTTGTTCGTGTAGCTGATCACCGCGAAAGACGAGAGCAGATACCAGACGCTGCTCCAGGTCGCAGCGGGCACGCGCTTGCGCGCCACCACCGAGGCCGTGAACATGACGTAGGTGGCGTCGGTCAACGCGGTAGCGACCACAACGCCGGCCGCGATGAGCGGGTCGATGTGCGAGGGCCACATGCGGATCGATCCCTTGTTTGGGAAAGACCACCGAGTTTGGTGCGCGCTCAGAACGAAATGACGGCAGACAAGCCACCTCATGCTTCGAGACGTGCTTCTTCGAAGCGCTATTCTGAGGCAGATGGCTCAATGCACCTGCTTCACGCCGTCATCGACGACGCGCAGTTCGATTTCGCCGATCAGGTCCGCGCGCGCGGCATTCGCCTTCTCGATCGCGGCGTCCGTCTGCTCCCACGTCGTCGCGTTGGAGCCGAGCAGCACGATCCCGGCGATCACCGCCGCAAGCGCGGCGAGGAAAAGGCTCGGCCAGAAATACACGAAGCCTATGAGCGTGCAGACGAGCCACGCCGCGCCCGCGAGGATCGCGATCTTCGCCGCGCGCGAGAGCTTGCGGCAGCGCTCGCGCCGCGTCATCAGGCTCTCGATCTCGTCTTCCAGCCGCGCGATTGCCTCGCGCGCGTCCTCGCCGTGCATCACGGGGCGACCATGACACAGCGCGTGCGCTGCGATAAGGTCGCCGCCATGCGCGGACGAATCGCAAGCCTCATTTGTCTTCTGCTGCTCGCGGCCACGCTCGGCGGCTGCACCAAGTGCGGCTGGATCTGGGAACAGGGCCCGCGCGCCTGCCATTCCGACGCGCCAAAGTGAACCGGTCGTCCTCGCTTTATCGAGGAGGACAACCGATCGGCGCTACTCCGCCTTAGCGTCCTTGAAATACGGCTCGACCTTGCCGGAAAGCTTGATCGTCAGCGGATTGCCGTAGCGATCCTTCGCCTTACCGGCGGGCACGCGGATCCAGCCCTCACTGACGCAGTATTCCTCGACGTTGGTCTTCTCCTGCCCGTTGAAGCGGATGCCGACGTCGCGCTGCAGCACGTCGCCGTTGAAGTACGGGCTGCGCGGGTCGACGGCGAGGCGGTCGGGCGGGGTCTCGGGCGTGTCGGTCATGCCGCGCCTTCTCTCACGGCCGAAGCCGCAGAGGCAAGGCACTTACTTCTTTGACTCGCTCGGCGCGTTCGGCTGGGAGGGCGCGCGCATCTGCGCCCATGGATCGTTCTTCGGCTGCACCGTATTCGGCATGTTCTTCAGCGCGTTGTTGTATTGGCGGTCGAGCGCCGCCTTCTCCCGCTTCTCCGCGGCGTCCTGCGCCTCGCGGCTCGGGTCCTGCTGCGCATGCGCGGCCGGCACGAGGAGGGCAGCAAGCGCGCCTGCGAGAATGAGCTTACGCATGAGCGATGATTCCCTGAATTTGCGGCAGAAATACCACTTGGCCTCGCCCGGCTCAATCGCCGGCCGCTTGCCTGCGACGCATTGCCCGGGCAGAACGGACGCTGAAGCAGACAGGAGCTGAAAACTTGTCCCTCGCGCACGATCTGCCGCCGGCCAAAACCATCGTCCCGCGCCATGACTGGACGCGCGCGCAAGTGAAGTCGCTGTTCGAATTGCCCTTCCCCGAGCTCGTCTTCCGGGCAGCCCAGATGCACCGGCAGTTCTTCGATCCCACCGAGGTGCAGATCTCGACGCTCCTGTCGATCAAGACCGGGGGCTGCCCGGAGGATTGCGCCTACTGCCCGCAGTCCGCCAAGTTCGACACCGGCGTGGACGCCGGCAAGCTAATCGATGTCGATACCGTGCTCGCCGAGGCGCGCGCGGCCAAGGCGGGCGGGGCCACCCGCTTCTGCATGGGCGCCGCCTGGCGCTCGCCGAAGGACCGTGACCTCGACAAGGTCTGCGCCATGGTCGAGGGCGTGAAAGCGCTCGGCATGGAGACGTGCGTCACGCTCGGGATGCTCACCGGCGATCAGGCGCAGAAGCTGAAAGACTCCGGCCTCGATTATTACAACCACAACCTGGACACCTCGCCGGAATTCTACGGCGAGATCATCACCACGCGCTGCTATCAGGACCGGCTCGATACGCTCGAGCACGTGCGCGATGCCGGCATCAATGTCTGCTGCGGCGGCATTGTCGGCATGGGGGAGGGGGTCGACGATCGCGTCGGCCTGATCGCGACGCTCGCCTCGCTGCCGGTGCATCCGGAAAGCGTGCCGATCAACATGCTGGTGCAGGTCGAAGGCACGCCGCTCGCCGGCTCCCTCAAGCTCGATCCGCTCGATTTCGTGCGTACGATCGCGGTCGCGCGCATCACCATGCCGGCCTCGATGGTACGGCTGTCCGCCGGCCGCGAGGAAATGAGCGAGGAGACGCAGGCGCTGTGTTTTCTCGCCGGCGCCAACTCGATTTTCTACGGGCCGAAATTGCTCACGACCGCCAATCCCGCGCGCGACCGCGACATGGCACTGCTCGACAAGCTCGGAATGCGGCCGGCCGAATAATTTGGCTACATCACTTTGTGCGATTGCGGTGCATCCAGCCGCGCACGCACGCGCTCGGCCGCGATCAACAAATCCAGCGCGCGCCATGGTTTTTGCATGAACACGGCGTTGTCTGGAATTTGTTTGACGCGGTCGTCGCCCGCGCCGGATGTGACGATCACCAGGACTTCGGGCAATTCATCGTGCACGGTGTTAGCGAGTTCCACGCCGTTGATGCGGCCCGGGAGCGTCGCATCGGTATAGACCAGCGCCATCTCCTCGCGCCTGTCCTGCATCAGCGCGAGCGCCTCTTCGGCATTTTCGCATTCGACCACCTCGAAGCCGGACTCTTCGAACAGAGTTCCCACGAGACAACGCTGGTCTTCGTCTTCCTCGACGACGACCACAGTCGTTGCGTGAAACGGCTTCGATCGACCCATGCCTGCCTCCGCCGGATTTTGATGCATTGTGCGAACGCAAGCGGAGGCATGATGTTCATTTGGAACAATAAAATTTTAAAACAACGCGCCGCTGGATTTAATTTTACTGTGTCCGGCACGGGATCAGTGCGGCAAGCGCGAGCCAATCTCGGCGCGTAGGCTGCCGAGATTGATCTGTCTCGCCTTTTTCGACACCGCTTTCATACTGCGATGGAGGCGAATGGCTATCAGTCGCGTGGGAAGCCCCGTTCCCCACATCTTTTTCAAGGTCGAGACGTCTTGTTCCGACCAGGGACGTGTGAGCGGTGGACGCACGATGGCGGCTCGTCGATACTTATCTGCGTCGACAAGCCGTGTAATAATCGTGGGTTCCGGAGATTGTAATTTTATTTACGAGCGTTCGTGGGCATTTGCCAACCGTTCAGCTTCCGCGCGGCTTCCCGTATTGCAGGACCTGCACTTTTTCCATTGTGACCAGCCCGCTCGACATCATGCCGTCGAGGACTGGCAGGAAGCCGTCGATCTTCTCCTGCGTGTCGACGATCTCCACCACGATCGGCAGGTCTTGCGATAGCCGCAGAATTTTCGTCGTGTGAATATGGCTCGAGCGTCCGAATCCGATTGCACCGCGAAACACGGTCGTGCCGGCTAGCTGCATCTCGCGCGCCTTGAGCACGATTGCTTCGTGCAATGGCAAATTGCCGGAGCGGTCATCCTCACCGAAATAGATGCGGAGCAGGACGGCATCGCGTGGGAGTTCCATGGTCACACCCATTTCATGGCGTTGATGCTCAGGGCGAGGATATGGCCGGCCCATACAGCGGCGAGACAGAGCACGACCGATCCGACGATATTGCCGCCGACATAGAACCACTCACCGTCGTTCATCAGATTCAGGGTCTGCAGGCTGAACGAGGAGAACGTGGTGTAGCCGCCGCATATGCCGATCATGACGAACTGCCGTCCGGTGGTGCCGACGAAGACGCGGCCGTCCGGTCCAGTCAAAGTCGCGAAGAAGCCGATAATGAAGGAGCCGGTGACGTTCACAATCAGCGTGCCCCACGGAAAGGTCTCACCAATCAACTGCGCCGTCACGCCGGAAATGAAGAAACGGGCGAGCCCGCCCAATGCACTACCGACGGCGATCCAGAAATACGTAACCATGTCTCATGTCCCACGTGACTCAGAGCAAATCGGTTGGGCAGGGACGCCGGTCTATTTGACGACCAGCACAGGGCAGGGAGCGAGCTGGAGAATACGGTCGGCCCGGCTGCCGATCAAACGCTCATATAAAGCCGAGTGGCCGGTCGCGCCGATCACCAACAAGTCCGCTCGAATCTCCGCGGCGAGCTGCACGATGTCGCGCACCGGGTGTCCGGCAAGCACATGTGTCTTGATCTTGAGACCGCGCTCGGCAGCCATGGCGTTCGCGCGCTGGATCACGGTATGGAATCGGCGCGAGGCCGTGCCTGTCTGCTCGCGGATTTCTTCGATGAACTCCGGCGCGTAGTAGATCTCTTCAACGCACACCATGTGCAGATCGCTGCCGTTGTGGCGGGCGAGATCGAGTGCATAAGACAGCGCTTTGAACGCGTGATCGGAGCCGTCATTGCCGTGCAGGATGGTCTTGAACATCGACTCCGCTCCTATTCCGCCGCGTTTGTGACCGGTTCGATTTCCGGCTCGTTGTCGGGCTTCGGCAGCAGGTGCTTCGGCAGGTAGAACGCGTTGGCGATCAGAGTCGGGACGACCGCGCTGCCAATCACGGCGGCGACCAGGATCGAGTACTGCGATGAATCGATGATGCCGTGCGAGAGGCCGAACAGCGACGAGATCGTGCCGAAGGTGAGACCGGTCGACATCAGAAGCGTCGTGTAGCCGGCTTCCGGGTGCGGCGATCTATAATATTTCGTCACCGGATAGACGCCGACGATCTTGCTGACGATCTTCGTGATCAGCATGAAGAAGAACGCGAACGGTGCGGCCATGAGCGCAGGGATCGACACGAACGAACCGGCGCGGATGAAGTAGAATGGCGTGAGGAATCCGAAGGTCAATGTCCGCAGGCGCCGGATGAGCACGTGGTCCTTGCCGACCGTGCCGGCGAGCACCATGCCGATGACATAGGCGGGGAGCACCGCCTCGCTATCCGCCCAGCCAGCGAGCGCGCCCATGCCGAGCAGGCAGAGCAGCAGGAATTTGGTTTCCAATTCCGACGGACGGTTGCCGTACAGGCGGAAGAGGCGCGGTGTCAGCCACGGCAGGATCGCGAACACGACGACGGCGGCGACGGCAAAGATCAGGGTCCTGAACGTGAACGGCGCGAAGATGAATCCGAGCGCGAGCACCGTGCCGAGGTCGGTGACGAAGCACGCGGCGAGCACCGTCTTGCCGTAGTCCGTCTTGTTGAAACCGAATTCGAGCATCACGGCGTAGACGACGGCGACCGACGTGGTCGACATCGCGACGCCGCCGA
>Ga0207826_1000371_pt1 | contig 12836 bp, 9 predicted proteins | sample LuqExpMetageno80_FD_187837 | JGI IMG/M metagenome (GOLD analysis project Ga0207826, IMG submission 187837) | Tropical forest soil microbial communities from Luquillo Experimental Forest, Puerto Rico - Sample 80 (SPAdes) | ecosystem: Environmental > Terrestrial > Soil > Tropical forest ... | reverse complement strand
GCCGCCGGGCGGGTGATGATGCGCACCGAAATCGCCAAGTCAGCCCCAGGCACGCTGGAGAACGGCTTGAACTTGGAGTGCGTCGCCAGCGCGTCCCGAACAAGCTGCGGCGGGTTGGTCCATTCGACGCCCGCGTAGAGGCCTTCGGTGTTCTGGCGGAAAACCACCACGTCGACCTTGGGCTCTTCATAGCCGCCGTCGGGGCGCTTGCGGATGAAGTTCAGCGGGTTGCCGGGGAACGACAGGCAGGGGCGCATGCAGATGTCGAGGTTGAAAATCTGCCGCATCGAAACGATTGGGCTGAAATATTGCAGGCCTTTGCCTTTCAATGCCGGGATTAGGTCGGCCTCGGTTTCCTTCTTTGGCTTCGACGTGATCGCGCCGAACAGCCCAACTTTGTGCTGCCGCAGCAACTCGATGGTGCGTTTGGGAAGTGCGTTGCCCTCGTTGCGCCAGCACTCCCAGCCGATGTCCGCGTGCACGTAGTTGGCTTCAAAACCGACCGCGTCGAGCACGCGAATTGCCTCGGGAAGCACCTGGTTGCCGATGCCGTCTCCCGGCATGGTTACGACAGTATGTTTTGCCATGATTCCAACTCCTGAATGAATCGTTATCCCACATTGCAGGACATTCAAATAATTGTGGCCACCTTGTCGAGCCCTAGCCTGGCGCTGACCAGGTTCTCAATTCCTCCGGCGATCACCAGCGACTGCGGCACCGAGCCCAGCGCAGGAAAAGTGAACTCCTCGCCGGCGTAACGAATGGTGCTGGCGGCGAAATCGACTTCGATCATGTCGCCGGGAATGATGGTCTTCTCCTTGTTAGTGTTTGCTTCCGCGCATCTTACGCGTAGCCGGTTCACCAGTTCCGGCGTCTCGATGCACAAGAAGCCGTTATTGAAAGCGTTGCGCAAATAGGTTTGCGAGAAACTGCCGGCAATGACCAGAGGGATTCCGGCAAACTTCAGCGCCGTGACAGCCTGTTCGCGGCTGGAACCGGTGCCGAAGTTGGATCCACCGACCACCACATCGCCCGGCTGAGTGCGGGCCACGAAGTTTGCGTCGTAGTTCTCCATCACGACCTTTGCCATCATTTCGGGCGTCATGTCTTCGCGGTACGTGTAATCCTTGCCGTAGATGCCGTCTGTGTTCAGGTTGTCTTGCGGCAGAAACACCAGACGTCCTTTCACGCTGCGCGGAAAGCCTTCGAGGATCTCGACCTTCTCCGCATGCGAGGTCATGGCAAACGGCTCGAAGTTCTTCCTGACTTCACGATACTCCGCTGGATTCGGCCCGCAAATGTAACCTGCCACCGCTGACGCCGCCACGACTTCGGGGCTGCCGAGGTAGCACTTCGCGTCACGCGAGCCCATGCGGCCTCTGAAATTGCGGTTGGTAGCTGAGATGCCGACTTCGCCCGCTTCGAGCAGCCCGGTGCCAAGCCCGATGCAAGGCCCGCATCCAGGAGGCAGCGGCTGCGCTCCTGAGGCAAGCAGTGTCTGCCAGATGCCGTTCTTCGTTGCTTCTTCCTGCACTGAGCGGCTGGCCGCTGCCAGGTAAAACTTGACGCTGGGCGCGACCTTCTTCCCCTCAAGCACCTTAGCGGCGGCGGCCAGATCTTCGAGGCGTGAATTCACGCACGAAACGAGGTAGGCCTTCTGAATCGCGATCTTCGTCTTCTGGATTTCGGCGACGGATTGCATGACCTGCACCGTGTCGGGTCCGGAAACGTGGGGAGTGACCTCTGCCAAGTCAAGCACGATTCGTCCGGCGTAGACGGCGTCGGAGTCAGGTCGTGGCGAATGGGTGCGAATCTCCTCAATTTGCCGCTCGGAAATGCGCTTGATGCCGTGGGGGAGAAGTTCGCGACGGCGTCCCTCAATGTAGGATAGCGTCATTTTGTCTACCGGAAACCAGCCTACCAGCGCGCCCCACTCTGTGGTCATGTTGGCGATACTCAGGCGCGCGTCCATGCTGAGCGAGGCCACGCCTGACCCAGTAAACTCGATCGCGACATTCAGCACTTCTTCCTGGTTGTAGAGTCCGCAGAGGGTGATGATCACATCCTTACCCGTGACACCCGGCGCCAGTTTGCCATCTAGAACGACCTGGATGGTGCGCGGAATCTGCCACCAGAATTCGCCCGTCGCCCAGATCGCGGCGGCGTCGGTGCGCACCACCGGCGTGCCGACTGCGCCCAGCGCTCCGTACATGTTAGAGTGCGAGTCCGACGCAACCACAAAGTCGCCCGGAAGGACGTAGCCTCTCTCTACCATGATCTGGTGGCCGATGCCCGTGCCCGGAGGGTAGAAGTCGATGCCGTACTGCGCAGCAAACGTTTCCATGCTGCGGTACTTCGCAAGGTTCGATTCCTCGGTGTTCTGGATGTCGTGATCGGCGGTGAACACCGGTTGCGCGGGGTCGTGCACCTGCTTCGCGCCAATCGCCTTGAACTTCTTCATTACTGCCGAGGTGTTGTCGTGGGTCATCACGTGGTCGGGCCGAATCGACAGGAAATCGCCCGCGCGCAACGGACGGCTCGGCCCTTCGGCCATATGGGATTGCGAGATTTTCTCAACGATGGTCTGGCCCATCGCTCTACCTCCTGCTAGCGGTCGGCTTTGAAAAGGCGCATCAACTCTGTGACGCTCGCCTGCTTCTCCAGCGCCCAAATCGCACTTATGGCCTTGCGGCGAGCAGCGGCGGTCATTACTGGCCCGGCCAGCGCTTCGAATTTCTCTTCCACTTCCTTATCGGTCAGAGGATTGCGCGGATCACCCTTGGGATAGTCGAGTTGCTTACTCAACTCGCGGCCATCGGTCGTCGTAATGGTTGCGATGACGCGCTGCAAGGCCGGAAATACGTTCTCGATCTCGGGGTCAGCGACGACGACAATCTTGTTTAGCTGCGCCCGTATCGCCGGATCCATGATCTTCTCCATGGTGAACTGCAGGGGCGTCACTTGCCGTTCGGCGATTGCCGCGGCGATAACATAAGGAAGCGAGTGATCGGCCGTTTCTTTGGTGTGCGGATCGTATTTGCTCGGATCGCTGAGAATATCGGCCCCGCGCGCCGTGGTGCGAATGTGTACCTTGACCACATCATCCGGCTTCAGGTGGTTGTCCTTAACCAGCGCCAGCACGGCAGAAATCGGAGTGTGAGTCAACGCCTCAGTAGGGAATGCTTTCATCCCACATTGTGTGATCCGCCAGGACTTGCCTAAACCGTCGGTCAGGATGTTGAGCTTCCATTCCGGCCCAAAACAGTGCGTTAGGCCCTCTTTGCCATCGAGCACGTGTTCGGGGCCGCTGTAGCCCTTCTCGGCCAACAGCGCGGCCAGCACGCCGCTCTGGGTCGCCATGGGGTCAACCGTGTTCTTCATCATGGTCAGCTTGCCAGCGGTCACCGCACCCAGCGTTGCACGCGCGCTGGCGCTGATGCCGATGGCGTGCTGCATCTGGGCCCAGTCGAGGCGCAGCATGCGTGCAGCAACGATTGGCGACACAAACGCGGTCAGCGTCGCGTGGTGCCATCCGCGCTCGCGGATTCCCGGGAAGGCCGCCTCGCAGAGTCGCATTTCGAATTCGTGGCCCAGCACGAGGCCGACGATCAATTCGCGCCCATCTCCCCCAGCGCGCTCGCAGCAAGCCATTGCGGCGGGAAAAATGTCCGAGGGATGCGAGGGGTCCTGCTTCCAGTAGATGTCGTTGTAATCCATGCAGCGGATCATCAGGCCGTTGGCTAGCGACGCCGATACCGCATCCATCTGCTTGCCCGTACCGATCACGGTCGCCTTCCCCGGACCGGCGATTTCGTCGAGCACTTCCAGCGCGATGGTCACGTCATGCTGTTGGTAGCCGCCCAGTGCGCAGCCTACGCTGTCGAGCAGGAAGCGCTTCGCCTGGTACACAGCGTCCTGCGACAGATCTTGGAACTTCACTCCCGCAGCCCACCCCGACATGAGGGCTGTGACGGTTGGCTTCGCCACTGCTTTTGAGGGCACTGGGGTAGTAATGGATGCCATGGGATTCCTCTCTTCTTAATTACTTGGCCAAATTCTTAAAGGGCAGATAGGCCATGAAATCCGCGTGATGCACGATGTAGGCTTCGGTCGTTCGCTTCACCAGGTCGCCTTCAGCGGCATGCGCCGCGATGATGTGACAGACTGCGTCGGGAACCCCGCACTCCATGGCCAGCGCGACGCCGGTAAACGGATGCCGCAGCATCTCGCCGCGCTGACTCTGGCGGGTCTTGCCATCGGTCTTTTCGTACTCCAACAGCTTGCCAACATCGGCGAGGATGGCGCCCGCGATCACCGTGTCCTGGTCAATCGGCAGTGCGTTCCCCATGAACTCGGTCATGCTTTCAGCGGCCTTGCGCGCGATGTGCACCACGCAGCGCTTGTGCTCCATAAAAGTCGTCGGGCAATTCGGAACCAAGAGGGTGAACGGAATGTGGTTCAGATCGTCGGCTGTCAGAGGGCTGCGTTCCAGCGCCAGCTCCCAAGTCTTCGTGACTTTCTCTCGCAACTCAGAGTCTTTGATCCATTCCAGCTCTGGCCACAACTTCTGCACCACTGCGTACATGCGAACTCCTCCGCGCCAAACCCGCGAAACTCGCCACGCAGACACAGGCGAACTTGCCCTATTTGGCAAAACGGATATTGGTATCACTTCGCGCTGCCGGAGTGCTATGAGGCGCGTCACAAACTCCAGGTGACGCTCTCCAGTCGGTGGGTAATTTCTTCTGCCGGAGTTTCAGGCTCGATGCGTAAAGGCTTGCCAATCATCACTTTAAGCTCGCCCCGGCGGGCAATCTTCCGCCCCGAGAGTTTCATGTCAAAAAGTCCGTCGATCCGTAGCGGAACCACGGGAACGCCGAGTTTTTGCGCCAGCATCCCTACGCCGGATCGAAACGGCGACGGCCTTCCATCCTGCGTGCGACGGCCCTCGGGAAACACGACGACGCTGTAGCCGCGGTCCACCGACTCGCCGGCGAAGGCAAAGCTCTCGCGTACTCCGGATTGCTGCGGTAGTGGAAAAACGTTGAACAGCGCGACGACGAGGTAGTAGCCGGCCTGCTGCCACCAACGCGCGAAAACGTTTATCGATGCAGGCGGCCGCCACATGCTCCACAAACGCTCGCCGAGCATGCCAACGGCCAGCTTGCGCCGGATGCGATGCGGCATGGCGATCAGCACAAAGCCAACGTCGATGTATGTCACGTGGTTGCAGGTGATGAATATCGGGCCGTCGATGTCTGCGAGGTTTTCGCGGCCCACAATCGTGGGATGGGCCATGATCAAGGTCGCCGGCAGTGAGGCGAGGTAGTAGATGACCGTTCGTATCCATGTGATCGGCCAGCGCTGCGCCCAGCGCGGATAGCGGTAACCGCTCTGCTGCGCCCGTTGCGGCTCGTGCAGCATGCGCTCCAATTCGCCCACTGTGCTGATCTGCGCAAAGTTGGCCTCGCTGAGGTTCACTTGGTAGCGATCTTCCAGCGCGCTCATCAGTTCCACCCGATCCATCGAACTGAGGTTGAGGTCGCCTTCCAGCTTGGCGTCCGCGCCCAGCGGACCGGTCGATCGTCCCGTGATGCGAGTGATCAGTTCCGCCAGTCCGCCCTGCGGCACCGCTGCACCGCCGGCGCCGCCGAACTGCTGCTGCACTGCCTGCTGGATGACGGCGAGCTTTGGCTTTTGCGTCGGCGTGCGCGGAAAATCCTGGTCCGGCCACACCAACCAGCGCCGCATTCTCTGAAACTCTGCCAGCCGAAGGTTCGCCCGCGCAACAATTGCTGCAGCATCGTTCGCAGCATCACGCAGCAATAGCACGGCGACCGGATCGGCGTTGCCGCCCTCTTCCAGTCCCACCACAACACAGTCGCGCACTTCAGGCTGCTGACGCAGCGCAGCCTCCAGATCGTCGGGGTAGATGTTCATCCCCTCCCGATTGACGATGACGTTCTTCTTGCGGCCCTTGAAATAAAGGTTGCCGTCGGCATCAAGCGCGCCCAGATCTCCCGTGCGGAACCAGCCGTCTTCGCCCAGCACCGGCTTCAATTCCTTGCCTTGCCAGTAGCCAACCGCGACATTGGCGCCGCGCACGAGAATCTCGCCATTCTCATCGAGCTTCATTTCGCGGCCTTCCAGCACTTTGCCGATGGAGCGCTTGCCGGTATTGAAGGGGTGGTTAAGCGAAATCAGCGAGGTGGTTTCCGTCAGACCGTAGCCTTGAATCACCACGAAGCTCAAGCGCCGCCAGAACTCCTCCGTTTCGGCATCCAGCGCCGCTCCACCCGAAATGAAGGCCCAGAACTTCCAGCCGAACTGGTTATGTATCTTGCGGAAGCGCCACCAGCGTTTCGTAAAGTGCTCGTCCTTCGCCGCTTCCAGCTGGCGATGGAACCACTCCGTCCGGCTCGCGGCCTCCATGTCTCGCTCGATCTTGTCTTTCAGCGACGCCATGAGACGCGGAACCGCCACGACCACCGAAACGCGCTCGTCCTTGATGCTACGCATCACCTCCGTGGGATTGAGAGTGTCTTGAAAAAGCACAGTCCCGGCGAGTAGCTGCGGCAGGAATATCCCCAGGAACTGCCCGAAGACGTGGCTCAGCGGCAGAAGGTTGAGAAAACGCAAGGGGTGAAAGATGCGCTCGTACTTAAGATAGGCGGCGATTTGCCGTTCCAGAGGCTCGAGATTGGCGAGAACATTCGCGTGCGTAAGAACCACACCGCGCGGCTCTGCCGTAGTGCCAGAGGTGAAGACAATCTCGACGATGTCGTCGCGTTCTGCTTCCGCAATAATCGGCCCGTCGGAGAACTCCGCTATCACCTCGCTCAAGGCATCCAGATCGAAGTGGGCCAATTCCGGAATTACATGATGCGTGGCCCCGACATACAGCTTCGCGTCCACCTGCGAGGCGACACGTGCCGCAAAGTCCGGCGCAGCAACCGCGTCGATCGGCACAACGATGACCCCGCGCAGCAGGCATCCAAAAAACGAGACCACCCACTCTGCGCAGTTTTCTCCCCAGATGACTACCTTGTCGCCCTTGCCGATGCCGCGGGCTTCCAGCGCGCGTGCAAAGCGGTAAGCGTTGCGAAGCACATCGCCGTAGCTCCAGCGCTGCACACGATATCCGCGCCGGAAGACGTAGGCCATTTCACCGGCATGAGAGCGGAAATTGTCGAGGTATTCCAGGATACTGGCGCGTGCCATCGCTCATCAGTTTAACTGGTGGGGCAGCACACGCAATCAGTCGCGGGGTACACGCTGTATCGGACGGCTAGCTTAGGACCATCGGCGGCTTTCCTTGCTCTGCGCCTTCAACATGCTGCGGAACACTCCCATTGCCTGCTTGACTTCAGGCATGGCAATGCCGCAATGCAGTTGTTTGCCTTCGCGGCGGGTCGAAACCACGCCAGCGGCCCGCAGAACAGCCAGGTGTTGCGAGAGATTGGCTTTCGAGATACCCAGTCCTTCCTGCAATTCCGCCGCCCACCGCTCGCCGCGTATCAGCATCTCCATCAGTTGCAAGCGAGTGGGGTTGGCGAACGCTTTACAGATGACCGCTTGTCTTTCATAAATTTCGTGTTCGCCATTGGACTTCCGTCTTGTTCCCACAGGGTCCCCCAAGGAGTTCGTAGCTCCGTCTATCTCTGCTCGTTCCCGTTGCGGGATCCGTGCGCCAAGCCACGTGATCGCGCGGAGCACGCCAGCGAGAAACAGTCGCTGGGTTTCGAAATTTCATGCAGCGATAGCTAAAGCTAACCTCCATCCCCGCTCAAAGTCGAGGTGAGTTTTTGTTTTTTCGCAGCTGATTCCCGTTTTGGACCGAACCGCTGCCGCCAGGCTTATGCTCCCCCGAAAGGCTGCTCTAGCGACGGACTCCGCGGGGTGAACAATTCCGCGCCATCGGCGGTGATGTGCATGTCGTCCTCGATGCGCACACCGAACTCGCCCGGAATGTAAATGCCGGGCTCGTCGCTGAACACCATGTCAGTCTGCAATGGCGTCACATTTCCGGGAACCAGGTAGGGCCACTCATGTCCGTCTAGTCCCATTCCGTGGCCCACGCGGTGTGTGAAGTACTTGAAGCCAGGCCCGTAGCCGGCGTCGATCACAACCTTGCGCGCGGCCGCGTCCACCGCTTCGCAGGGCAAACCCGGCCGGGCAGTACTCAACGCCGCACTCTGCGCCCGGTACACGATGTCGAAGATCTTCTTCATTTTGTCGGATGGTTTGCCCAGTACAAACGTCCGGCTGATATCGGAGGCGTAGCCTTCCACCGTACAGCCGCCGTCCATCAGCACAATCTCGCCTTCTTTGATCTTCTGTGGCGCGATGGAGCCATGTGGAGCCGCCGAGTGCTCACCCACCTGCACTTCCGCTCCGCCGCGAAATCCCAGCTTGCTGTGGGCCGTTTCGACCAGCGACGAGAATTCATCCTGCGTCATGCCATCGTGTAGAGCTTTGTAGGCCGCTTCATACGCCATGATGGAAACCTTTGACGCTAGCCGCATCAAATCCAGCTCATGTGGGCTCTTGATCATGCGGCACCCGGCCGTCACCGGAGTCGCGCTGGATGTCTGCATGGCAGGAAGGTGCAATGCCATGCCATTGCTGAAGACAAACTGCGTCTTCTCCTCGATGCCAAGCACGCCGGTGGTAATCCCCAGGTCGCTCAATCCCTGCGCCACGCGCAAGTAGGGATCTTCGTTTTCCTGCCAGGTTCGGACTTCTGCATCTGCTCCGAACGGCCCGGTCGAGATCTGCTCCCGCGCCCGGCCTTCCTCGAACGCTGGACAAACGAAAAATGCCTTGCCCTTGGCTGGAAGGACCAGGGCGAAGAACCGTTCGCTCGTCCACCAGCGCACGGCGCTGTAGTAGGTCAGAGAACTTCCGGTAGTGATGGCGATGGCCTGCAGCTTGTTCTGGACCATCAGTTCCCGAGCCCGTTCCACCCTCGCCGTGCGCTCGCTCCCGGCGATGGGCACCGCCTGGTCTTTCATGGACTTCAGGTTAGCGATGGACGGAGGGAGAGCCGCATTGCACTCTTCCGCAGAAGCTGCGGGCACAACCGCGGCTGCGGCGACGATGCTTCCTGTCTGCAAAAATTGACGACGCGAGAAAAGGGTCATGGCAGATGAGTGTAGCGCGAGATGCGACGCCCACAAAATGCCCGGAAAAGTGCATTTAACAGCAGATATCTCAATCCTGCCGGCAGCCGGAGCTCCAGAGCAGCTTAGTCATTGTTGTAGGCAACGAGCGGTTTTTTGCCGTCACTTGCGGGGAGGAGGGGCCCGTCATGTGTGTTGGTGGTGTATAACACAATAACGAAATAAATAAACATCACGACTGTTTAGAATCAATGGCTTAGCGGAAGATTGTTCGCATCTCATTGATTCGTCAGCTAGTTATACGTATCCATTTCTGCCCGTTGGAGTTAGCGGCCATTTTTTAGCGCTGAACCGTACGATCAGGCCGAATTTTGGAGTTTTCAAAGAGCATCCTTGCAGCACGCACTGGGCGCGGAGTGACCAGAGACACCTTCCCCTTGGCCCCATCGATCCAGTTGTAATGGCTGGGGAAAGACGCCGCCAGAAAATTCAGCAGGGCAAAAAAACTAAAGTAACCACGGCGAACCAAAATGGGAATCGGTTCCGTACGGAGGGCCTTGGGGGTATCAGCTGCGGCGTCGCGACTGGTGTCCGCCGCCGCCGAAGAAGCACATAAGGCCGAAGAGGTATCCGAAGTTGTACCAATTGCCGTTGTTGTGGACTTCGTAGATGTTGAGGCCGCTCTCGAAGAACGAGATCACGAAGACAAAGGGAGCGATGAAGCCCTGCCAGAGGCCGAGCCAGAACCCGGCGACGGTGTTTTTGGGGCCGGCGGTGCCGGTTTGGTTGTTAGGGCCGGGCGCACAGGCGGCGAGAACCAGGAGCATCAGGAGAGCGAGAAGGAAGGCGGTGAGCTTCATGGAGGAGACCTCCTGAGAGTTATACGCCTGAGTTGCGCGAAAAGACTCATGAGGGACTTGTGGTGCGAGTACAGGGGCTCGGCAGCAGGGCAAAGCGCTTCGGGTTCGAGGCGGAATCATTTTGGGACTGGGGCGGGTGCGACGGAGTTACACTAAGAAAGGTCCCGCTCCATTTCGTCTTCCTTGCCTGTCCTGGGGGGTGAAGATGAAACTCTCACGTACCATCCTGATTTTGCTGGCAAGTTCCTCGATGGCGCCGGCGCAAACAGCATCGGGCCGCCCGCCGGATTCGACCAGCAACACTCCGGCCCAAAGCCAGCCTGCGACCCCGTCACCGCCGGCGCTGCAGGCTGAACTGGACCGTCTGCAGAAGTTTGCTCCGGATGCGGCGCAGGTTGTGACCGACCTGCACATCGACCGGTGGAAAACCAACCCTGTCTCCCGAAGCGCGGCACAGGCTAACGCCGACGCCATATACCGCAACCTGACGGCAGCCTTGCCTCATCTTGTCGAGGCTGCGCGCGCCGCACCCGATGACGTCGGCGCCGAGTTCAGGGTCTACCGGAGTGTCGTGGCGCTGTACGAGGTATTGGGCGCGCTCACGGATGCGAGTCGCCTTTCCGGACAGAGAAGCCAGTATGACCAGTTGTCGGCGCTGTTGGAGACCCTGAAGTCTATACGGCGCAACCTGGGCAATGATTTGGAAGAGCTGACGGCGTCGGCACAGACCCAACTGAACCAGCTCAGGGGCGAGGTAAAGGACCAGCAACAACAACTGGCGGGAGCACAAAAAGCCGCGGCGGAAGCGCAGCAGCAGGTGCTTTTGGCAGAGGCTGAGTTAGCCAAAAAGAATGCGCCGAAGAAGAAGACTGCAGCGAAGAAGCCCGCCGCAACTGCGAGTAGCTCAAGTGCAAACTCCGCGAGTTCGAATACCAGCGCGCAAACATCGTCGGCGGCAGGCACTCCGAAGCAGTAGCGGGAGACTTGCTTGCACGAGACGGCACGCCTGTCACTGCGCTCTAGTTTCCTGCCGAGACCTGGGCTTCGTGCGGGGCGAAGGCATCGGTCAGCGAGATCACACGTAGGTTCGACTTCAGATCCTCCAGCGAAGCCGCGCTGGTGATGGTGAGATCGATCGGCTGGCCGGGCAGCAAGTCGAAATAGTTGTCGGCAGGTTTGGCGTCCACATTGCCGAAGCTAATGTAGACACTGCGCGCCAAAACTGGTGAAGCGAGATGCAGCGTGTAAGTTCCTGTCGCGCTTCCCGCCGCGAGCGCGCTTTCGATCTTGGCCTCCGGCAGGTGCATGTCTTTCTTGGGAACGAAGAAGAGTTCGTTCGACGAGATCAGCTTGTTGTCCACGGTGAGGTCGGTGACGGCGAACATCTTGCCGAGATCGGCGTTGGGCAGGTTGGTGATGTCGAGCATAGGGATGGTGAGGTACACCTTGCTGGACAGCGGAGTGATGGTGACGGGCTGCGACTTGTCGCTGAGCATGTTGCCGTCAAAGGTCATGATGCGGACGCGCAGCGTCGTGGCGGTTGGGGCGGTTTTGTCGGAGACGACGTACACCGCGACGTTGCCTTCCTCCTGATGTGGCGAGACGAGAATCGGGGCGTAGAAGCGGCGGGCGTAATAGTGGAGGGCCTTCCAGCGTCCGTAGTAGTCGAGGCTGGCCCAGGAGGCGACGGGCCAGCAGTCGTTCAACTGCCAGTAGATGGAGCCCATGGTACGCGGGCGGTTGCGGCGCAGGTGCTCGGCGCCGATCTTGATGCCTTCGGCTTGCAAGACCTGGCTGGCGTAGAGGAAAGAGGCGAAGTCCTTGGGCTGAGCGTAGTCGCGCAGCATGTAGTCGCGGATGATGGAATTGCCCTCGTTGTTCTTCTGGTGCGCGAGCATGACGGGCGTGAAGATGTTGAGACGGTCTTCGGGAATGGTGAAGGTTTCGACCGTGCGCATTTCGGGGAACGCCTGGAAGCCGTACTCGGTCATGAAGCGCGGGTTGTGCTTCTCGTAGTCGGTGAAGGGAACGCGACCATGCCAGACGGTCCAGTCGTGCCAATCTCCGGACTGGTACTTGTCGTTGATGGTCTCGTAGTCCGCGCTGGGGGAGCTGGGCCAATAAGGTGTTTCGGGCGCGTAACGGTTGACGGCCGAGGCGAGGATTCCGCTGAAAGTGGAGACATAATCCTGCCACATCTGAAAGCGGACGTCGGCGGGGAGCTTGTCGCGGTCTTTCCAGGCGAGAGCTTCCTCCGTTTCGTTGTTGCCGCACCAGATAACGATGCTGGGATGGTTGCGCAGGCGGCGCAGCTGGTCGGCAGCTTCCTGAGCGATGTTGAGTTTCCAATCGTAGGCGCCCGGCTGCCAGTCGTTGCCGAACATGAAGTCCTGCCAGATCATGATGCCGAGCTCGTCGCAGAGGTCGTAGAACTCGTCAGTCTCGTAGTAGCCTCCGCCCCAGTGGCGGACCATGTTCATATTGGCGTCGACGGCGGACTGCAACACCTGGCGATATTGCTGGGTGGTGACGCGGGTGGGGAAGCTGTCGAAGGGAATGACGTCAGCGCCCTTACCGAAGACGGGGATGCCGTTGACGATGAATTCGAAGGAGCGTCCCCACTGGTCGGGCTCGCGGCGCAACACGATGGAGCGGAGGCCGGTCTTCGTGAGGACTTCGTCTTGCAGTTGCTTGCCGAACCTTAGTTGGGTGTTGAATCTGTAGATGGGCTGAGCGCCATAGCCCGCGGGAAACCAGAGCTGCGGGTTGGCGATGTCGATGGGCAGAACGATGCGATTGACACCGGGCTGTACCTGCACAGTGCGCGACACGTCAGCGCGCTTGCCGGAGCCGA
>Ga0207826_1000364_pt1 | contig 12962 bp, 9 predicted proteins | sample LuqExpMetageno80_FD_187837 | JGI IMG/M metagenome (GOLD analysis project Ga0207826, IMG submission 187837) | Tropical forest soil microbial communities from Luquillo Experimental Forest, Puerto Rico - Sample 80 (SPAdes) | ecosystem: Environmental > Terrestrial > Soil > Tropical forest ... | reverse complement strand
CGCGCCGGATAGCGCCAGCACGGTCGGGCGCACCACATGGACGAAGGTGACAAAGCTTGCCACGGGATTGCCGGGCAGGCCGATCAACGGCGTGCCGCCGATGATGCCCATCGCGACAGGGCGCCCCGGCTTGATCGCCATCCGCCACAGCACGAGCTTGCCGGCTTCCTCGATGGCCGCCTTGACGTGATCCTCCTCGCCGGTCGAAACGCCACCGCTGGTCAGGATCAAATCATGGGTGCCGGCAACTTTTTTAAGACCCTGCGCCAGCGCCGCGCGCTCGTCGCGCAAGATTCCGAGATCGCTGACCTCGCAGCCAAGTCGCCTCAGCATCGCCATCAGCATGAAGCGGTTGGAGTCGAATAGTTGCGCCGGCTTGCGCGCATCTCCGGGCGAGACCAGTTCGTTGCCGGTCGAGAATACCGCGACCTTGATGCGCCGGCGCACTTCCACCCGCGTCAGTCCGAAGGCGGCAAGCAGTGCGACGTCCTGCGGCCGCACTCTGAGACCTCGTTCGAGCGCGGCGATCCCCAGTGGAATATCTTCGCCGACGGGGCGCACATTGGCCCCGTGCCGAAGCCCCGGGGGAAGCACGACCTTGCCCGATTCATCGAGGCGGACATCTTCCTGCATGAAAACGGTGCCGGCGCCTTCGGGCATCGGGGCGCCAGTGAAAATTCGCACGGCGTGACCAGGTTCGACCGCCTCGTGTGCCGAAGCGCCCGCCTGGACACGCCCCGACACCGGAAAGGCCGTTTCCTTCCTTGACGGAATATCCTCGCTGCGCACCGCATAGCCGTCGACCGCGGAATTGGTAAAAGGCGGCAACGGCAACGATGCAACGATATCGCCTGAAAGAATGCGCCCGTCGGCCTCCTGCAGCGGCGCAGTCTCGATCTCTTCGACCGCGCTCACGCGCGTGGCGATGATCGCTACCGCTTCATCGACCGACATCATCGGCCCGCCGAAGGCAAAGCAATCGTCGGACAATTGCGCCATGCTGCCTCTTCAGGTGACGGCTCCCGCCAGCACGTCTTCCAGCGAAATCGCGAATTTTCGCATCATGGCCGCCACCGCGGGAATATCATCGAGATGGGCGACCGGCAGCATGGTTTCAATGGTAGCATCGGTTGCGATGCCGGCGATGGCGGGATCGTCGGGAAACAGCGGCGCCTTGCCGTTGGCCATCATCGGCCCGCTGTCGGGCAGCAGCAGAGTGCCGAGCAGCTTGGTCTTTCCGTCGGCCGCAGTGAACTCTACCGGCTTGGGAGCGATCAGGTTGTAGCCTTCCACACTACGCGGCTGCCAAAACGCGGCGCAAGCGCCGTCAGTCGCACAGAGGGACATGTGCGGCGGCGTCATTAGCGCCGAGTAAGTGTCCACGTATGACTTCGACTTCGCCGGCCCGAAGTGTGCGTTGTGCACGCCATTCTCTTTGGAGACCCGATGAAAGTTCTGCCCATCAAGCCCCACTGCAAACACGTTGGCTTGACGCCAGTCGCCCTCGTTGGCGGTGAAATACACCAGGCCTTGGGCTTCATCCACCCCGTTGATGCTCTCGACTTCCCAGTTGCCGTGGGTCAACTGCGACACCAGCTTGGCCTCGCCCGAGAGCGGATTCTGCTTGTCGAACTGATACAGGTAGATGTGGTAGTGCCCGTCGCGCCAGCTCGTCCAGAGAAAGCGGTCGCCTGAGGAGAGCAACTCGAAGTCCACTTCGGGATGCATGTCGATCCACACATCGGTGGTCTCAGTAAGCATCCGCTGCGACTTGCCACTCTGCACATCGATGAAATAGATGTCGAGCCTCGTCTGCAGCCGATTCAGCGCCATCGCCCACAGCACACCATCGCGTACCCATCCGAAGCGCGGAATCAGCACGTTGGGGTCATTGCCCAGCGGCAAGTCACCCTGCTTGCCCCCACCCGCCGAAATCCACTTCACCTTGCCGCCGTTCGAGGGCACCACGCCGATGCGCACGACGGGATTCGGGTCGCCCGCCTTGGGATATTTCTCCATGTCCACCGCGGGGTGCGTGGGAATCCAATCGACGATGGGATAGGTCGGCACTTCCTTCTCATTCATCTGGAGGAACGCGATGGACTTGCCGTCGGGCGACCAGAAGTAATTGCTGCGGGTGTACAGCTCTTCCAGGTAAACCCAATCGACCTCGCCGTTCAGCAAATTCTCGTTACCATCGCGGGTCAGCGCTTCTTCCTGGCCGCGTTTGACGTTGCGCACGTAGAGGTCATGTTTGCGCACGTAAGCCAGCCGTTCGCCGTCCGGAGAGAACTTGGGATCGCTAGCGGGGTCGGCGCTGGAGGTAACTTGCACCGCGGTGCCGGAGTCGAGGCTGTACAGCCAGAGCTGTCCAAGCGAGTCGAAAAGCAGGTGCTTGGAGTCCGGTGACCAGTGGTAGGCGGCCACAGAGTAACGCTGCGCGTTCTCCTTCTGGCGCTCGTCCTTGATTGAGCTGGAGGGCGGCGCAAGCGAGCTGAGTTTCTCACTCGACACCAGGACGGTCGGTTTGCCGATTGCCAGGTCGATGTAATAAAGGGCGCCGTGATCACCGCTGTCGTCGCGCTGCACGTACGAGACCTTCGAGCCGTCGGGGCTCCACTGTACGTTTTCGGGGGCGCGGCCGAGAATGCCGCCGTCAGCATAAATGGCTTCGATGGTTAACTTCTGGCCACTTTGTGCGGGCGCAGACTCCTGGGCTAATGCCGCTGTGGTCATCAGCATAAAAGACAGAAAGAGTGCGAGGAGTGTTGGTTTCAAGTGTGCTCCGGGGCGTGAATTGCTACAGGCCAAGAGTGTATCTTACCGGCCCTTTGGCACTAGAGTGCCCGGGGCGAGCGTCAGCAGTGCAGAATTCGTGCGTGCTAGAATCCACACAGGTTCCCTCAAGGCGTGATGACTTCCGACCTGCAAAGCCTCATCGAACTCCAGAAGATTGATGCCCGGATCGCTGCCTTGCGCGCAGAAATCGCCGCTTTGCCCAAGCACGTCGCTGAGATCGAGAAGAAACTAGCAGGTTCCAAAACTAAAGTGGACGCCGCGGTCGCCGCCGCCAAGGCCGATGAGGTTGCTCGCAAGCGGCACGAATCCGACATCCAGGACCAGCAGCAAAAGATCAGCAAGTATCGTGACCAGTCGCTGAACGTCAAGACCAACGACGAATACCGCGCACTGATGCACGAGATCAAGTTTGCCGAAGACAAGATAGCCGCCTCCGAAGACAAAATCCTGGAGATTATGGTCGCCGCCGATGCACGTAAGGAATTGCTGAAGAAGGCGGACGCGGAGCTGAAAGCCGATACCGCCGAGAACGAGCGCGAAAAAGAAGAAGCCCGCCAGCGCACTGCAATTGACGAAGCCGCCTTGACCGAGCTGACGGCGCACCGAAACCAGTTGCGCGCCGGAGTAACCGAAGACGCTCTACGCCACTACGATCGTGTGCTGAAATTGCGGGGATCGGCGCTGTCGGAGGTTCACGACAACCAGCAGTGCGGGGCGTGCAGCGTGATGCTGCGTCCGCAGGTATTTCAGGAAGTCATGACCAACCAGCACTTCATGTCCTGCGACTATTGCAAACGCATCCTGTACTACGTTCCTCCACCACCCAAGCCGGCGGACGAGAAGGCTGCGAAGGCGGTGGTATCGCCGGCACCCGAAGAGACCTCACCCTCGCCAGACGAAACCGCTTCCAACTGATCTTTGCAAGAGTCAGGGCACAGCCAAAGCGGTGCCCTATTTCGTGCGTGTGACCAAACTTAGTGGGCTGCGACTGCCTCCGGCATCTGTTGGTGAGTCGTTTCGAAGCGCAGCTTGCCGCCCTCGTCCACGTCCACCCTCACGCGGTCGCCGTGCAGCACCTCACCGTCGAGGATCTTCATGGCCAGCGGGTCTTGCACCAGCCGCTGAATCGCTCGCTTCAGCGGACGCGCGCCGTAAGCCGCATCGTAGCCCTCGGTGAAGATCAGCTCCTTCGCCTTGGGCGTCAACTCTAGCACGATCTTGCGCGCTACCAACAGGTTCTGCAGGTCGCGCAGCCGCAGATCGACGATCTTCACCAACTGTTCCCTGCCCAGCGGATTGAAGAAGATGATGTCATCGACGCGGTTGAGGAACTCCGGCTTGAAGTGCGCGCGCAGGGCTTCCATCACTTGCTCGTGCGCCTCCTCCTGCTTCTCGGGCGCCGCACCGGCCTGCTGCAAGTAGGCTGAGCCGATGTTCGACGTCATGATCAGGATCGTGTTCTTGAAATCCACATGCCGTCCCTTGCCGTCGGTCAGGCGGCCGTCGTCCATGATCTGCAGGAAGACGTTGAACACGTCCGGATGGGCCTTCTCAATCTCATCGAACAGGACCACCGCATACGGACGTCGCCGCACCGCCTCAGTCAACTGTCCGCCCTCGTCGTAGCCCACGTACCCCGGAGGCGCGCCGATGAGCCGCGACACCGAGTGCTTCTCCATGTACTCCGACATGTCGATGCGCACCATGGCGTGCTCGTCATCGAAAAGGAACTCCGCCAGGGCGCGTGCCAGCTCGGTCTTTCCCACGCCGGTCGGCCCTAGAAAAATGAACGAGCCAATGGGCCGCCGCGGGTCGCTCAAACCAGCGCGCGAGCGGCGGATGGCATTGGCCACGCGCGACAAGGCATCGTCCTGGCCGACGACTCGCTCGCGCAGGCGATCTTCCATGGTCACTAGCTTCTGCACCTCGCCTTCCAGCATCTTCGAGACGGGAATGCCGGTCCACTTGCTCACGATCTTGGCGACGTCTTCCTCGTCCACCTCTTCCTTGAGCATGCGCGACTGTTTGGTGTCCATCTGCGCACTGAGCTTTTTGATCTCGGCTTCGAGCTTCGGCAACTCGCCGTACTGCAATTTCGCGGCGCGCTCGTACTCGCCCTTGCGGGTGGCTTCCTGCACGGCCAACTTGAGCTGCTCCAACTGCTCTTTCCTGGCGCGCACGCTGGCGATGGTTTCCTTCTCCTGTTTCCAGCGCGCCTTCAGTGCGTTCGACTCTTCCTTGATGTGTGCCAGTTCTTTCTCTACGGCCGCTAGTCGCTCGCGCGAATTCGGATCATCTTCGCGCTTCAGTGCCTGCCGCTCGATTTCGAGCTGCGTTGCGCGACGCTCAAGCTGGTCGATCTCCGTCGGCATCGAGTCAATCTGGATGCGCAACGAAGCTGCGGCCTCGTCGATGAGGTCGATGGCCTTGTCGGGCAGGAAGCGGTCAGAGATGTAGCGGTGCGACAGCGTCGCCGCCGCCACAATTGCCGAGTCCTTGATACGTACGCCGTGATGGACTTCGTACTTCTCGCGCAGCCCGCGCAAAATCGCGATTGTATCTTCGACATTGGGTTCGCCGACGAAGACGATCTGGAAGCGGCGCTCCAGGGCAGCGTCTTTCTCGATGTACTTGCGGTACTCGTTCAGCGTGGTTGCGCCGATTGCCCGCAATTCGCCGCGTGCCAGCGCCGGCTTCAACATGTTCGAGGCGTCGATCGCACCCTCAGCCGCGCCTGCGCCCACCAGCGTATGCAGTTCGTCGATGAACAGAATGATCCGGCCTTCCGACTGCTCAATCTCTTTCAGCACGGCCTTGAGGCGGTCTTCGAACTCGCCGCGATACTTTGCGCCTGCGAGCATCGCGCCCAGGTCGAGCGAGACCACGCGCTTGTTCTTCAATTGCTCAGGTACGTCGCCGGAAACGATCCGCTGGGCGAGGCCTTCGACGATGGCGGTTTTGCCAACGCCGGGTTCGCCTATCAGCACGGGATTGTTCTTGGTTCGGCGCGACAGCACCTGCACCACGCGGCGAACTTCCTCGTCGCGGCCGATCACCGGATCGAGCTTGCCCTTCTTGGCCAGCTCCGTCAGGTCGCGGGCGTAACGCTCCAGCGCCTGGTATTTGGCTTCGGGATTCTGGTCGGTCACTTTCTGATTGCCGCGAACCGCGGTCAACGCGCGCAGGATGTTGTCGTAAGTAGCTCCGGCCTTGCTCAGGATCTCCTGCGCCGAGTCCTTCTTTAGCTTGGTCATCGCCAACAGCAGGTGCTCAGTGGAGACAAATTCGTCCTTAAAGTTCGACGCCTCTTTGAAGGCATTCTCCAGCAGTTGGTTAGCTGCGTTAGAGAGCGACGCCTGGGCTGCACCTCCGCCCGACACTTTAGGCAGGCGCTCGATCGCTGACATTGCTTGCGACTGCACTGACTGCACAGGCAATCCGACGCGCTCCAGGAGGGGAACGACGATGCCTTCGCGGTCCTCCAGCAACGCCGCCAGAATATGCACCGGCTGCAGTTCAGGATTGCCGTGCTCGCTGGCGAGATCGTTCGCCCGCTGCACCGCCTCCTGCGCCTTCACCGTTAGTTTGTCCCAACGAATTGCCATAACCTGCTCCTAAAACTGCGGTGGCCTGTTGGACACCATTATGACCCGTATGAAAGGCATGAGTGCCGGTCCGGCACATGAATTTCACCTAAAACGCTCGCACAAAAAGAGGGAGGGGTTGGTTGCTCCACCTCCCTGCAACTTGTGCGAATTCGTGCCGAATTGTGGCTCGGCACGGAGGCCGTTAGGGCCGCTTAGTTCTTGCTGGCCAGAGCGGGGCCGATGTTCACCTTAATCTGCTTGGGCTTGGCTTCAGCGCGCTTGCCCAACTTGATCTTCAGGACGCCGCTGCTGTAATCGGCGCTGACGTCCTCGGTGTTCACCGTGTTCGGCAGGGTGAATGAGCGGACGAAACTACCATAGCGGCGCTCCACCCGGCGGAAGTTCTCTTCCTTCTCTTCCTTTTCGAACTTGCGCTCGCCCCTGACGGTCAGGACGTTGTTCTCGACCTTTACGTCGAGGTCCTTCTCTTCGATGCCGGGAACCTCCAGTCTGAGCTGGATGCCGTGCTCGTCTTCGTAGATGTCCACCGGGGGCACAAACGCACCAGCGGTGAGCGACTCTTCGCGCCCATTGCCGTACTGCTCTTCGAACAGGCGGCTCATGCGGTTCTGCAAGGCACTCAATTCACGGAAGGGGTCCCAACGAGTCAACACAGTCATGATCTTTAACCTCCACTATGGGTAAGGAACTAGGTGGCGGTCTGCCACTCACTCATACAGATGCTATGTTAGCACGAAAGAAGCATAAAATATGCGTGTGATGTTATCAACATCAAGCCAAACGAATCCTACCTTCTGGCTGAAGTAACTATAGGTTTTGTTTAATCAATAAGTTGATAGATTATGCACTTCAGATAGTGCGTCTCCGGGACACCCAGCAGAATGGGATGGTCGATGGCTGCACCGCGTTTTTCGAGGATTCTCAGGCGGCGGCCGACATCGGCGGCGGCGCCCGCTATCAGATCCAGAAACTCTTCCTCGCTAACGTGGAACGAACAGGAGCAGGTGACCAGCACCCCACCCGGCCGCAGCATCTTTAAAGCCCTTAGGTTCAACTCTTTATAGCCGCGGGTGGCGGTTTCGACGGATTTCTTACTCTTCGCGAAGGCGGGCGGGTCAAGCACGATGGTGTCGTACTGGCGGCCCGCCGCAGAGTAGTCCTTGAGCAGGTCGAAGGCGTTGGCCTCGATCCACTCGATCTCGCCGCAGGTGTGGGCATCGCGGTTGAGTTGCTCGTTCTGCTCGGCGACTTCGAGGGCAGGGCGCGACGAGTCCACCGCCGTCACACTTTTGCACCCGCGGGAAAGGTGCAGAGCGAAGCCGCCCTGGTAGGTGAAGCAGTCGAGTGCCTCGCCGTGGGCGTAGCGCGCCGCAGCAGCGTAGTTCTCGCGCTGATCGAGGAATGCTCCGGTCTTCTGCCCGCCAAGGCCATCGAAGTGAAAGCGGACGCCGTTCAGGGTGAAAACCGTGGCTGACTTTTCCCCAAAGATGAGTTGCGATTCGCGCGCCGGGAGCTGCTCCAGTTCGCGGATGTGTGGATCGACGCGGTCAAGCAGGCTGCTGCCGGGAAAGTGCTCGGACAGCTTCTCGACGACTGCCGCTCGCACATCCTCCCGGTCGAACGCCTGCGTGAGCACCTGCATGACAAGCACGTCGTTATATTTGTCTACGATGAGGCCGGGGAGAAGGTCGGCTTCGCTGAAGATGACGCGGTAGGAATCAGAGTAACGGATGCGCATACGGCGAAACGCCACCGCCTCATCGATACGTCCGCGCAACAGCGGCAGAAGTTCAGTCTCGCTGATGATCCTTGAGGTCAGAAGCCGAATTGCGATTTGCGACGAGCTGCTGTAGACCGCCGTGCCGAGGCTGCCTCCGCGCTCATCGCGGACGTGCACCAGCGAACCCGGCGGGACGCCCTCGGGCTTCAAGATGTCGGAACGATAGACCCAAAGATGCCCGCCCTTCAGGCGAAGCGCGCTGCGATGGCTTACCGTGACGGTGGGAGTGGGATTGTTGCGGGGCACTGCCAGAATCAATCCTCGCCCACTCGCAGCACAGCCAAGAAGGCCTCCTGTGGGATGTCAACCCGCCCGATGCGCTTCATGCGCTTCTTGCCCTCTTTCTGCTTTTCCAATAGCTTGCGCTTGCGGCTGATGTCGCCGCCGTAGCACTTGGCGATGACGTTCTTGCGCATGGCGGCCACAGTTTCGCGGGCGATAACTTTTGCGCCGATGGCGGCCTGGATGGCCACTTCAAACATTTGGCGCGGAATCAGTTGGCGCATCTTGGAGACCAGGGCCCGTCCGCGTTCGTAGGCGAAGTCCTTGTGCACGATGATGGAGAGCGCGTCAACCGGCTCGCCGCCCACCAGAATGTCAAGCTTCAGCATCGGTGAATCCCACGTGCCGGTGAGGTGGTAGTCAAGCGAGGCGTAACCACGGGAGACGGACTTCAGCTTGTCGTAGAAGTCCATCACGATTTCGTTCAGCGGCAGTTCGTAGGTCAACATCACGCGCGTTGGGCTGACATACTCGAACGCTTTTTGTTTGCCGCGCTTGTCTTCCACCAGCTTGAGGATGCCGCCGACGAACTCTTCGTTAGTGAGGATGGTGGCGGTGATAATCGGCTCCTCAATCTTCTCGATCAGCGTGGGATCCGGCCAGCGCGAGGGATTGTCCACCTCGACGACGGTGTCGTCGGTGAGTGTGATCTTGTAGCGCACGCTGGGAGCGGTGGTGATGAGGTCGAGGTCGTACTCGCGCTCCAGGCGCTCCTGGATGATCTCCATATGCAGCAGGCCGAGAAAGCCGCAACGGAAGCCGAAGCCCAGCGCGGCGGAACTTTCCGGCTCGAAGAAGAACGACGCATCGTTGAGCCGCAGCTTTTCCAGCGCTTCGCGCAGCAGCGTGTGCTCATGGGCGTCCACGGTGTAGAGCCCGGCGAAAACCATGGGTTTCAATTCTTCGAAACCCGGCAACGGCTCCAGAGCGGGATGAACATCGTCGGTGATGGTGTCGCCGATGCCGGTGTCTGAGACGTTCTTGATGTTGGCGATGAGGAAGCCGACTTCGCCGGCGCTCAACTCATCGACCTCGACCGGTTTGGGCGTCAACACGCCCAGCGTCTCCACGTCGAAAGTACGCCCATTGGCCATGAGGCGAATACGCTGCCCCTTGCGGATGGTGCCCTCCACAATGCGGGCCAGCACCACTACGCCGCGGTAGGGATCAAACCAGGAATCGAACATCAGCGCCTGCAGCCTATGGCTCGCCCGCCCTTTGGGGGGTGGGACCTTCTGCACGATGGCTTCCAGCACCTCGGGAACGCCCAACCCAGTCTTGGCGCTGATAGGCAAAGCGTGCGAGGCGTCCAGGCCGACGGCGCCTTCGATCATCTCCTTGGTGCGCTCGATGTCGGCGCTGGGCAGGTCAATCTTGTTGATGACGGGAATGATCTCGAGCCGATTGTTGATCGCGATGTAGGAGTTGGCCAGCGTTTGCGCCTCGACACCTTGCGAGGCGTCCACAACCAGCAGGGCGCCTTCGCAGGAAGCCAGCGAGCGCGAGACTTCATAGCTGAAATCCACGTGGCCGGGGGTATCGATCAGGTTGAGCTGGTAGGTCTTGCCGTCCTGCGCCGGATACATCATGCGCACCGAGTGCGCCTTGATGGTGATGCCGCGCTCTCTCTCCAGGTCCATCGCATCCAGCACCTGGGCCTGCATCTCGCGAGCCGTCAGCGAGCCGGTCAGCTCGAGCAGACGGTCGGCGAGCGTGCTCTTCCCATGGTCAATATGGGCGATGATGGCGAAGTTTCGAATGAGTGACGGATCCATGGAGGTGTTCGGGAGCAGTCTCAATTTTATCAGGATACGCGCGGATTCAGCGGCCCGGGCGTCGGATGATGGCGGCTATGAGAGCCGCGGCCAGTGCGCTGCTGACAGCATTGTTCACGCTATTCGTGGATTTCTGCCGGCGCGTCCCGCGGTGGACGAGATGACTACCCCGGAAGTCAAGACGGACCATTATCGCGTTCGCACACCAAGAAGATGCTCGCTGCCTGCACGTCCGCCGGACGCAAAGAAGCCGGAGGACGAACCTCCGGCTTGATCAATCACTACTGTCCAGGTTGCGAGCTGCCAAATACCGGGCAGATATCGGCTCACTTGCGCCGCAACATCTTCGCCAGTCCGAGGAAGCCGGTACCGACGAGGATCAAAGTCCCGGGCTCGGGAACTGTCTGGAACGTGATCGAACCACTGCCGAGTTGAGCGGTAGTCAGATTCGGGCCGACGACGTTGTCGGTGGTCGTGAACGCGTCAGAGCCGTGCGGGTTAAGGGGCGCACCTAGATCGCCGAACCACGCCAGGATTTTAGGGCTTACGTACGTCAGTGTGTAGACGCCGCCCCAGCCACCACCGTCGCCGTTCACGCCGAAGTACATCCCGCCATTAAAGTCGCCTGAGAGACACGGGCCGCCACAAAAAGCCGACGTCACCGAAACCTCAAGCACAGCGCTTCCTTCGAACATGGCGTCCACTTTGCCCGACACATCGTGGTACCAGTCTTCGGTATCGCTTGTGATCGTTACGATGGCGTCAGGAAGCGGTAAAACTGGGTTTCCCTTGCTGTTCTTCGCCACGACGTCAGTGACGGCTGCCATCGAGAGCGTTCCCGCTGGATTGGCCGAGGCAGTGACCGGTACCGGCAGCGTGCCAATCGCAAAGGTGAACGTGATGGAATCCGCCATGGCGGTACTGGTGAAGAGGAATAAAAGAAGAATACTTCCAAATACGAGGGCTACCTTTCGAGTCATTGGTGTGACTCCTCTCTTAGGAAAGTTGGTCTCACTCGCGGGCGCGGGCAGGTGGGTTATCGAGCCCGTGGGACATGACGGAGGAGGGGGTATGTCTCACGCCAACGAGCAATTCCGCACTCATCGTCCATCGGGTCACCAACAGAGTCAACAGCAATTCACAGTATTCGAAAAGTAAAATCAAATTTGTTTCGAATTGGGAATTTGAAGGAACACGCGTGTGTTCTGCAAATATGTTCCGATACGGGAAACCTGCATAAATAGCGGCGACATTTCACGTCTGCAAAGAGACAGTAGCCTCGTTTCGCCATGTCGATAACCCTCGCTTCCGCCTCGCCACGTCGCGCCGAACTGCTGCGCAATGCCGGCATCCCTTTTACTGTCGAGCCGGCCCACGTGCCCGAGCAGGCATTGCCGGATGAACAGCCGTTGATCTATGCGCAGCGTCTGGCACGTGACAAAGCCCTCGCTGTCTTCGGCCGTAACCCCGACAGTGTGGTACTTGGTGCGGACACCATCGTCGTTGTCAACGAGCATCTCCTGGAAAAGCCGCAGAACGACGCCGACGCTGCCCGCATGTTGCGCCTGCTCTCAGGGCGCGTCCACCAGGTCATCACAGGGGTCTGCCTGATCGCGAAGGATTACGAGCAGACCGAGGCGGAGGTCACGGAGGTACGTTTCAGCGCGCTGTCCGTCGCAGAGATCGCGGAGTACGTGGCCACGCGCGAGCCCATGGACAAGGCCGGGGCCTATGCGATCCAGGGCGTGGCATCGCGCTGGGTCGAGCGCATCGATGGCTGCTATTTCAATGTCGTGGGGCTTCCGATGCCGCGGGTGTACCGGATGTTGCGACAACTGGAGACGAAGACGGGGATGCGCCTCGCTTGAGTGAAGGGCAGAAACACAAACGCGGAGTTTCCGTCGGCGGGCAACTCCGCGTGAACTTGAGGCGGCTACTTCTTTTCGTCAGTCGAGCCCGAGGTTCCTGACGCGCCTTCGCTCATCGAAGACTTGAAGTTTCTGATTCCTTCGCCCAGTCCCTTACCCAGTTCGCCCAACTTCTTGGGGCCGAAAATGAGCAGGGCGATGAACACGATGACCGCCAGCTCGGGCAGACCGATCTTTCCACCAAACATAATTCCTCCGGTCAAACAGCCCGGTCAATCTGCAGCTAGGCACAATCGGTAAGCGGGCTTCTCTTTTAGATTCTAGGCTTTTCAAGAGGGCGAGTCAAAGCAATACAAAGCAAGCAATAGGGCCTTTGAAAAGAGATCGCAGATTGTTCCTCAACAGGCGTACGTGCCCGCTCAGACCGCCCCAATCAGCTCCGCTAGCAGCGCGGCTCTTCGCGGCAGCTCGGCCGCTACGACATGCTCGTGCGCCGCATGCGCGCCATCGCCGACGGCACCCAGGCCGTCGAGGGTGGGAATGCCAATGCCGGCGGTGAAATTGCCATCCGAACCTCCGCCGACGGCGATCTCCTGGAGCGGGAACCCCAATTCGCCCGCGGCCCTCTGTGCGGTGGCAAATAGTGCGGCCACCTCCTTTGTGCGCTCCAGGGGAGGCCGGTTCACCCCGCCCGTGATCTCAAGCTTGCAGTTGCGGTTGACCGGCTTCAGGGCTTTTACCTTGCGCTCCATGACCGGACCATCGGACTTCCTGGCGACGCGCAGATCGACTTGGGCCACGGCCTCGCCGGCGACGAGCGAGAGCTCCGGCCAGATCGCCATCGGCGGCG
>Ga0207826_1000363_pt1 | contig 12972 bp, 11 predicted proteins | sample LuqExpMetageno80_FD_187837 | JGI IMG/M metagenome (GOLD analysis project Ga0207826, IMG submission 187837) | Tropical forest soil microbial communities from Luquillo Experimental Forest, Puerto Rico - Sample 80 (SPAdes) | ecosystem: Environmental > Terrestrial > Soil > Tropical forest ... | reverse complement strand
GCCAACCGGATCGAGGAACTGGTGCACGAAGGTAACTATCGAAAGATGCATGCGGCAGGTACAGCCGCTCAAGAGCAAGGCAGCGCTGGGGCTAGAGGGCCAATTCTCGAGGATTTCTAACGATTTCTGTCAACCATCGCCAAACCCTTAGCCATCCAAGCGTCGCTCAAGTTCGCCCAGCGCAGGTCCGTCCCGGTTAGGATCGCCTAATCCAGCGGATGTGCGCGTCGCCATTGATTCCAAGCCTCAACCCCTTACTTGAACACGGAAAGGCGGGATTCATTTGCCACACGCCGATGTCTTCAGACCGACAGGCCCATTTTGGCTGCTCCTATTTGGCCTGAGCGAACCCGTGGCATCAGGACCGGGCAGTTTTCTTCTCCGAACCGGTGGCTCAAAGAACCGAAAATCGTTTTCTACACTGCTCCCTCTAAAATCATTTTCACCAACCTTTCGTCGACCTGAAATTGCCATATGTAAGTTACTTATTTATAGGTACTTATATCTAGAAGCGACCCTAACGGGATTCGAACCCGTGTTACCGCCGTGAAAGGGCGGTGTCCTGGGCCACTGGACGATAGGGTCTTCCAGGGAGAGCGGAATATGGCAGTAAGAAGCGGGGCCGCAAGGGAAAAGTGAGGCGAGACGAGCGGACCTCGGTCGAGCACGACTATTGGGCCGATTGCTATGAAGGAGAGTTGCGCCGGGCCACGATCACCGACGCCGTCCGCCGAATGGCCCCCTGGTGCTGCGAGAGGGCCTCAAAGGCGCGGGCGACCAGGACGGACGCCGCCGATGGATTTCGCAGGAGGTCAGCGATCGTCGGAACGAGCGCGCTAGCGGAGGGCAATTGGATTATGCCGCCGACGCTGCGAAGTTCGTCCACCAGGTATTGAAAGTTTTCCATGTGCGGACCAACCACGACCGGCTTCCTGGCCAGGATTGGTTCGACGGGGTTCTGGCCACCAACTCCGCAAAAGCTTTTCCCCACCACCACGACGCTCGCCGTGGAGTACCATTCGCGCAGTTCCCCGGTGGAGTTGACGATCAGAACACACGGGTCCTGCTCAAAGTTTGGGTCGAAGCGAAGTGTAAATCGGAGGTTCTCCCTTTGCAGCAGTTGAACAATTTCGGGGGTTCGCTCGGCGTGCCGCGGAACAAGAATCAAAAAGAGTTCAGGGAACTCGGTTCGGAGCAAATGGAAACAGGAAATCAGCATTTCTTCTTCACCGGGATGCAGGCTGCCACCCAATAGAATGGGTCGCCCGAGATCGATGCCATGTTTTTCCAACCAGGCGGGAAAACGCGCGTCAGTTCCGGACACCAGATCTTCGGTGTCATATTTCATGCTGCCCGTCACCATGATTCGCTCCTCCGGGATGCCAATGTGGCTCCAACGTACGGCGTCAACCTCATTCTGTGCGAAAACGGTTGTGAGATTTCGCCAGAAGAGCGTCTTGGTCACGCTCCGCAGTTTGGCGTAACGCTTCTCCGATCTCGATGACAGTCGAGCGTTTGCCAGATACACAGGGGACTGATGCGCCCTCGCAACGGCCAGAAACGCGGGCCACAAGTCCGAGTCAATAAGGATCGCTTCGTGTGGACGAATCCGGCCCCAGCAAGCGTCGACGATGGGGTAAGAGTCGATTGGGCTGTAGATGATTTCGATCCACGGCCGGTTTTCTCGTTCTTGTTGTCCTAAGGCGTATCCTGTTGATGTTGTGGTTGAAATTACGGCCCTCAAGTCCGGAGATTGGCGCTTCATTTCGTCTAGCAGACGGATCGCCATCACGATTTCCCCAACACTAACTGCGCGAATCCAGGTCCATCCTCCTTGAGCGAACCGTTCGGTTAACCGTTTCGAATAAAAGCCGAAACGTTGAGTAAAATCACGAGCATAACCGCCCCGCTTAAGCATTCGTCGCAGAGTAATTGGAAAAGTGACCAGCAGGACAATCGGAAGCAGAAGATTGTACAGAAATAGCAGCATCAACCGAGGGGCTTCTTATGGACACAGAACAATACCTCGGTTGCTCCGTATTTTTTTTGGCGCGTAACCTCCCAGAACCGGGACGCTGTTTCGCCTTTAGCCGAAGATCGCTCAATGACCAGGACCCCGGCAGGTTCAACGGCAGCGACGAGAGCTTCGCGGTCCAATAACTCTTCTACAAAGTTTCGATCCCCGGCGTGTTTCGCATAGGGGGGATCGGCGAACACGAGGCGAAACGACGTTTTACACCTTTGTACAAACCGAAACACGTCGTCCCGGACAACCTTTCCGTCGAGCTTCGCTCTGGCGAGGTTGAGTCGGATGGCCTCGATCGACTTAAGGTGATTGTCCACAAACACAGCTTCAGCGGCGCCTCGGCTCAACGCTTCGATTCCGTAAGCACCGCTCCCGGCGAAGAGATCGAGAACGCGGGCCCCGATCACCAGGTCGCCCAGGGCCGAAAAAATCGCGCCCCGAACCATATCCATGGTAGGACGAAAATCGTGAGACGATATTCTCAACGGTATGCCGCCGGCGGACCCTGCAATGACTCTCATCGCGCTTCTATTTTCGGTCAATTCCCAGGAGCTTCTTTAAGAGCTTGCCCTTGTCACCAATGATTCGATCGAAAAGATCGGATTGAGGCAGAAATACGGACCCGGTGACCCGGAAATCCAAGTACCGGCTTCGGCCATCCTTCGCTGTCCCAAAATTTTCTTCTATTTCATTCGGAATTTTTCGGCTGAGGAATTGGTTGAGCGTGATACGTCCGTTGAGGTCAAGTTTTTGCGCCGACTGAACGGTTCCCCACAGGTTCACTTGACAGTTCTTCGAAATCAGCTCAAGGGAGTCCACTTTGATGTCCTGCCCAACGATGCTAAACTTGGAGAGCGCTTCCTCAAGGTCGAGCCGTCTCAATTCGTCGATTTGAGTCCAAGCCCCAAGCTCCTTCAAGATCAGGTATGGATCGAGGTAACCTGTCTTGACCTCCAGGCTGCCGCCGCCCGAAGCCAGCGACGGATCTTTCATGTACCCGGCAAGCTGAAGGTTTCCCTCGAGGATTCCGTGTGCGCGATCAAAGATTGCCCCGGCGCGACTGACAATCTCGTTGATGTTTACTCCCTTTACCTGGAGGTGGAGCTGGTAGGGCAGTCCTGAATCGGTCGTATCGACATGAAAACTTCCTTGAATTGCGCCACTGGAAATCTGCGCCGAGATGTCTTCCAGATCGAGCGCGCCGTTCGAACACTTAACCGGCGAAGAGATATCATCCACGTTGATTGAATCGGAGATCGTAGCGCTTGAGATTGTAACTTTCCCGAGATACTCACCTTTTTGAATCTTCACGGCGCCTCCTACGTTGCGGAGGGTTGCAATTGGTTTCCCGCGCGAACCCATGAAATAAACTGAGCCGTGGCTGAGTTTGAACTTGCGGATCTCAACCCAGAAGTTTTCGGGCCTCACATTTTGCACTGACGGATTCTTTTGTGGCGGAGACAGCTTTTCCACTGATTGTTCGCCCGGCGCAGATATCTGGGTTTTCGTAGAATTGGGCCGCGAATTCCGTGACGCGGGAGGGATTTCGTCGGCCGCGGGCTCTGGCTCCACACGGTCGACATTCGGGATCCGAACTTCCGCCCCGCTCAAAAAAATCTGGCGCACGATCAGTTTCCGCCGCAAAAGCGGTAAGAATTTGCACTGGATCCAGAGATCCCGAGCTTTCAAAATCGGGAAGTCGACCGAGGGATCCTGGATGCTCACATCCTGCAGATGAAACCCGTTCCAAGGTGTGAAGGTGATTCGAAAGACGGAAACCGGATAACCGAGGTTTTCGCTGACTATCTCCCGCAGCTGCAATTGGGCATCCGGGGATTGAACATAAAGGTTGATCGCCAGCAATCCCAGCCCAACGAGACCAGCTACTGCGACGACAACGACAAGCGTTGGCTGAACAAAACGTTTCACAAGGCTTACTAAAACGCCACCTGTACCGTTAGAGATTATTCGCAGGACGGACAAGAACAACCTCTGTATAATTTTCTCGTAAGCGCAGGTAGGGACGCGCTCCTGCGCGATCTGGGTATGCATGTCTCCCCGCGTATTTTGCCGTTTTCTGCCATTCTCATTGCACTACTTCCCCGTTCGGTCATCTGCGTAAGCGAAGGCTCCAGCCTTTGCATCCGATGGCACGCCACGCGGGCAAGCTGGAGCCTTCGCTTACCATGCTCGAGACAAAACAATTGCTAGAAGCTATCCTGATCCTCAATGGCCGTTCACCCATCCGGAGAATTACTGGAAAAACTTTGGGATCCCCCCGCCGGACGAAAAGTGTGGGATAGACTCGCTTCTGTCAATCAGACGGCGTTGCAGGCTCTGACGTCGTCTCCCGATCGTGTCCGGGCGATTCTAAACTTTTTGACATTTTCGCCTATCTCCCTGGAGAAAATTTGCCGACGACCCGAGCTTCTTGAATGGTTGAGTCACCCGGATGTTCAGAATCCGAAGGTCGCTTCTCAATCGAGTTGGCGTAGAGACCGGTCAGGCGAAGATCTGTTATTTCGCGATTTGCGGCTGTGGAAATCGCAGGAGATGTTGAGGATCGCCTTTCGCGAAATCTCCGGGCTTGCCGGGTTCGCCGAGACGACGCGAGATATAACGGCTGTTGCCGAACGCTGCGTTTCCGAGGTCTACTCCACTTGCTTCGAAAACTTGGCGAGAAGATCGGGCAGCCCAAAGACCGGATTCGGCGTTCTGGCAATGGGAAAATTTGGCGGGACAGAGCTGAATTACAGTTCCGATATCGATGTCCTTTTTTTCTATGGTGAAGAGGGACATCTCAATTCTCGCTTTTCGTACCGCGACTTTTTCACGCGCCTGGCGGAACAGATCATTCAGATCTTCTCAGCGACAGCGGAACCACTTTTCCGAATCGATGTGCGACTCCGGCCTGAGGGTCGACAGGGACCTTTAGTTCGGTCGCTGGTCAGCATGGAAAATTACTATGCCGGATACGGAGAGACCTGGGAACGCATGGCTTTGATCAAGGCCAGGGGCGTCGCCGGCGAACGTGAACTTCTCTACGAGTTTAGCCAGCGATTGCAGCCGTTTGTTTTTCCGAGAATAGTTTCGGTTGATCTCCTGGACGAGATCGCGGCATTGAAAGCACGGATCGAAAGAGAGATCGTGGGACTTGAGGACCTGCATCGAAACGTGAAGCTCGGATACGGAGGCATCCGGGAAATCGAGTTCATTTTGCAGACGTTACAACTGCTGCATGGCGCCAAAAATGCCTTCCTGCAAGAGCGGAATAGTCTCAAAACCTTGGCCGCACTAGAGCAATTGCAGATCCTTCCTCCGCACGAAGTGCGCTTGCTCAGAGATGCCTACATATTCCTGCGCGCGGTCGAGCATCGGTTACAAATTCAGAACGAGCAGCAAACACACACCCTTCCGGTGCATCGGGAAGCGTGGATCGGGATTGCCCGAACTCTTGGGTATGACGAGGTTGATGCATTCGCCGAAGCGTTGCACGCGCACACCTCCGCGGTGCGTTCGGTTTTCGATCGGCTTTTAAAAAGCGGTGAAGTGGGACGGAAGGAACTGAAACGCGACCTTTCGGCCTTTGCCGATCCGCAAAAAGCTTCCCGAGCCCTCAGCGCGCTTCAGGAAGGTCCATCGAATGTCAACGTTTCACCCCGGACGCGCCGATTGTACGGGGAGCTTGAACCGGAACTATTGAGTTGGTGCGCTCGTATGGCTGACCCCGATGCGGCGTTAAACCGCTTCGTTCGCTTTGTCGACGGCTATGGAATTCGCGGCCTGCTATTCGAGACCCTGCTCGCGAATCCAAAATTGTTGGAGCTTTTGGTTCGCCTCTTCGATGCGAGCGCGATTTTCAGTGATATCGTGATCCGGCGTCCGCAACTGATTGAAGAGGTCACGCGCGGTGCGACCCTCGGATTGGCGCTCTCCAAACAACAGTTTCTCGAAGGCCTCGAAAAGAATGACGAAGAACTGTCGCCCTTGGAATGGGTAAGAGTTTATCGACGCAGCGAGGTAGTACGCATCCTCTTACGCGATATTCTGGGGATCGCTTCTCAGCAGGAATTGGAGCTCGAAATGACCCAGCTCGCAGAGGCATGCCTTGAGTATTGCGCCTTGCAACTGGACAAACCAAAACGGGTCTCGGTCCTCGCCCTGGGAAAATTCGGCGGTCGGGAACTCCTCTATGGTGCGGATCTGGATGTGGTCTTTATCGGAAACGATATTAGCGCAGGCGAACAATTGATCCATGCGATGGGAGCCAAAATGGGGGAAGGTCGAGTGTTTCCGCTCGACGCCCGTTTGAGGCCGGAAGGTGCCAATGGCGTTCTGGTAATCCCTCTTTCGGCGTATCGCGAATACTTTGACCACCGAGCGCAATTTTGGGAGGCTCAAGCGCTGACCAAGGCCCGCGCTTTATGCGGACCTGAGGTGCAACCGCTGAACGCTGCTGTCGCTCAAATCTGGAGCCGTTGGAGTGCCCGCGGCGATCTAAGGGAGCGAATTCATGAAATGTACCGGCGGATCGTCAAAGAGCGAGCGAAAGGGGACGATTTTTCGCATTTTAAGACGGGAAGAGGAGGTCTGATCGGAATCGAGTTCCTCGTTCAATATCTCCAGATGAAACATCAAGTGGAAGAGATCAACACGCTCAGCGCAATCGGAAAACTGAGCGACTTTCTGAATTCCACTGAGAGCGAAATCCTCCGAGCTGCCTACTGCTTTCTTCGTCGCACCGAGTCAGTTCTGCGGCGTGTCTCAAACAGCTCGATTTCTCAGCTCCCGCCCCATCAGGAAGAGCTTCGGCATTTGGCTATTCGAATGGGTTTTTCACGTAAGGAAGATTTCTTGCACGAATACACATCGCATCGGGACCAAGCTGAAAAAATTATTCAGGAGCATTTGGGGTAGCGGCGTGTCGGCGGGTCTGGAGGCGCGTTGCTTACAAAGCCCAGGGAGCCGCAATCGACTCCCCTCCAAAGATTTCGACGAGGACAACGATAAGGACGAGGGTGAAATGAAAATCCTCGTGAAAATGAGCGAACTACGCTTCGATCAGTTGATCTGATGCACTTTCGACCACTGCGCTTTTGAAGGGATGGCTCCAGGCGTTGGCCCTCTCTAAGGAATTGTCTTTGTGATCTTTGTGGTCTTCTGTGAAAATGACTCCCCTGCGCTCCAGAATGTTCCCATGACCCGAATCCACCTATTTAATCACGCGGAAGACGCCTGGGAAGCGAATCTCGCGAACTGGCTCGAACAACGTTCAAAGGAAAGCTTTTCCGGTCGTGAGACCTGGTTTGTCACGAATTCGTACCTTCAGGGGAATTGGATCAGACGCATGGCACTATCACACCAGAAATTACGGAAGTGGAAACATCTTTACCGTTGATTCCGCAAACGACGGAAAAACTTTGGAAACAAATCGATCTGCCAAGGGTTCGGAAAACCCGTCGCACGCCTCCTTATCTACTCCACGGTCCTTGCTCGCTTCGTCTAGCGAGGCCGCGCCTCAGACCAGCAAGGTGCAAGGGTAGCAAGGTCGCGCGGGGAGCAGCGCCGGTTGGGCGAAGCGGCCTCGCTTGAGAATCCTTGAAAAGTAAGACCCGCTAACGATTAAATTAATGTGCCGGCAGACTCGAAATCCTGCTTTTGGTCGGAAGCTTTGTCGAGTTGAACGGATTGGTCTTTGACGAGCCATTCGACGTTCTCCTGAAAGAGCGCGTCGAGCCCCTTTTCCGTCGTTACTTCAAAGATAATAGTGGTTATCTTGTCAGGCGATTCGCGGGCGACGCCCTTATCGGTCGCCTCCGGCTTCCAGGTCTCGGGGATGTTCACCGTTTCCGCCAGAGCGAGGAGCGATTTCTTGTCAGTCGTTGCAGTCAGCTATATATAGTGGTCGCCCCGATACAGCGCTGGAGTTCCCGATGTCTATCGACCCGCTCGCCACTCGCTTCAACCCGCCCTTCGCTTTAGAAGCTCCTCCTGTTTTCTGGATGATCAACCCGTACACTGAGAGCGCGATCGACGATCTTCAGAGGAATCCGCGGTTTACCAACTTGGGGGTCGCGATCATAGACCTTACCGGGCGAACTCGGCGACCTGACGGAGCCGGGTGGATCACTTTCGCCGGGTGGAACATGTACGACCAGCGGTTCGCTGCCAGTCTGGTAAAGATCGCCGCCATGTTCGCTGCGTTTCGCCTACGGAACAATCTTCGCATCGCGGCCAACGAAGTGAGGGCCGATGATGGGAAGCAGGTGTTCAAGACCATCACTGCAGATTGGAAGGGCGTGGTCGAAACCGCTGTCTCATCTGGGAAACCGGATTTTCCGATACTCGATCAGATCTTCACGATAGTTGGTTCGGCCGGAGCATGGAACATCGACTTCACCACGACTTATCGTCACCACATGGAGGCGATGATCGGGCACTCGAACAACCACTCAGCGTCAGTCTGCATCGACCGAATCGGTTTTCAGTACCTGAACGGCGCGTTGGCAGCCGAGGGGTTGTACAGCACCGAATTCGGCGGCCTTTGGCTGGGGGGTAATTATGCCGGAAGGAATTGGATGCTGGAGCCGCGCACCAGACTCACTCATATGGGGGCAACGGCAAAGGCGGTGGCGGCGTTCCTGACGCTGCTCGAGGACAGCCGGTTAGTCAGCACAGATGCGAGTGATGAGATGCGCGACATCATGGGCCTCGCCGGGTCTTGGCTCGAAGAAGGTCTAGCCAAAGCCAAGCCTCCGCGGCCGACAACAAACATTTACGCCAAGGTGGGGTTGATGGGAACTTTCCACGACTGTGCGGTGATAGAACGGTCAGCAAGTGGGAAGGCGATTCGGTATGCTGCCGTTGTCCTGGGTGCGCCAAGCGCTCAAGTAATCCGGAACCTGGTTGTAAAGCTGGACGATTACATCCTCGCGTCGAACTAAGGTAAGGCATATCGGGAATTGAGGCTCTAAATCATGAAGACTCCAATTCTCGTACTCCTGTTGTTGTACTTTGGTTTCACGGGAAGGGCGGCTGAAAAGATCCCTTCTTCCGCCCAAGAGGTCATAATCGATCTCGATCCGTCCAGGAGCACTGTTCAGTTCGCCCTAAGCGCCGTGCTGCACACGGTCCACGGTACGTTCAAAGTCAAAGGCGGGACGGTTCGTTGGGAAATCCTAACTGGTAAGGCCAGTGGTCAGATCGTGGTCGATGTAAAGAGCGGATACACGGGTGTAGGAGCGCGTGATCGGCAGATGCATGAAGCAGTATTGGAAAGCTATCGATTTCCCGAAGCGGTTTTTTCGCCTGACCGCGTTACAGGTCAGGTCTCGATGGAGGGTGAAAGCCAGGTTGAAGCGCATGGCATCCTGCGGATTCACGGGCAGGATCATGAGGTGACGTTCCACGGAAAGGTAAACCTGCGAGACGGCCGGGTCACTGCGAGCGCGAAGTTCGTAATGCCTTACGTAAATTGGGGAATGAAAGACCCGAGCACATTTGTTCTCCGCGTAAACGACAAGGTGGATCTCGAAATGAGCCTTGCTGGAACTATTCACTAAAGACCGTTGTGAGCACGGTAGCTTCGACCTCGTAGTTCTCCCATGGGTTGGCGGAATGCCGCGCATCCTTGCTAAATTGACCGGTTAGGCGGGTTGTTCGGTTTGTTCTTCTCCATCGGCAAATTTGACGCCGGTAACGACTTTGGCGACCAGTTCGGTGCAATTTGCCTTTGTCTATTGGAGGTGCCAGCCCGGATCGCGTCCCTGCAATTAGTTAGCTAACGGATTTCCGGTCGCGTCATCAGTGGCAACATCCTGCACCGTAAATCTAACGAACAATGCGATGGTCTCCCCACCGGCATACCGTATGAATAAAGCGCCGTCACCATTCACCCTGTTGTCGTTCGCGAAACTGCCCGAGTTTCCTTGCATCATGTGGACGTCATGTACGCCCCGTTCAGGAGAGAATCCGAAAGTCTTGTCGCTGCCCTGATCATGAAAAAACTCGCCGCAAACAAAAACAACCGCCTCGTCGTCCGCCTTTGCGCGCTCTACCTGAGCATCGAGAAGACTGGCCAGCGTGATTCCCGCGCCTTCCGGCGGGATTGGAGCCATCCTGTCGATCGGAAACAGGTTGTCCCGGAGGTAATCGAGTCCTTTGCCGTTTGAACCCGTCAGCAACGAGGTGAAACCCAATGCTCCAGCGGCCAGGGTCGGGAGGTCGAGCCTGGTCGGAGACTTGAAATCAGGATCGAAAAATGCAAGGACATCGCTGCCGTCCACCGACTGCACGTTCACCGCTATTCGGTAATCGCCGTTTGCTTTGACCCAAATCTCGTAGTGTGGCGATTTGCCTTCCGGATTCTGTTGGCCATCGTGGATCTTGCCAACCAATATACCGTAACTGCGTTGTGCCCCTGGGGGTTTCGTTCGTCTGTGGCTCACGCTATCTTCTCGCCTCCATATTGTGGGTGTTGCTTTACGTTAAGGGGACAACGTCAATTTCAACCCCTTTAGTGAGAGAACAATTTGCGATCATTCTCTGCCTGGCTATCGGCGACATAATATTTTTCGAACCAGGCAGGTTTTCCGCTCAAGGCTGTTGTTTTCTGTAAGGTCAGCGGATCTTTACTTTCGTCTATTGATGCATCCTTCATGCGGGACCTAAATTGCAAATGGTCAAAGATACGGAGCGCCTCGATCGCGAACGATGTTGCGACTTTCGGGTCCTCAATCATGACCAGGTTGTCCCCGTTCTTTTTTTCCCCGCTAACGGAAAGGTTTGAAGAACCCGTAAACACCTTGGCAGTCGGAAGATTAAAGTCGGTTACGACAAATTTGTGATGCTCGTGAATGCCTTCTCCACCGGACCACTCGCTCTTGAAGGGCTCCGGTGTGTGCTTGGCGAGAAACTCGAAATCGACGATGCCGATTGTGCCATCCGGCTTTTGCACTTGGAGGCCGCCGACATGATCTGAGATCCCATAGCTGAAGACATTCTTTTCTGTCAGCCGGTCGATTGCTTCCCGTAACGCACCAGATTTGGCCTGATTGAGGAACGCGATGCAGAATAAGACTGAAGAGGTCGCTTGATCGATCGCGGCACCTAACGGACTGAGTGAGAGATCCGAATCGGTATGCGGTGAAAAGCAGAGATGCACCGGCGGCTTGCCATCGATATTTACTAAGTGCCACTGCTTCGAAATCGGGTCAGAAGCGAAGGTTTTTGGACTTGTGAATGCCAGATCGAAGACCTGTTCAAACAGGGCAGCAGCTTCGGGCGCACGGAACACCAAAGCGTTATTCGCCTGTATGTAAATGCCCCGGAAGCTGAAATTGGTCGACCCGAAGAGGACCCTCACCGCCTCACCATTTCGCTTTGCAACGAGCACCTTATTATGTTGCAGACCTTTGAAGTGCATGCGCTTGATATTGTCCGGGCCGGCCGATGCCGCGAGCCGCTCGGCGGCCTGGGATTCTGCGCTTGTATCCGGTTTGTGCTCACCCGAGTCATCGATGATGGCTCGGAGGCGTCCACCAATCCTCTCCAGTAGCCCGACGACGTCCGGTTCGTTCAGGTCATACGCGAAAAAGTCAAGAGTGAGGGTCTCGTCGCCGGCGACTTCCTTCAGGAAATCAAAAATGAGCTGACCGGCCTCAAATCCCAACCAATCGTAGACATCGCCGGCGACTTTCTTGAAGTCGAGTCCCTGATCGGCTTGCACTGGAATAACATCCGGATTGTTTCCATACCGATCGGCGTAAGCCTGCGATGACGCAAAGTTTCGCGCAAATCCAACATCAAGAAAATCGTCGTAAATTACGATGTCGAGTGTGATATCAAGGGTCACTGATGTGCCACTCACCAGAGATCCATCAGACTTCATGTGCTTCTTGGTGACCCGGTAACTATATTTGCCGACTTTGGGATCGAAAGGGAATTGAATCCATCGGAACTTCTGAAACGGTGCAATAGTAGACGGGAAATTCCGGAAGCCGTTCACGGCCATCGACGCCGACTGATCGCCATAGGAGAAGTTCAGACGATTTCTCAGCGGCAAGAAGTCGTTACTTCCCGGGCTCTGCTCCTCGATCGAGAAGCCTACAAAATCGGGCTCTGGATTGTCGACGTCCATTCCGATCAGGACCATTCGCTCACCGCGCCAGAGCTTCACGCTGAGGCCATCTATGGTTATGCTTTTTGTAAAATCGTTCATGGCCACCGTGCTTTCTGATATGTAGTTTTTTGGGACAGTAAGGTTTGCGAATCGAAAATAGCAAGCCGGTCAAGACGCCTGTAGAGCGCAGCGATCCACCAACAATCGCCCTTACAGAGTGACTAAATCACAACGGCACAAAGATGGCGATACTCCATTCGGGTTAGAGTTTTCCGGAAATACTTGCTCTGATCCAGGAACCGCTTTTAAAGCAAATTGCTCAGGAAATCGATCGCTCGCAGTGGATCGAGATCGCGATGGATCAACTGTTGGGGCCCGACACCGGCCGTGTCCTCAACGACTTGAGTGCGGACATTGCCTCCGGCAATACGACACCAGAAAAGGCCGCCAAGGCCCTCGAAGCTTCATGGCAGCAAAATAAGATGTGACATCAGGAGGAGGCGACGACGGCAAAAGTATCAGATTTTGCCTGTCTTTCGGTCCGCCCTACAGGCGCGGCGTGCTTTTTTTTCCGTTTCGTGTAAATGATCCAGAAGGAACTTTAGATAAAATGAATTACAGAGTACTCGGTAAAACAGGACTAACGATATCGGAAGTCGGACGCGCACTGCCGGTTCCAAAAAGCGCTAAGGACGGCGTTGTATTCCAGCCAAAATTACCCAAAGAACTAGCGAGGCCGCGCCTCAGACCAGCGAGAGGTATCCGGCGGCTTGATTGCGCTGAGCGTAGCGCAGCGGGGTTCAGCGGTCTCGCTAATGGCGGGACC
>Ga0207826_1000362_pt1 | contig 12979 bp, 10 predicted proteins | sample LuqExpMetageno80_FD_187837 | JGI IMG/M metagenome (GOLD analysis project Ga0207826, IMG submission 187837) | Tropical forest soil microbial communities from Luquillo Experimental Forest, Puerto Rico - Sample 80 (SPAdes) | ecosystem: Environmental > Terrestrial > Soil > Tropical forest ... | reverse complement strand
GTCCCTAATGGATTTTCGCATACCGATAAACGATAGCCAGGTAAATGTACGGGGTTGGTGTGTGGCCAATCGGTTCCCCAAACGCACGGGGCTGGTGCAAGGGCAATGAGTGACTGAACCAAAGGCGCGGTGGATGAGGCTTGAGATTTGGCGCTAACATTTTTGAGCGCGTCGCGGTGCCTGCCGTAGTAGTCGTCTCGCTGTTCATAGGCGGAGCCCTGGGCCGCACTCAGTGATCGAACCGGCCTAACGCGTCTTGGTTCAATGTGGACTGACTATTCCATTACTACCTCTCGGTCTGACTTCCACAAGGCAGATGATACTGCAATGTCATCCGCTCTGGCGGCCGCCCGACGTTTAAATGGACGGCCGTGATCGCAGATGCCGGGTGATGTAGTGCGATAAAAATTCGGATTAATTGACGTCATAATCGAAGAAGCTTAGCTTTGGTTGAATCAAAAAAATTGAATGCGCGGTGAACACACAAACGGTCTCGCGCAACGTCGGGAGGTTGATCATGAAGCAGATCTCTCTGGTCATTCTGCGTACGCTTGCCGCGTTCGCGTGCATTTTTATTTCCGAATCACTGTATGCACAGCAAGCTCCAATTAGAATCGGATTTGGAATGGCGTTGAGCGGTGGTCTAGCGGCCGGGGGCAAGGCGGCGTTGCTCACCTATCAAATCTGGCAGGAAGAGATTAACGCACGCGGAGGACTGCTTGGCCGAAAAATCGATCTTGTTTACTATGATGATCAGAGCAATCCCGCTACAGTGCCAGGCATTTACTCGAAACTGTTAGATATTGATAAAGTCGATTTAGTCACCTCCGGCTACGCGACGGGGCCAATCGTGGCCGCGATGCCCGTTGTCATCGCGCATAAAAAGACATTTCTGGCGTTCTTCGCGCTTGATGCTAATGGGCAATTTAAATACGACCGCTATTTTACGATGCAACCGAGCGGGCCCGACCCTGCAGTCGCGCAGGCAATTGGCTTCTTTAATCTGGCCAAAAACATCACTCCTAAACCGCAGACAATTGCGATTGTTGGTGCTGACGCTGAGTTTGGCCAAGTCGCAATGAGCGGAGCCCGACAGCTGGCCAAACGCGAGGACTTCAACTTCAAAATCGTCTATGATCAAAGTTATCCGCCTAACACTGTCGATTTCACGTCCATCGTGCGCAGCATTAAGGTGTTGAACCCAGATCTAGTGTACATTGCATCTTATCCGCCAGATACTGCAGGTATGCTGCGCGCCATCTATGAGGTCGGATTGTCAGCGAAGCTACTCGGTGGTGGCATGGTGGGACTACAATTTGCAGCGCTCAAGCAGCAGTTCGGCTATCAACTCAACAACATTGTCGACTATGATTATTATGCGCCGGAGCCCACGATGAAATTTCCTGGAATCGACTCCGTGCTGGAGAAATATCGCACACGCGCAGCTGCCGCCGGGGTCGATGTGCTGGGCCTCTACATTCCACCATATGCCTATGCAGAAATGCAGATTCTCGAACAGACCGTAACTGCGGTAGGTGGATTCGATGACGCCAAGATGGCCGATTACCTGCACAAGACGGTGTTTAAGACGGTGGTTGGCAACATCAAGTTCGGCCCGTATGGGGAATGGGATCCGGGGCGCGAACTCACGGTGCAGTATCAGAACATAAAAGGCAATGATGTCCAGCAATTCAAAGAGTCCGGTAAACAGGTCATCCTGGATCCGCCTGAACTTAAATCAGGCAATCTGATAGTGCCCTTCACGCCCACGAAGCAGTGAGCTTTGTGACACTTTGATAGTGTTTCCTGAAGTGAAGTAGGGAAGGGACTGTGAGCCAGGAACTTCTGTTTAATGCGCTGATAACGGGATTGTTTCTCGGTGGCTTCTACGCGGCAGTTTCGGTGGGCATCACCATCGCCTTTGGGATGCTCGATATCGTTAATATTGCGCATCCCGCTTTCATCATGCTGGGCGCGTTCATCGCGTTCTACCTCAACAGCAATTTCGGCATCGATCCCCTTGTCGCGTCATTGATCGCTATCCTTCCAGCCTTCATCGGCGGCCGTTTATTTTACAAGATTTACTACTACGCCTTCGAACGGCACGGAGAAGAGTCATTGCAAGGTTTGGCCTTCTTCTTTGGTATCCTATTCATTGTCGAGGTTGGCCTCCTGCTCGTATTTGGGGTGGATTATCGCTTCGTCGAGGCTAACTATATCCGCAAAACGATTGACCTCGGATATATCTCGCTCCCACTGCGTCTCGTAATACCGATGATTGCCGGATTAACAATCGTGGCGGCGATCCACTTATTCACAAGTCGTTCCTTTCTCGGACGTGCAATTCTTGCAGTGTCCCAGGACCCCGGTGCACTACGGATCGTCGGTGGCAATCCCGTGCGGGTAAAGGAGATCGCATTTGGTTTGTCGATTGCGACGGCGGTCGTTGCTGGTGCACTTCTAATCATTATCCAGCCGGTCGAGCCCTCGCTCGGTCGCGAATATATCGGCCGAGTGTTCGCGATCTGTGTGCTCGGTGGCATGACAAGCCTAAGTGGCACTGTGGTGGCCTCGTTTGTCGTGGGAATTGCGGAAGCACTGACAACCACATTTGGCGGCCCATCCTGGGCTCCGGCCGTCGCTTTCGGCTTGCTTATTTTGACACTGATTGTCCGACCTGAAGGGATATTCGGACGGTGAACGCGATCGGTCACACCGCTCCTCTTCCAGCGACGAGCATCAGTAGCCGCAGGGTGCGCCGCTATCTGGTCCCAATCGCGGCAAGTGTTCTGATTGTCCTGTTCGGCTTCGCGGTGCTTGATTGGATTTCATTCGAATACGCGTATCTCGCGACGTATACGATACTCCAATACGTCGTTCTGGCTACCGCCTGGAATATCCTGGGTGGCTATGCGGGTTACGTCAATTTTGGTGTCGCCGGCTTCTTTGCGCTCGGTGTCTACACGTGCGTATTCAACTATAAGACGCTGCAATTACCGCTGCCGGTGATTATCATGGTCGCTGGCTTAATTGCGGGCATCGTTGGCTTGGGAATGGGTTACCTAACACTGCGCCTGCGCGGTGTATTTTTCTCGATCGCGACGCTTGCTTTTGCGATTGTGCTCAATACGGTGTTCAACAACTGGCGCTTTGTCGGTGGCGCCCGCGGTGTACCGGTGCTGCGGCCGGATGCCCCTTTATTCTTCGGGACCTATCCGCGTTATCTTTTCGGTTTAATATTGTTCCTAGCAATTGCCGCCGTGCTTATCGCGCGTGCCATTGAATATTCTTGGCTGGGTCGGGGACTTGCTGCTATCCGTGACGATGAAATCGCGGCCGAATGTAGCGGTGTGCCAGCTTTGCGCCTGAAGCTTATCGCCGCAACGATTAGCGGCGGGCTGATTGGAATGGCCGGCGCCCCGTTTCCCTATTTCATCACTTATGTAGATCCAGCTTCGGCCTTCAATCTCACCATTGCCGTAAATACCGTAGCGATGCCGGTCATCGGCGGCATGACGAGCTGGGTTGGGCCTGTAATCGGAGCGGTATTGCTTGGTACCCTTCAACAAGTGACTACGGTGACGATCTCTTCGGCTCTAAGTTTAATGCTCGTCGGCATTCTGTTGGTCACATTTGTCGCGCTGGCGCCGCGTGGCATCATCGGTCTCATAAAGTCGCTGCAGAGGCAGTCACCATGACCCGGGAACCGCCTGGACCGGAGACAATCTTGCGGGCGACGCAGGTGACAAAGAGGTTTGGCGGCTTTACGGCCGTTGACACGGTTGATTTTACCCTGGGCTGCCGCGAACGCGTTGGGCTGATCGGCCCAAACGGTTCGGGAAAAAGCACCTTCGTCAACTCCGTCACCGGTGTAATTAGTGTCGATCACGGGTCGATAGAATTCAATGGTATGGATATAACAAACCTCCCCTCATGGCGGCGTGCGCGCCTTGGAATTGCTCGCAGTTTCCAGATCCCGCGACCTTTTAAAAATCAAACGGTAATCCAGAATATCGAAGTCCCACTTATGTATGCGGTCGGTGATCGCGATCCGGACGAGATCTCCGCAAAAGCAAACGCAATCCTCGCGCAGATTGGCCTCAGCGCGCGCAGGAATGACAGCCCTAGGAGCTTGACGCAGGTCGATCTGCGCAAACTAGAACTTGGCCGTGCGCTCGCAGCACAGCCGCGCGTGCTGATTGCCGATGAATCGATGGCGGGCCTTTCGGATCCCGAGGTGGACGAAGTTTTGGAGGTGCTGTTCAAGCTCAGTGCCGACGGCATCAGCATCGTGCTGATTGAGCATATCATGCGAGCCGTCGTGCGTTTTTCACAGCGGATCGTAGTGCTCGTTGCCGGCAAGAAAATTGCGGACGGCGATCCGCGCGAGGTGATGTCTCATCCAGAAGTGGAAAGAGCATATCTTGGCCAATAGCCTAACGCTGGAAAACGTTTCCGCCGGGTACGGAGCAGTTCGGGTCCTTTCCGACGTGTCGCTGGGCGCCACGGATGGCGAAACCGTCGTACTGCTCGGCACCAATGGCAACGGTAAAAGCACGGTGATCAGATGTGTGACCGGGCAGGTGCGACCAACCGCCGGCCGCATCGTCGCTGAGATCGATGGTCAGAGCCACGATCTCGTCGGCATGGCAACTGAAGATATCGTGGGGCTTGGCATTGGAATCGTGCCTGAAGGCCGCCGGCTTTTTCCTAAGCTGACGGTTGAAGAGAACTTACTGATCGGTGCCTATCGTAGGGGCGCGCGGGTGAAGATCGGCCCGAACCTCGATTTCTGCTTCGAGACATTTCCACGGTTGCGGGAACGCCGCAAACAACTGGCCGGGAGCTTGAGCGGTGGTGAGCAGCAGATGCTGGCGCTCGGTCGAGCGCTAATGGCTTCACCACGCATCCTCATTATCGATGAACCCTCGGTCGGGCTCGCGCCTATCCTGGTGAGACATGTCATTGACAAAATCGCCGAACTCAAAACTGCGCTGGGACTGACCGTGCTCATGGCCGAGCAAAATTTTCAGCAGGCCATACGCATCGCCGATCGCGGCTATGTGCTCGTTCATGGCAAGATCGAATTTTCCGCCAGTGGGGAAGAAGACTTGCGCCGCAGCGACATAGTGCGCCGACTTTATCTTGGCATTTGATTCAAAAGGACCTTAGGGCGAAATTGTGCAAACCACCGAAACGTTCGACTACATCATCGTCGGCGCAGGTAGCGCCGGCTGCGTGCTTGCCAATCGCCTGACCGCGTCCGGCAAGTATCGCGTGCTACTGCTCGAAGCCGGTCCGAAAGATCGGAGCCCATGGCTGCATATCCCGCTCGGGTACGGCAAGTTGTTCAACAACCGCCGCCTTAATTGGTGCTACGAAACTGAGCCGCAGCCCGAATGCTACGGCCGAAGGATCATTGCACCGCGAGGCAAGGTTTTGGGAGGGTCGAGTTCCATAAATGGACTGATCTATATCCGCGGCCAAGCCGATGATTTCAACCATTGGCGCCAGATGGGCAACGTCGGCTGGAGTTTCGATGACGTATTGCCGTATTTCCGAAGAGCTGAGGATAATGAACGGGGAGCGGATGCGCTTCACGGCATTGGGGGCCCGCTCGCGGTCTCTAATATGCGAGACCGGCATCCGCTGGCCGATGCTTATGTCGAAGCCGCGCTGCAGTGCGGATATTCGCGTAACAACGATTTTAATGGCCCGACGCAAGAGGGCGCCGGATATTATCAAACGACGACCCGGAATGGCCGCCGCTGCTCGACGGCCGTAGCCTACCTAAAGCCAATACGCAGACGCGCCAATCTCGCGGTGATGTCGAACGCATTGGCATCACGCCTGCTGTTCGACGGACGGCGCGCGATCGGCGTCGAGTATTGCATTGGCGATCAAGATTACAGCGCACGAGCGAACGCGGAAGTAATCTTGGCGTCGGGTACATTCAATTCACCACAGCTTCTCCAATTGTCGGGTCTCGGACCGGCATCATTGCTTAATTCGTTTGGGATCGCGGTGGTCGCCGATATGCCTGGGGTAGGTGAGGGACTCGTCGATCATTTCTCCAGTCGACTCGTATTTCGCTGCAAAGAACGAATCACGCTCAATGATGTCGTATACTCATGGAGCAGCAAGGTCGCGGCAGGACTACGGTACGGGTTAAGCCGCCGCGGTTATCTCGCGCTCGCGGCAATTTCTTCTGGCTGCTTTCTACGCGCGCATTCATCCTCAGCGACACCAGACGTGCAGTGCTCGATCGCGCTTTACTCGGGCGATGTCGCTGCTGGTGTCCTGCATCAGTTCCCTGGGGTGACCGGCGTCTGTACGTTGTTGCGGCCGGAGAGTTGCGGCTATGTTCGCATCAAGTGCGCCAATCCGCGTGAGGCGCCAGCAATCAATCCCAATTATTTGGCCGCCGCGAAGGACCGCGAGACAATCTTGTCTGGCGTCAAGGCCATGCGTCGCATCTTCCAAGCCCCCGCGATGGCACGCTACGTCGCCGAAGAGTTCGAGCCGGGACTAGAATGCAGCGACGACGACGATGTGCTCGACTTTATCCGCCGCTGCGGTTCGACGACTTACCACCCCATCAGCACCTGCCGTATGGGCAATGATCGAACCGCAGTGGTCGATCAAAGGCTGCGCGTGCGCGGGTTTACTGGATTACGCGTGGTGGATGCGTCGATCATGCCTGGGGTGATCTCCGGCAATACCAATGCGGCAACCATAATGATTGGCGAGAAGGGCGCAGCAATGATCCTCGAGGATGCTGCGGTAGGCCGAATAAACGTGGCGGAAGCGGCATGAGACTTCCGGCCCGAGACGGAGCTCCACATGGAGGACAGAACCCAAGAAGCAACCTTGTCGCTTACTAAGTTTGGCATCAGTCAGCCGGTACGGCGCAGCGAGGATTCCAAGCTCGTGCGCGGGGAAGGCCGATATACGGATGACATCAATTGTCCCGGCCAGGCTTATGCGGTGATGGTTCGCAGTCGGAATGCTCACGGCATCATCCGCAATATCGACACTGCCGTTGCCAAGGCAATGCCTGGCGTGTTGGCCGTCTACACGGCCGCCGACCTTGCCACCTATGGCCCACTCAAATGCTTGCTACCACTCAAGAGCCGGGATGGATCACCTATTCGGTACAGGCCGCGGTCCGCACTCTCCTCGGATAAGGTACGCTTTGTCGGCGATCCAATTGCCTGTGTGATTGCCGAGACGGTCCTACAGGCCAAAGACGCCGCGGAAGCGGTTTCGCTCGATATCGTGCCGCTGCCAGCTGTGACGCGGGCGAGTGAAGCGGCAAAGCCAGCAGCGCCGCTGATTTATGACGAAGTGCCAGGCAATATAGCCCTCGATTATCACTATGGCGATGCCAACAGGGTTGCCACTGCCTTCGCGCAAGCGGCGCATGTCACCCGATTGGATCTGATCAACACCCGAGTGATAGTTAATTCCATCGAGCCACGTTCGGCTATTGGCGAATACGAGCCAAAGTCCGGCAAATGGACGATGCATTCTTGCAGCCAGGGAGTGTTCGGACAAAAAACCGCGCTAATGGATATCCTCGGAGCACCCGGCGACAAGGTGCGTGTTGTTACCGGCAATGTCGGAGGTTCGTTCGGCATGAAGGCTCCGTTATATCCCGAATACGTTTGTATTCTGCACGCAGCGCGTGCGCTTGGCCGTCCGGTAAAGTGGACCGACGAGCGCTCGGGCAGCTTCGTTTCCGATCATCATGGCCGTGATCATGAAATCCGGGTGGAACTCGCTCTGGGCGTTGATGGGCATTTTCTTGCGTTGCGGGTCACTGGGTACGCCAATATGGGCGCGTTCCTTGGCCCGTTCGGTCCGTTGTTGCCGACCCTCAACATCGTCAAAAACGTCAACGGGATGTACCGCTTCCCGCTGATCGAGGTCGCAACGCAATGTGTATTCACCAACACCAGCCATGTCTCCGCCTATCGCGGCGCCGGACGGCCTGATGGCAATTATTATACCGAGCGTGTGATCGATGCCGCCGCGCGTGAAATAGGCATCGATGCGGTAGAGCTGCGCCGGCGCAATTTATTGCGGCCGAATGACATGCCCCATTCCGCTGCCTCCGGCGTCATTTACGACAGTGGCGATTTTCCCGCGCTACTCACACATGCAGTGACGGCGTCAGATATCAAGAACTTCAAGCGCCGCAAACGCGAGAGTAAGAAACACGGGCTCGTTCGCGGTCTCGGGATAGCCTGTTATCTGGAAGTTACGGCCCCCGAGAGCCCCGAAATGGGCGGCATCATCTTCAATCCTGATGGCACGGTGACCATCGTCACGGGGACGCTCGACTACGGGCAAGGGCATGCCACACCATATGCGCAAGTGCTTAGCGATCGGCTCGGTATTCCGTTCGAGCGCATTCGGTTGGTGCAGGGCGATAGCGATCTGTTGCTGGTCGGTGGCGGCACGGGAGGCGCACGTTCGATCACTAATAGCGGAGCCGCCATCGCCGAGGCGAGCGCCAAAGTCATCGACCGAGGCAAACAAATCGCGGCCCATGTACTCGAGGCATCCGCGGCAGATATCGAGTTCAAGTCAGGACATTTCGTTATCGCCGGAACTGATCGCTCGATCGACATATTGGAACTCGCTGACAAACTGCATAATGGTTTCCAGTTACCCGATGGCGTGCCTTCCTCACTCGATGTTCGCCACGTTAGCCAGGGAATGCCGTCGGCTTTCCCCAACGGCTGCCATATCGCCGAGGTCGAAATCGATCCGCAGACCGGCCGAACGGAGGTGGTGCGATACTCGGCCGTGAATGATGTCGGGACCGTTATCAATCCGATGATCGTCGAGGGCCAAATCCACGGTGGTGTGGTACAGGGCTTAGGCCAGGCATTAATGGAGTTGGCGACTTATGATGACGGCGGACAGCTGCTGACCGGCTCATTCATGGATTACGCGATGCCACGCGCCCACGATGCGCCCTGCTTTAAAGTCGAAAATCATCCAGTGCCGGCCAAAACAAATCCGCTCGGAACGAAGGGTTGCGGGGAAGCCGGTGTGTCTGGCGGGCTTGCCTCGGTGATGAACGCGGTCGCAGACGCGCTGGCAAACTACGGGATCCGCCATCTGGACATGCCAGCAAATTCGGCGCGCGTGTGGCAAGCGATCCGTGACGCGCAACACAGCGTGGCGCGTGAAGGGAACAGCCCATCGGCTGCCTAGGATGTCTGACCTAGCGGCGTTTGAGTCATATCAACCGTGGCAATGTTTCGCTTCACTATATCAGCGCTGAAATCAACACGTACAACCAATGGCTTTGATAAGCGCCCATCTCATTCTTGACAGCGTGACGGCCTTGGACGCGAGCGCGCGCGGTCGTGTGGCTATTGCAGCATCGCATGGTGGCTTGTTTGCCGGATATCTTGCCGCTAAGTCCGGTATAGGGGCGGTGATTTTGTGCGATGCCGGCATCGGCCGAGAACGCGCCGGGATCGATGCGCTCTCTTACCTTGGTAATCTCGGTGTTCCAGCAGCTGCGATCAGTCACCGGTCCGCGCGAATAGGCGACGGTGCAGATTGTGCGCGGCGCGGCATTATCAGCTTTGCTAATGCGCTTGCTGTTGCACATGGAATTCAGCCTGGCATGCCGGCGCGCGAAGCACTCGATCGATTAGCAGCGGTCAATCTACCACCGTATCGGTCCCCACCACCGCAGCACGAAGCGCGTCATAATCTCGCCGATGGTCAGGCGTCCGGCGTGCGTGTCTTCGCGCTCGATTCCGCGTCGCTTGTTACACCCGACGACATAGGCCAAATCATTTTCACGGGGTCGCATGGTGGTCTGCTAGGGGGGCGGCCGGAGACGGCGGTGAAATACCCGGTGTTCGCCGCCGTCTACAACGACGCCGATCGCGGCATCGACGATGCCGGAGTGTCGCGACTCCCGGCCCTCGAAGCCCGGGGCATTGCGGCCGCTACAGTTAGCGTATGGAGTGCCCGCATTGGGAATGGACTTTCGACATATCACGATGGGTACATCAGCGCGGTCAATGAAGTAGCTAAGCGTCACGGGGGAGAAGTTGGAATTTCGGCGCTGGAACTAACCCGCCGTCTGGTCGCGGCACGCATCGAGGAACTGAAACGATGACGGTACCCGCTTCTAATTCACTGCGTCGCATCAACGGCGGACAAGCGCTCGCTGAAATGCTCAAGCTACACGGCGTTGGCCTCATGTTCGGCATGGGGGGGTTTCAGCTATTACCCTTTTACGAGGCAGTACGCGCGCTCGGGTTGAAGCACTGTTTGATTAACGATGAGCGTTGCGGTGCCTTCGCATCTGATGCCTATGCGCGGGTGACTAATCGCCCTGGAGTATGCGATGGGACTCTTGGTCCTGGTGCCACCAATCTCGTCACTGGATTGATCGAGTCGCTGAATGCCGGAATTCCGCAAGTGGTTTTGGTTGGCGATAGCAATCGTGACCACGCCTGGAAAAATATGACACAGGAGGCGCGACAGGTTGAAGTGTTGCGCCCGGCAGTCAAGGAAGTGATTCGGGTGGAGAAGACCAAGCGGATTCCTGAGCTTGTGCGACGCGCGTTCGCCGTGGCGACAAGCGGCCGACCAGGGCCGGTCGTCCTCGATGTCCCTGAGGACGTCTGCCACGGTGAGCACGACTTCGATGTCGCCGATTTCTGGTTCGACCCTGGCACCTTGCAGGCACAAGCTCGCCGCACACGTCCTGATCCAACCGAACTCTTACGGGCTGCCGCGATTATTTCCAAGGCAGAGCGTCCGCTTTTTCTGGTCGGTGGCGGCATCCATATTTCGCAAGCCTATGGTGTGCTGCAAGATTTGGCTGAAGCACAGGGCATCCCAGTTGCCCACACAATGTCAGGTAAGGGCAGCATCTGTTGTCTGCATCCCCTTTCCGCCGGTCTCTTCGGCCGCTATTCGCGCATTGCCAATGATCTCGTCGCGGCATCCGATGCATTGATCGTCGTCGGTTGCAAACTCGGCGAGATCGCCACGAAACGCTTCCAGCTGATCCCAGATGGAAAGCCGCTAATCCATATTGACATTTGTTCGGAGGAAATTGGACGTACAACTCGCAGCGATGTGGCATTGGCTGCAGATGCGCGACTTGCCCTCGGGGATCTGGCGCAAGCCCTCAGCGACGGCGATCGGGCGCGGGCCCGACGGAAAGCCTATTGCGATGAGATTCCGGTACGAATGGCAAGATGGCGAACAAGCGCTGCCGATCGGCTGAAGTCGAATGAAAAGCCCATCAACATTGGCCGGCTAATCAATGAGTTGAACGCTGTTATGCCCGACGATGCAATTCTCGTAGCGGATGGCGGCTTCGCGGCACATTGGGCTGGACTTTTGTTTGACACAAAAAAATCAGGACGCCAATTTATTGCAGATCGCGGACTGGCATCGATTGGCTACGGTGTCCCGGGCAGCCTTGGCGCCCAATTGGCAGCGGGATCACGGCGTGTGGTCGGTCTTACCGGCGATGGCGGTTTCAACATGACGCTCGGCGATTTGGAGACCGCCCGCCGCGCCGGTGCTCCGTTTGTCATTTGTGTGTTTAATAACGCGGCGTCGGGGTATGTGAAGGCGCTACAACACTCAATGTTCGGCGCTGGCAATTATCAATCTTCAGATCTGATTGAGATGAACTATGCCGCGATCGCGAATGCGATGGGCTGTCAGGGAATTCGAGTTGAGGATCCGGGCGAACTCGGTGTTGCAATCAGTGAAGGCCTCGCAAATACCTCAAGCCCGACCGTGCTCGATATCGTCGTCACGCGCGATCCCGCCCGAATGTTGCCGGGAGTTGATAGCCGCACCTTAGTTGTTCAGAAGGGCGATCGTCCGGTTTAAGTCTATGCAAACCCTTGCCACAGCACGCCGATACCGGACAAGGGCGGCAGACTCGGCATTGTTGTGATCAAATAGTCGGGGGCGCGATTCTCGCCGTCTTCGTAGATGGTCGCCGAGACCGCAAACCCTAACGCAACGGAACGATGCGCTCCGCCTCTTCAAGGTCGCTTCATTACCTTCGTTACTGCTCCGATTACTTCCAGTTGAGCCATTGTCTGGTGGTGCTTGCGCCCACTGGAAAGCGCTACCTTTGCCGCACGTGAAACTCGGACGACATCTGGACAGACCTCCGGCTTTCGGAAACCCCTGCCTTCTGCTATTACGGCGTTCCAGCGTCCCGTCGAGCAGAGCGAAAGCGTGGTTACTTTTCAGAAACAAGAAATGAAGCCCAACCAGCAAGCGAGTTATGACCATACCTTTCGTGCCATACGCGACCACGAAGTTCCGTGGCAGGAAGGATCAAAATCCGTTCTGAAACTGCCGGTGGGTGTGCAGGTCAAAATCTTCGCTCACGACATGGCGATGGGGCGAATCGACATGAGAGTTAAATTTCCCCCCGGCTACGTCGAGCCCGAGCATTACCACAAAAGCTGGCACTCCATCGTCGTACTCAAGGGCCGCATGTGCGTGGCGGGCAAGGATTTGCGTCCGGGCGATTATGTATTCGGCTGGGACGAATTGCACGGTCCCTACGAGTACCCTGATGGCTGCGAGGTCTTCGTCGTGTTTATGGGCGAAAGCGTCGTGCACGAATGGGACGAAGCGAAACACAAGATGCATCAAAATATCTGGAAAGCGGAAAGCGAAGAAGGCCGGCAAGGCGTCGACCGGCACACAGCGCAGCGCAAGATCAGTTGAAAAAATCGGCTGATACACTGTCAGTCCGTCGTCCAGAGCGATCGTGTAGCCGCTGAATATCGATCGGATTTAAGCCAAAGATGATTGGGCGGTGCGATGGTGCTTTGGTGAATTCGCGGTGGCCAGGTGGCCGGGTGGCCACTCACATTTATCTAGTCGGAAAATCTACATCCTCAGAAAACCGCCTTCGGTGAATTCGCGGTGGCCAGGTGGCCGGGTGGCCACT
>Ga0207826_1000360_pt1 | contig 13008 bp, 12 predicted proteins | sample LuqExpMetageno80_FD_187837 | JGI IMG/M metagenome (GOLD analysis project Ga0207826, IMG submission 187837) | Tropical forest soil microbial communities from Luquillo Experimental Forest, Puerto Rico - Sample 80 (SPAdes) | ecosystem: Environmental > Terrestrial > Soil > Tropical forest ... | reverse complement strand
ACTGCTACAAGAAAATCGATAAAACAAGCTTTATAATTGAATGCGAAAATAGAACGCATTCCAGGAGAAACACACTACTGCTGCGAATACCGACCCTTCAAGGGATACTTAGCGGAGGGGTGTCCCAAAGTTCCGAAGTGGCTGCCCGGTGTGTCGCCGCAAAGTGAGAATGTCCGGTTTGAGCAAAGTAGAAATGTCCGGTTTCATGGATGGTTGGGGGGCCCATGGAGACGGAGCGTATCGCCTTGAGCCAGCGCGAACGGGAGCGACTGAAGGTGGTGCACGAGGTAAAGCAAAAGCATTTGACGCAAGCGGAGGCAGCACAGCGGCTGAAAGTGACAGACCGTCAGGTCCGGCGGCTGCCGTTGGCGCTCGAAGAGGGGGGATGGTGCCGTGGTTCACGGGCTACGAGGCCGTCCGTCGAATCGCAAGCTGCACGCCTCGTTCGAGCACAGGATTCTGGCCCTTGTACGGCAGCGCTATGCGGACTTCGGGCCAGAGCCGAGGCCGGCTTCCATAAGTCCTTGCGGCCTACGGCCTCCAGGACTTACGAAACCAAAAGCCCAACCCCAACCCCCAAAGGTGTACAAACCCAAATACCATGTGCCTTCTGAACACCTTGGAGAAAACCTTGGAAGCGGACATTTCTACTTTGCGTTGACACGAGCCGCCCCGGCGCATGCGCCTTAAGACGCCACCCGGTGGCCCTGGTCGCATTGCACCAACGTTTTATTTGCCACTTTTTTCGCGGATGCGTTGGCTCTCGGCATTTTTCAGATACAATGGGTGTTTGGGCCGGAACCTGAAAAAAGATGCAAACGCAATTCGAAAACGCTTTGTTGATTCACAATCCGAACGCAGGCAATGGCGGCGACGGCCGGCGGCGCCTGCTCGATCAGGCCCGCCGTATCCTTTCCTCGAACGGGATCGAAGCTGAACTTGCCGAAACCGCTGGCCCGGGCCACGCCACGGAAATCGCCCAGCAGGCCACGCGCGACGGCCGCCAGCTCGTTATCGCCTGCGGAGGCGACGGCACGCTCAACGAAGTCGTTAATGGTCTCGCCGCCCACCAGAACGGCCACCGTGTTCCGCTTGCGCTTCTTCCGGGTGGCACTGCCAACATTCTCGCCAAGGAACTGGACCTGCCATGGGACATCCCGCGAGCCGCCAAACGTCTGGTAAACGGCGAAGTGCGTGAGATCGCCCTTGGCCTTGCTACTCCGCTCGAGAAGCCGGAGAAGCAGCGCTATTTTCTCAGTGTTGCCGGCGCGGGACCCGACGGCATGATTGTTTACTCGATCGACCTCGGCCTGAAGGCGCGTGTCGGCATTCTGGCGTACTGGTGGCAGGGCGCTCGTGAAGTGCTGCGCTACACGTACCCTCGGTTCCGCGTTCGCACGGGCGAGCGCCAGATGGAAGTGACCCTCGCGGTCGTTGGTCGTACAAAAAATTACGGCGGCCCGTTCAAGATCACGGATCAGGCCGACCTGTTCGAAGACCAGTTCGAAGTGATGGCCTTGACCACGCAAAGTGGACTGCGCTACCTCAGCTACCTCCCCACTCTTTGGATGGGTAATCTTCGAAAAGAGGAAGATGTCTACTTCTGGAAAGCGGAAACGCTGGTCTGCGAACCCCTCGACGCTAGTCCCGTGCATGCCCAGGTGGACGGTGAACCACTCGCGCGCTTGCCGATGGAATTCTCTATCGTTCCTCGCGCTCTCAAACTACTCGTTCCCAGCGGCCCAGTCTCTTCGAATGGCGGTTCCGCGAAGTCCTAGCCGTGGACATCCCGACTCATGCGCTTGCGTCGCTCGCTCTCGCGCGAGGATTTTTTCCCGGGCGTCGCTGGCCCATTGCCGTTGGGATGATTTTCGCGGGTACCCTTGCTGACGTTGACCTCGTCACTGCTCTTTTCGGGCCAGCGGCCTATTTCGCGGGACACCGCACCTTTACTCACTCCATCCTGGGCACTATCGCCATCGTTGCCCTCACGGGTATCCTTACACGCTATCTTTCCGAAAAGCAGCCCGAATCGTGGCGCGTGATGCTGTTGGCAGTCACTTGCGCTGCCACGCTGCACCTGTTGCTGGACCTCGGCCAATCCGAAGGTGTGACTCTTTTCTGGCCGTTGCGCCACAACCGTTTCGCCGCAGACTGGCTACCCACCATCGATCCCTGGCTTCTCGCTCTTCTAATAGCAGGCATTCTCGTCCCTGAACTCTTCCTGCTGGTAACTTCCGAAATCGGCGCAAAAAGCGAATCGCCTCGCGGCCGCAACGGCGCGGTCATCGCTTTCGTGCTGATACTGATTTACGTCGGCGCCCGCGCGATTCTGCATTCGAGCAGCACGGCATTGCTCGAGCCACGCACCTACCATGGTGAATCCGCCCGCAAAGTCGGCGCCTTCCCGAACGCACTTTCGCTCGTTACCTGGCACGGCATTGTCGAAACTGAGTCGCTGATTTGTTTATTGGAAGTACCCACCGGCCTGGCGAAGAGCTTCGATCCGGAAACGGCGGATTGCGTCCATAAACCCGAATCGTCTCCAGAACTGGACGCGGCGCAGAAAACGGCTATCACTCAAGAATATCTGCAGGTCGCGCGGTTTCCCCGTGCCACCCTAGCCAAAAGACAGGATGGGTTCGAAGTTGTCATTCGCTCGATGGTGGATCAGGCGCAGAATGAAACGCGACACCGCGTCGCCGTAATGATTTTCTTGACTCCGCAATACGGGGTGACTGACCAGGCATTTGTATGGCTGAATGACATCCACTCGCGCTGAGCGCATGTCGCCATCAAGTGCCTAGGTAGACGATTCCCTACCGGGCGGCATCTGCGCTTTTATTTCTCAGAATCAACCGCGACAGACCATAGCTCACTAGCGCAAAGATGAGCACCCCGACAGCCACCTGCAGTTTGTGCTGCACCAGAAACGGCATCGCATCATTTCCGTAGCGGATCGCCAGGTAACCAAATCCGAAATATCGGATCGCCCGCGCCAGCGCTATCGCTGAAACAAAACTCCCCACTGGCACCTCAAACACGCCCGCGGCGAGTACAAAAGGCTTGAATGGGATAGGCGGCGGCAGCAACGCCGCAAGCAGCATTCCGCCAAATCCATTCTTCTCCACCGAGTGCCTGATTGCGTCCGCGCGCGCGCCCGCCTTCCTTTGAAAGAAGGCTTCCCCGCCTTTCTTTGCGATGTAATACAGAAGTAGGCATCCAAGCACGGATCCAATCATCGCCAAGGCCGCATACAGCGGCATGCGCCCAGGGCGTTGGATGCTCAACTCGATCAGCAACAAATCATTAATCACAGGAAAAGTCAGGATTGAGGAATCGAGAAAGGAAATAAGAAACAGCCCGGGCGCACCCAGTGCTCCGGCGAACCCCACGATTTTCTGCTTCCAGCCGCTCAGCGGTGCCGCCAAGTGCAATTCCTCCGTTGATTCGGATGTTCAGTGTAGCAGGCGTCCTTTGGAGCGCTTTCAGAGCAGTGTCTCGATCGCTTCCACAATCACGTCATACACGCGATGCAATCCTTCAGGCTCGATCACGTACGGAGGTAAAACGTAAACCACATTGCCCAGCGGCCGCAATAGCACCCCGTGCTGCACAAAAAATTGGTACAGCTTTGGACGCATCGCTGAGAGATAGCCCGCGTCTTTCGCAAGCAATTCCAGCGCGCCGATCGCCCCAATTTGCCGTGAATCCCCGACCTGGTGCATCTCGCGCAGTTGTCCAAGTCGCTCGCTATGAATTCTGGCAATCGTCGAAATACGGTCAAAAACAGGCTCGTCATCAAAAATCCGCAAGTTCTCATTTGCCGCGGCGCAAGCGAGCGCGTTCCCTGTATACGAATGCCCGTGATAGAAGGTGTGCACCCGATTCTCACTGCGGAATGCGGATTCCACTCGATCGGAGCAAAGGGTCACGCCCATCGGCAGGAACCCGCCTGTAATTCCCTTCGAAATGCACAGCAGGTCAGGCACCACGTTTGCCAAATCGCAATGCGAACATTTTTCCCGTCCGCCCGAAGCCCGTCAGCACTTCATCGCCAATCAGCAGCACCTCGTGCCTGCTGCACAGCGCCCGCACTTTCTCGAGAAACTCCACCGGATGTACGATCATTCCGCCGGCGCCTTGCAGCAGCGGTTCAACAATCACGGCGGCAATCTGCGCTCCGCCAGCAGAACCTCCAACTGTTGCACGCACTCGATGTGGCAACTCTCCCGCTTCAGTCCGACTGGACACCGATAGCAGTACGCCGAGTTCACTCGATGCACCGGATACCGCATTTCTCTGGTCTTCCGAGGTTCCCCAAATGTTGCACGGCCAGTTTCAATGCCACTTCCACTGCCGTGGAGCCGTCGTCTGAGAAAAACAGGTGCCTGAGTTCGCGGGGCACCCACTTGCTCAATCGCGTCGCCAACTCTTCTGCGGCATCATGGCTAAAACCCGCCAAAATCACGTGTTCCAGCTTGTGGGCTTGCGCGGCAATCGCGGCGGCAATGCGCGGATTCGCGTGGCCATGCAGATTCACCCACCACGACGAAATGGCGTCCACGATTTTTCGCCGGTCCGCCGTGTAGAGGTAGACGCCCTCCGCCTTTACCACTCGCAGCGGCTTCGGATCTAGCACAGCATTCGTGAAGGGATGCCAGAGGTGTAGCGGAGAATTCATTGCGCAAAGGCAGATCGGTCGAAGTGATTCAGAAAGACCTGCATAAGCGCGGTGCGGTGTATATTGGGCAGCTTTGGAATCTCGCCTATAACCCGGACATGGCCGAACTTTTCAATCGTATCGCGGTTCTCGCGGTTCTGGTCGCCGATCATGACCACGCCATGAACCGGCAGTTCTGCCGCATGCAACGCCGCGAGCGTCAGCAGCGTGTGGTTGATGGTGCCCAGGTTGCTCCTCGTTGCCAATATCACTGGCAGCCTGAACTTCACCATCATGTCCAGCATGAACTGTTTTCCGTTGATCGGTACCAGCACGCCCCCGGCGCCCTCCACGATCAGCCAGTCGTTCAGCAGGCTCGCCGGAGCTGAAATGCGGTTCAGATCGATGTCCACGCCCGCCCACCGCGCCGCCAGGTCCGGTGAAACCGGCGGCACAAACTTATAAACCTCTTCGAGCGTCCGGTCCGTCCCAATCCCCGCCAGCCTCATCACTGTCACGCGATCCGAGCCCTCTAGTGTGCCCGTCTGTATTGGCTTCCAATACACGGCATCCAACGCAGCGCACAACAGCGCGGACAACACGGTCTTGCCCACACCGGTATCTGTTCCCGTGATGAAGAAGTGTCTTCTCATGCGCGTCTAGCCGTTATTGGGATGACCTGGCGGCTCCGTTCACGCCACGCGGCCAAAGATCCCGCAAGGCGCTTTAATTGTTCTTCCGAAACCTGGATTGTAATCGAAAATCGCAGCCGTGCCCGCCCCGCAGGTACTGTTGGCGGCCGGATCGCCCGAACCGCAAATCCCGAGCGCTGCAAATAAGCCGCCGCGTTCACCGTGTCTTCGTTGTCGCCCAGAACTACCGGCACAATCTGGCTTTCACTTCCCGCCGTGTCGAATCCCTCCATGCGAAGCGAGCGAACCAACCGCGCCGAGCGCCGGCGCAATTCCTCTCTTTCCTGTTCCATGTCGTGCGCGAGCCGGATCGCGGCCGCGATCTGCTCTGCGAAATATGGCGGTAGGGCTGTCGTGTAAATAAATGTGCGCGCGTGGTTGATCAGATGCTCCTTCAGGACCGCCGGACCACAGACAAACGCCCCGGCGCTGCCCAGCGCCTTCCCGCACGTATGAATGACGGCAAGTACCTGAGGCAGAATCTCCGCCTGCGCCACCAAACCACGCCCCAACCGACCGTGCACCGCCGTGGCATGGGCCTCATGCACGATCATGGCTGCGCCGTACCTGGCTGCCAGCGCTGCCATCTCTTTCAGCGGCGCGATATCACCATCCATGCTGAAGACGCTCTCCGTGACGATCAATCTCCGCCACGGCGCGCCCGCGTCTTGTCGGAGCGCGTCCTCCAGCGCGTTAAGGTCGAGGTGAGGATAGATGACTTTGCGGGCCCCAGACAAGCGCATTCCATCAATAAGGCTTGCATGATTCAACGCATCGGAATACACCACGTCGTCTTTTCCGACCAGCGCCGTCAGCAAACCCATGTTGGCCGCGTATCCGCTCGGGAAAAACAGCGACGCTTCGGTGCCGGCGAACTTGGCAAACTCCTCCTCGAGCTTGCGCCATTCTTCTGACTGCCCGGAAAGCAGCCGTGAACCGGTGCCCCCAACGCGTTGGGCGTTCAGGACCGCATGCGCGACCGCCTCGCGCAAGCCGCGGTGCTCGGCCAGGCCCAGATAATCATTCGAACACAGATTGACACCTTGGATTTCCGCGAGTGTTCGCGTCAGACTCTGGTCTTGCAGGGTCCGTAAACCCTCTCTCAACCTGGCCTTCCACGTCGATAGAACGTCAGACCGCATGCGATTCGAGGAGCTTCATGCCGAGCGTTTGCAGAAGGCGGTCATCTTCATCCACACCTGGATTCGGCGTAGTCAATAGCTTTCTCCCACAAAAATGGAATTCGCTCCCGCCAGGAAACACACGGCCTCGGCCGGCAATTGCTTTCGCCCCGCGGCCAGCCGTACCCTGGAAGCTGGCATCAGAATTCGAGCCGTGGCGATCGCCCGCACCATTTCCAGTGGGTCCAGAGGCGGCACCGACGCAAGCGGTGTCCCTTCGACGCGCACCAGCATGTTAATCGGCACGCTTTCTGGATGTGGCCGCAAGGTTGCGAGTTGGTGTAACAGTCCAACCCGGTCGCTCTCACTCTCTCCCATTCCCAGAATCCCACCGCAGCCGACGGTCATACCCGCCTTTCGTACGGAGGCCAGCGTCTTCAACCTGTCCGCATACACCCGTGTTGTTATAATCGAGCCATAAAACTCTGGCGAGGTATCCAGGTTATGGTTATACGCGGTGAGCCCCGCTTCTTTCAACTGCACGGCCTGCTCGTCTGTGAGCATCCCGAGCGTGCAGCACACTTCCATACCGAGCGACGAAACGCCGCGCACCATCTCGAGCACTCTCTCGAATTCCTTACCTCGCGGAGCCTCGCGCCAGGCGGCTCCCATGCAGAACCGCGTAACACCGCGCGAGACGGCCTGTTGCGCCACGCGAATCACGTGCTGCGCATCGAGCAGTCCATGGGGCTCCACCTCCGCCTCATAATGGGCACTCTGCGGGCAGTACGCGCAGTCTTCCGGGCAGCCCCCCGTTTTGATCGAAATCAGCTGGCAAGTCTGCAACCGATTCGGCGGATGGAATTCGCGGTGTGCGCTCTGCGCCCGATACACTACTTCCGGCAGCGGCGTCTGATAAATGCCCTGCACTTCGTTCTTCTTCCAGTCGTAGCGCACCGCGCTCCGTGCGCTGGCGGGCATTGCCACCACTCCAGTCTCGTTCGTCATCTTTTGGTTCGCCTGCCTGCTAACTCACACCCCGGACTTATAACTTCACATACTACCATTGCTCAGCAATTCCGGGCCATTTCCACGCGTCACATTTGGTTCGCGACTCTCGCCCTGTGTTTTGTCCACTTTCTTGATCCGCCGCCCAATCCCAAACGGTTTGACCCGCCATTAACGGAATGATATAAATCAATTTTCACATTCGCTCGCTTGCGCGGCACAGGGTAATGCCGTGGCGGTTCAAACCCGTTTTGGGTGGGGGGGGTTGTGCAGGTGGGCGAAGAGTCCTGTCATAGCATGCGGGAGTCTCGCCGGTTTCCGGTTAGACGCTCCCCCAACGTCTGTGGATGCAGTGTCAGTTCACTTCGTTGGGCCGGAAGTGTGTGCCGTTCTGCAGTTGTAGGGGCCCAATCGGCTTTCCGGTCGGCGCTCTGCCCCAACTAACTTACTGCTTTGGTCTTGGAGGATTTTCCATGCTCACCCCGATCGACGCTGCCTGTTCCACGTGCAGCCGAATCACGAAACGCCTTTCTCCCGCTGCGGCTTTCCTTTTGCTCCTCGCCCCCGCCCTCTCCGCAGCCTCTAATGACGAAGGCGGAGGTGAAGCCAATCTCCGGCTTCCCGATCTCAGTCAGGTTAATTTCCTTGGAATTAACGGCCACAGACTCCTGCTCTTCGGGATCCTGATCTGCATCTTCGGCCTGCTCTTCGGCATGACGATCTTCGTCCGCCTCAAGAACATGCCCGTGCATCGCTCCATGCGCGAAATTTCCGAGCTCATTTACGAAACCTGCAAAACCTACCTCATCACCCAGGGCAGATTCCTTCTCCTTCTTTGGGTCTTCATCGCCATCATTATTGTTCTGTATTTCGGCATCCTCGCCCCCGTTCCGGGCAAGTCTATCTTCACCACCCTCCCGATCATTCTCTTCCTCAGCTTGGTGGGAATGGCCGGCAGCTACGCCGTGGCGTGGTTCGGCATCCGCGTGAACACCTTCGCCAACTCCCGCACCGCGTTCGCCGGTTTGCGCGGAAAACCATACCCTATCAACCACATTCCTTTGGAAGCGGGCATGAGCGTCGGCATGATGCTCATCAGCGTCGAACTGCTCATGATGCTGGTTATCCTCCTCTTCATTCCCGGCGACTATGCCGGGCCTTGCTTCATCGGTTTCGCCATCGGTGAGTCTCTCGGCGCGGCGGCGCTACGGATCGCCGGCGGCATCTTCACCAAGATTGCCGACATCGGTTCCGACCTGATGAAGATCGTCTTCAAGATCAAAGAAGACGACGCGCGCAATCCCGGCGTGATTGCCGATTGCACCGGTGACAATGCCGGCGATTCGGTCGGTCCCACGGCGGACGGTTTCGAAACTTATGGCGTTACTGGCGTCGCGCTCATCACTTTTATCCTGCTCGCCGTGAAAGACCCCACGGTGCAGATTCAACTCCTCGTGTGGATTTTCGTGATGCGCGTGATCATGTTGATCGCCAGCGCCGCTGCCTATTTCCTCAACGGCGCCATCCAGAAAGCCCGCTACGGAAACGCTTCCGAAATGAATTTCGAAACGCCGCTCACCTGGCTTGTGTGGATCACGTCCTTCGTTTCGATTGCGTTGACCTATCTCGTTTCCGCACTGATTATTCCCTCGCTTGGCGGCGACTCCACGCTCTGGTGGAAGCTCGCTACCATTATTTCCTGTGGAACGTTGGCCGGGGCCCTCATTCCCGAACTTGTGAAGGTTTTCACGTCCGTGGAATCGCGCCACGTCAAGGAAGTCGTCACATCCGCCCAAGAGGGCGGTGCATCTCTTGGCATCCTGTCCGGATTCGTCGCCGGCAATTTCTCCAGTTATTACCTGGGCATCGCGATGGTCATCCTCATGTCCATTGGCTACCTCATCAGCAATCTCGGACTCGATAACCTGATGGTCGCCGCCCCGGTGTTTGCGTTTGGCCTTGTTGCCTTTGGTTTCCTCGGCATGGGCCCGGTCACCATCGCTGTTGACTCTTACGGTCCCGTCACCGACAACGCGCAGTCGGTCTACGAGCTTTCTCTGATTGAACATCTTCCGAACATCAAGCAGGAACTGAAAAAAGACTTCAACATCGACGTCGACTTCGAGCGCGCCAAGCATTTGCTCGAAGCAAACGACGGTGCCGGCAATACGTTCAAAGCCACTGCAAAACCGGTGCTCATCGGCACCGCTGTCGTCGGCGCGACCACCATGATCTTCTCGATCATCATGGCACTTACAGCCGGTCTCACCGCAAATGTCAACAACCTCTCCCTGCTGCACGCCCCGTTCGTCCTCGGCCTCATCACCGGCGGCGCGATGATTTATTGGTTTACCGGCGCTTCCACACAAGCCGTCACTACCGGCGCTTACCGCGCGGTCGAATACATCAAGCGGCACATCCAGCTTGAAGGCGCAGAAAAAGCCAGTGTCACCGACTCCAAGAAGGTCGTTGAAATCTGCACGCAGTACGCCCAAAAAGGCATGCTCAATATTTTCATCGCGGTATTCTTCGCCACGCTCGCCTTCGCCTTCGTCGAGCCGTTCTTCTTCATCGGCTACCTCGTCTCCATCGCCACCTTCGGGCTGTACCAGGCCATCTTTATGGCCAACGCCGGTGGCGCGTGGGACAACGCCAAGAAAATCGTTGAGGTGGAACTAAAGCAGAAGGGCACGCCGCTCCATGATGCCACAGTCGTCGGCGATACCGTCGGCGACCCGTTCAAGGACACTTCTTCCGTCGCGCTCAACCCGGTCATCAAGTTCACAACCCTATTCGGCCTCCTCGCAGTCGAACTTGCCGTCAAACTCACCTCCGAAACCGGCGGCACGCTCACGCACGTCCTTGCCGCCGTCTTCTTCATCGTCTCGTTCTTCTTCGTCTATCGTTCCTTCTTCGCCATGCGCATCAAAGGCGCCGCCGAGTAGATTTGGGAGGCAGCCCGCCCGGGGAAGGGCTGCCTCTTTTTCGAACCACGCAAAGCCTCCGACAGAATCGCGAAAGGCTGGCTCGGGCGCTACCCGCCCTCAATGTTAGAATTCGTTCGCAATGTGGGGGTGTCGCCTATGCGAACGCAAATAACGCGAATTCTATGTGGGGTCGTTCTGCTTAACCTCGCCCCGCCCGTATTCGGCCAGGTCGACACCCGGTGGAAGATTCATGATCCCGACCGCCCGGTGCCTCCGGTCATCACACCCGGCACATCCAGCACACAGGAGTCGCCCGGCAACGCTCCATCGGACGCAATCGCATTGTTTGACGGCACCAACCTCGACCAATGGGCTGCGAAGGATGAGAGCCCGGCCCAGTGGAAAGTCGAGAGCGGCTACGTCGAGGTTATTCCGAAGACCGGCTACCTTCACACGAAAAGATCCTTTGGCGATTGCCAGCTTCACGTTGAGTTTTCCGAACCGGTTCCGCCCAGAGGCGAGAGCCAGGAGCGCGGTAATAGCGGCGTCTTTCTGATGGGCGATTACGAGATTCAGGTGCTCGATTCTTACGACAACAAGACCTATGCGGATGGCCAAGCCTCGGCCATCTACGGCCAGTATCCGCCTCTGGTCAACCCCGCTCGGCCTCCGGGACAGTGGCAAACTTACGACATCGTCTTTCACGGCCCGCGATTCGATCCCCAAGGGCGGCTGCTTCGTCCCGCGCGAGTGACGGTTTTGTTCAACGGCGTTCTCGTGCAGGATAACGTCGAACTTACGGGTCCCACAGCGCACAAGGCACGTCCGCCCTATAAACCCGGTCCGGACAAAGCCCCGCTGGCGCTGCAGGATCACGGCAATCCCGTGCGCTACCGCAACATCTGGATTCGCGAGCTGTAGCGTGGAGTGCGGTAGCCCGGCTACCCGGTCGCAAGCCTACGCCCGAATCAAACCGGTAAATCTTCTTGGATTATTGTCGAATCCGGGAAACACCGGCCCAAGGTCTTTTACGTCCAGGTGACGGACAAGAATTTCACCAACCACACTACGAAAATCCGTCGTCAAAGCAAGGTCGCGCCCTTCATTCAATTGGTGATCGTCCAGCCCAGGCCATTTTCCGTACACGCGCCCGCCCCTCACGTCGCCTCCCATCACAAACATGCAATTGGCGTGGCCGTGGTCCGTTCCACGGTTGCCGTTTTCCTTGGCCGTGCGGCCAAACTCACTCATCGTTACGACAACGATGTCATCCATGCGATCGCCCATGTCCTGATGAAATGCCGCGAGTGATTGGCCGAGGTCCCTCAGCAGGTTAGCAAGCTGACCCTGCGTACCGCCTTCGTTCACATGGTTGTCCCAGCCCCCGCAGTCCAGGAACATCACTTCCACGCCGATGTCGGCTTTGCTCATCACGCTGATCTGCTGCAGCCGCTGCCCGATCGAACTCTTCGGATAATCCGCGCCGTTTTCCGGTGGAAACTTTGAAGTGTCGATCTTCCGCAGCAGGTCGATCGCCTCAAACGTTTCCGTGCCCGTTCCGTGCAGCGCGTGATCCACGGTTTGCGCGTACATCGCCTCGAACCCGCCTTCGACCACGTTCGTCATGGCCGGTGACTGCGGCTGCACCTTGAACTGGCGCAAGTCCGGCACCGCGATCGCCCCGGTCTTTCCCTGCAGCATGCGCGGCAAGTTTGGCCCCATCGCCACCGCGCGAAACGGCGACGGCTTCTCTTCAGGGTTGGTGCCCACCGCGCGATCGAGCCAGCCGTCTTCGGTTGACTTGATTCCCGGCGTCCCTGACTCCATGTAATCCTGCGCATCGAAGTGCGACCGCGTCGGATCGGGCGACCCCGCCGCGTGGACGATCGCCAATTGATTCTTGTGAAAAAGAGGCTCGAGGGGCGCAAGGCTCGGGTGCAATCCGAAAAATCCGTCCAGGTCGATGGCCGCGTCACCGCCGCTCCGTTTTGGCTGCGGAATCGCGATCGAAGGCCGCATCCGGTAATAGTTCGGCTCAGCAAAAGGCACGACAATATTTAATCCATCGGCAGCGCCACGTTGGAACAATACAATCAGCTGCTTCTTCCCTGCTCCCGGAGTCGAAGCGACAGCACGCTGAAGAAACGCTGGCATCGTGCTCAGGCCGACCAGCGCAACGCCGCCCTGCTTCATGAAATAACGTCGCGAGAATCTCGCGGGTCTGACACCTTCGCAACATCCCTTTGTCATGCGGACTCCAAACTACCTTCTCTGAAACTCCGGTGCCCCCAGCACCAGTCCGCTCACAACTCGCAAATCAACCTGCTTCACCGGATCATCCAGCTTCGCTTGTACCACCTGCGGATTCTCCAACTGCTTCTCGAGCGTATCCACAGTGCCAGGAGCGGCTTCGCCTCCCAAAAACACAAGCACAGCGCGGTCCAGCGCAGACTTCGGGTCCTTTTCGACATCGCTGCCCAGCAGCGCCCCGACGTCGCTTCGTGACCCGCGCACTTTGTTCCCTGCCAGCGCCAGTGAAAAGTTCAGCCGGTTCAGCAGCGCGCCGGTATTCACCCAGGTTTCACTCTTGTCCGAAT
>Ga0207826_1000359_pt1 | contig 13033 bp, 13 predicted proteins | sample LuqExpMetageno80_FD_187837 | JGI IMG/M metagenome (GOLD analysis project Ga0207826, IMG submission 187837) | Tropical forest soil microbial communities from Luquillo Experimental Forest, Puerto Rico - Sample 80 (SPAdes) | ecosystem: Environmental > Terrestrial > Soil > Tropical forest ... | reverse complement strand
TCGCTGATATCTTTTCCCTTCTACCGCAATCGTTCGGAGGTGTTCCATGCCTCAGCTGACTAAATCGACGCAGACGAGTCTCTCCGACATCAACATGGTTCCCTTCATCGACGTCGTCCTCGTCCTCCTCATCATCTTCATGATCACCGCACCTATCCTCCAGTCCGGCATCGAAGTCGACGTCCCCAAAACTCATACAGTCAAAGAAATCACCGAGGTCCGCCTCGTCGTCACCATCGACAAGAATCAACGCATCTATCTCGGCAACGATCCCGTCAACATCCACGACCTCCCCGCCAAAATCAAAAAACAGCTCAAACATCCCGGGGACGCGATCTTCCTGCGCGCCGACGAAACCATCCCCTTCGGCGCTTTTGCCTCGGTGATCGACGAGCTCCGCCAGTCCGGCGTCTCCAACATCAGCATCGTCACCCAGCCCATCACCGACCGCAACCGCCAATGACTCGCCCCAATTGCCAGCACGAATGGCCCCTTCCTTCCGAGGGCGTCTTTTGCACGAGGAGTCTCTCTTCGACTGCTGCTATCCTTAGCCTTAAGGTGAAGCGAACCCGACTCCGCCACATCACATGAACACCGCCACCTACACCTACGACGACCTCCCCTTTAAGCGCTTCCTCTACTATTCCGTATTTTTGCATCTCACTCTTTCTGCCCTCATGCTCGTCGGTATCTGGGCCCAGCGTTCCGGCAATGCTTGGGGCGGCGTCGGTGGTGGCAGCGACTCCGGCGTAAAAGTGAATCTGGTTCCCAGTGCAGGCATTCCGATGCCACCCAATATCAACCCGACCGAGAGCCAGGCCTTCGATCCCACCAAGGGCCTGAACGTCGAGCTCCCGAAGCCTAAACCTCCCGAGCCCCCGACCGACGCCACCAAAATTCCTAAGTTCGAAAAGGAGAAGCCCCTTCCTCCGAGCAAGAAATCCCGCGTCTTCGAACCCAAAACTCCGCCACCCGACAACGCCGTCAACTACGGCAAGGGCGGGTCGCCGAGCATTCCGTCAAGCTATTCGAATAGTCCCGGTCCCCTCAACGGCGGTGTCGCGGTGCAGGGCCCGGGTGGCGGCGGCGATTTTGCTGCTCGCTACGCCTGGTACGTCGAAGCCGTCCGCCGCAACATCAGTCAGAACTGGATGCAGAACACTATCGACCCCGCTGTTCGCGCCGCTCGCCACGCCAAGACCACCGTCACCTTCAGCATTAATCGCGATGGCACCATCAAGAACATCCGCATCGCCGAATCTAGCGGCAACCGTTCCATGGACGATTCCGCTCAACGCGCTCTTCTCAGCGTCGATCACTTCCCGGCCCTTCCGTCGGACTACTCCGGCCGCTACGTGGACGTCACTTTCGACTTCGACCTCGCCCTTACCCGATGACTTCCCGGCCGCTCTCTTTTTCTTTCTCGGCGCCACTCGTCATTCCGACCCTGCCGACCTCAAGGCAGGCGGAGTGCCGCGCTTTACGGGTCTCGAAGCGGAGGGATCATGGCTTGCCTTGATGCGCATCTTCCCTCGATGGAATTGCCACTCCAGCCCCCGCTCTTGCACTACAATTCTTCTGCAACTATTTGAATTCTGGAGGTAGTCTTGTCCCCAAAACTCCGCGCCGCCCATTCCTTCAACATCGCGAAACTGGCTCCGTTTTTTCTCTGCCTGCTTTTCCTCCTTTCCATCCCCTCGTCTTGCTGGGCCCAAGACTGGTTCCGCACCAGCACCGGTCTCGGGGCCGAAAAGCCCCGCATCGCTGTTTCCGATTTCATTTCTCGCTCCGACTCCGCGAAATCCCACGCTGGCCTCTTCACCAACACTGTCCGCGACGACCTCGCCTTCTCCGGCATCGTCGAACTCGCGAGTCCCAGCTTCTACCCTCCGAACGCTCCTTCCCAGCCCGGCGAACTTCGCATGCTCGACTGGTCCCAGACTCCCGTCAACGCCAATTTCCTCGCCTTCGGCAATATGTCCGAGACTTCCGCGGAAGTTGCCATCTTCGCCTGGATGTTCGATGTCCGCAGTCCCTCCACCGAAGCGATCGTCGGCAAGGTCTATCGCGGCAACCCGACCGATGCGCAGGTCCGCAAATTCGCTCACCAATTCGCCGACGAGATCATCTCCAAACTCTCCGGTGGTGTTCCCGGTATCGCTTCCACCCAGATCGCCTTCATTCGCGGCAATTCAGGCGATAAGGAACTCTGGGTCATGGATTACGACGGCGCCAACCAGCATCAACTCTCTTCTCTGCATTCCGTCGCTCTCACTCCTCGTTGGTCTCCTGATTCCTCTCGCATCGCTTTCACATGCTTCGCTCCCGTCAGTGGCGTCATCAGCGCGCAAATATGCATGTACTCGTTCGATGCCGGAAAACTTGTCACTTTCGCTCGCTTCCGCGGCACCAATACCTCTCCAACTTGGGCCCCCGACGGCTCTCAGGTCCTGTTTTCCTCCTCCATGCAGGGCAATCCCGCTCTCTACGTTACCGACTCGAGTGGCAATCGCCCCAAGCGCCTCACCTTCGCCTCGAACGGTGCAGACACTTCTCCTGCCTGGAATCCAAAAAACACTCAGCTCGTTGCCTTCGTCAGCGATCGCGGCGGAACACCCCAGCTCTATCTCATGAACTCCGATGGCACGAACACCCAGAAACTCGATCTTCCCGACATGGGCTATGTCATCGACCCAGCCTGGTCTCCCAATGGACAGCTTCTGGCCTTCAGTTGGCGCCGCCCCAACGGCAACTACGACATTTACGTCATGGATCCTTCCTCGCGTCGCACTCTCCAGCTCACCCGCGACGTTGGCCGTAACGAGCGGCCGTCGTGGGCTCCCGACGGCCGCCACATCGTTTTCGAATCTACCCGCACCGGCACACGCCAGATCTGGATCATGCTCGCCGACGGCTCCTCCCCTCACCAGCTCACTCTCTCCGGTCACAACGAATCTCCCAACTGGTCCACACACTGACCGTCACCGATGACTCCGGTTCTTTTTCGCGGTGCAGCGGCCTCTCGTTTCTTTTGCGGCAAGTGCAAGGCCAATCAGCAACTGAACTTGAGGGTGCCCCTCCTCCGCAAGGCTCGCTGTTCTTCTCTCTCCCAATTTGCGCATCCTTCTCGCTCCCTATATCATCTGTTTTCGCAAGGAGACCGATGACTCCCCCATCGCCCCTTTTTCCGTGCACCTGCCTCGGCTATCTTCTGCCCGGCCCACACGGAATAGCGTGCCACAAGCCAACGCATCGCCACCCCCACCTAGCCCGTGCCCATCGACCCGTCATCGCCAACGAAGCGGGGGCTCTCTCTTCTCTGACCCCCATATTCTGGCAGCCCGCTCCAAAGGCGCTCGCCCCGTTACTCATTCCACATGTTCCACAAAATATTTTTTTTGCGGCGCTTCCATTCCGTTACAATATATCGTATCACGACATATTCCCCGAACCCGGCCCTCTGGTGTTACTATTTATCTATCCAGCCGGCCCAACACGGGAGATCACAGTGTCTCAGGAGGACACGCATGACTCAGCTACACCGCCCGTTCGTCCGCTTGCTTCTTGTTGCCGTCTCCGTCTTGGCTCTCTTTGTCGCTGGTTGCAGCAAGAAGCCTGTCGCAGCGAAAACCCCTTCGTACACTCCTCCGCCCGCTTCGGTAAAGCCTACAGCCACGCTTAGCGCCGATCGTAGTTCGATCAACAAGGGGGAGTCCGCGAAACTCACTTGGTCGACCACTGACGCTACCAACGTCTCCATCGCTCCGGAAGTTGGTGCGGTCACGCCTCAGGGTTCCACTACTGTCACTCCCACGGCTTCCACAACCTACACCCTCACGGCCAGCTCCGCCGGCGGCAACGCCGATGCGACGGTCCGCATCTCGGTCGCTGCTCCCGTCGTTGCAGAAGCTCCCAAATCCGCCGGTTTCGATGAACTGTGGAACAAAGAAGTCCGTGATGCTTATTTCGATTACGACTCCGCTGAACTTCGGGCCGATACTCGTCAGGCTTTGCAGCGCACTGCGGACTTCCTGAAAAACTATCCCCAGGCTCGCGTCACCATCGAAGGCCACTGCGACGAGCGTGGTTCCACCGAATACAATCTCGCGCTAGGCGATCGCCGCGCCAACGCTGTCAAACAATACCTAGTCAGCCTCGGCGTTCCCCCTGAGCGCCTCACCTCCACCAGTTGGGGCAAGGAAAAACCTTTCTGCATGGAGTCGACCGAATCTTGCTGGCAGCAAAACCGCCGCGGCCACTTCGTTCCCAACAAGTAGCCTGTATCTCATCGCTGTTTTTTGTTCGGGAGCAGCATGGTTACCCTGGTTTTCGACGGGCTGGGCCCCGTTCCACACGCTCACTCCACCATGCCCGTGCAGCGCTGGTCCGGACAAACGAGTGATAATACTTTTGTTCTGTCATCCCGGCCGAACAGACCCGGCGTTCTCCTCCGCGCCACAAGTTGGCCTGCGCAGGCGCAGGTCTCGAAGCGGAGCGACCCCAGCTTCCCCGCCCCCCTCGTTAGAGCCATGGCATTCATCACCTCCCCCATCCACCCACTTGCTCGATTCCTCCACTCCCGTTAAATTAAATTATTGGGATTCGGATCACCACCCCGGTCGTTAGCGTTCACCCCTTGGAGGAACCATTATGCGTACTCGCAACATCCTCATCTTTTCCGGCGCCATGTTTCTCAGCGCCCTCGCCGGCAGCCTCATTGGCCCTAAGCCTGCTCTCGCCGTCGCCCGCGAAATCATCGAGCTCCAGCGCGACGTCACCGCTCTCCTCGCCGGACAAAAGGATCTTCAGACCCAAATGACGCAGGATCATACTGTCCAGAAAACCCTCATCGAGCAATCCTCCGACTCCGTCAACAAGTTGAACGCGACCATGAACTCCGTCCAAAAGTCCGTTCAGGACGTTCAGGCCAACTCCGGGACCCGTCTCGATACCATGTCCACTCAGGTCCAGGGCCTCTCCGACAATCTCGAGGAAATCAAATCGCGTCTTGGCAAGCTCAATCAGCAACTCGTCGACCTCCAAAATTCCGTCCAGAGCATCGACGCCCGCCTCTCCGGCGGCGCCCCGGTCACATCCCCCGGGAATAACACCCCGGGCACTCCGTCCGCCTCGCCCTCTCCCTCCGGCTCCGGCGCTTCCTCTCTTGCCCCTTCGGGTCCACCGCCTTCGGCAGACACGCTCTACTCCAACGGTCTTCGCGACATCACCAACGGCAAATACGAACTTGCCCGCACGGAATTTCAGGATTACCTCCGCTACTACGGCGACACCGACCTCGCTTCCAACGCGCAGTTTTATCTCGGCGAAATCGCCTATTCTCAGCATCAATACGAACAAGCCATTCAGGAGTACGACAAGGTCCTCAACAACTACCCCAAAAGCTTCAAACTCGCCACCGCCCGCTACAAAAAGGGCATGGCCCTCCTCGAACTCGGTCAGAAAAATCCCGGCATCAAGGAACTCCGCGATGTTGTGAAGCGTTATCCTGGCACTGAAGAAGAGCGCCGCGCCCGCGCCAAGCTCAAAGACATGGGCGTCTCCGTCACCGCCACCGCCGCCCATTAGCCACTGATTCACACCGGATGGAGCCCCTAAAGCCGGCTCGGGCTCGAAAGTTGCCCTCTGTTTTCTCAGCGAATGTTGAGCAACGTAAAGGGAAAGATTGTTTCGATGTTCTGGACGGTCGCCCCTCAGCTTCGGCATCCAGTCGAATTCACTTCGGCTCAGTTTTTTTCCCTGGCTGGTGCCGAACGGTTCAGCTTCTCCAATTTCGCAAGCTGCTCCCGCACGTGATCCGCGTTCTTCGCGTGCGGAGCTAACTGCAGATAAGCTTCTACCTCTGAAATCGCGTTGCCATAGTTGCTTTTTTGCGTATAAATCTCGGCCAGCAAGAGATGCAGTTGCGGAAATCGAGACAAATCTGCGCGTTGCTCCGCCTTCAGCGCGCTTTTTTCAGCCTCCTCGATCTTATTGAGCTGGTAATTTGCCATCGCGTTGTAGAAATAAGCCTCGGCGCAATTTAGCGGGTCGAAATCCACGACGTAAGCATTCTCGCGATTCAACGGATCAAGCTCTAGGATGTGACCAGTAAGATTGACGGCCTCCATCCAGTTCCCTGCCTCGTACTCTATCACTGCGAGCGAGAGGTAAGGCGGCAGATACTTCGTATCGATATCCGTTGCACGGGTGTACGCCGTGCGAGCCGCATCTTTCTTGTCTGCCGCCTGCAAAACAGTGCCCAACTGAAACCATGCATGCGCGTAGCCAGGGTAGATCTCCACTGCTTTTTCAAAATATTCGCGCGCATTGTCGAGTTTCCCGTTCTTCTCGGCCGCGAGCCCCTTCTCATAAGCCTTCAGGGCATCTTTCGGTGCCTTGTAGGGAGTCGCATTCAGCGTCAGGCCATCAATCTTCGCAGTTCGATGCACCATAATCGAGCCCACGTCAATCGTTCCGCCGAAAGCCGTTAGGCCCGCAAGTATCACGGTATTTGAACGGAATCCAGACACCGAGGCCCTCAGCTCACAATTGGTCAGTTCGCGCCGCGGAATTCCCGTCAGGGAATTCTTGCCGTTCAAGCCGTAGGGCGAAGTCCGGTCGCCCGTAGCGTCAAGAAAGGAATCGTTCATCGATCCCATTTGCATGCTGAAGTCACCCCGGGGACTTGCATAGACCTGTTGATTTACCCTGCCGTTACATACGCGCTCAACCAGCGAATCATGGGGAAGCGCTGTACCGTCCCCCGTTGAAACGTGCCCTCGCAGAAACATCACCAGGTCGTCATCCTGATGGCTCGGCTGCGGGGTTGTCGGTGCAGGCGTAACCGGAACGCTTGGTGTTGGGGAAGGCTGAGGCGCCGGTGTCGGGGCTGGAGGCTTCTGTGCCCATGCGCCTGGCACCAGAAGCACCATGACGAGCGCCAGTTCGAGAAAAATGCGCTTGCGGCGTCTCACAGGTCTATTCCTCGGAAGCAATGTCTGAGGAAAAAGTCTAGGGCGCAGGTCCGCTCAAGTCAAGGTTCCGGACTCGAACCACTCGGACCACTCGAACCGCCGCGCGGCTCGCATCTCTTCCTGCCATGCGCTTTGGTTGACAAATTCTGCATACCCACGATTCCTCCGGCCCGCCCCTTCCCGGTCCTGGTGTTAGATTTCTTTCACGCAAGCCCAGCCAATGTGTTAGATTGCCTGTGCTGTTCTGCCCCAGCGATTCCGCCCCCGAAAATCATAAGCTCACCGAGGAGAATCAAAAATGCGAGTGAACGCAGTTTTGCGCGCTATGCTCTCGGCCGCCACCTCCCTCGCCCTGATATGCGTTCTTCTCCCCGTGAAAGCAGCACCGACCGCTGCTCAGTCGGCCGCAACCAAAGAGATGATAAAAGACGAATTCAAGAAGGCCGTTGACTCATTGAACCTTAGCGAAGATCAGAAGACCAAATTGCACGCGATTTTGAAGGATGCAAAAACCCAGCGCGAATCGATCTTCAAAGATTCCGGTCTGACGGACGAGCAGAAGCAGGAAAAGCTGGCGGCTGCAAAAGCCAAGACTATACTGTGAGATTTCTCTAGCAAGACACGGTGACCTTTCGCAAAATCGAGTAGCAGGAGGACTAGCATGGGATTTCTTGCGTGGATTGTTGCTGGACTCATCGCCGGTTGGCTTGCGGGCCAGGTAATGAAAGGCGGTGGCTACGGCGTATTGATGGATATCATCCTTGGCCTCGTGGGCGGAGTTCTCGGCGGCTGGATTTTTGGCATGCTGGGAATTTGGCAAGGCGGCGGGATGATCGGATCAATCATTGTTGCCTTCATCGGCGCAGTGATTCTCGTGTGGATAACCCGCTTGCTTAAGAAAGCCTGACAGGAACACTGGCGATTGTTGCGCGAGCTCCTCGCTGACAGGGGGCCGTGCCTTTTTGTGCCTAGCCGCACGCTTCCCCGAAACGCCCGATCGAATCACCGGGCCTTCCGGTATAACCATGTACGATCGCGTTTTGAGGACAGCTCAACCCGGAAACACTGTCCGAAGCGCGACGAGCTACGCTTCGCATCTCTCCGACCCGAAACTCGCCTGGCGCAAATTCTTCGACTCCCCTCTTCCAAGTACTCGAGCACCCTATTCTCGTGCGCCCGGATGACTCAGTAGAGCCAGCAATGTGATATTTCTCCGAGGACTCTTCGCGGCCATTTCTTCCCCTCTAGCGTGGACCCGCCGCGGAGTTTGATTCCGGCTGCGGCTAACAGAGCTCGGATCACCCTTCGCCGTGGGACCTCCCGCCGATACCTTGCAATGCCCGGGGAACCGAGGAGTATCTACTACACATTACGATAACTGTAGACCAATAGTGGCTATCGGTGGTCGGCAGCGGGGAAACCCCGAAGCGCATATTCTGAGAGCAGCTGGCTGACAAATCGCACTCGACTACCCCCCCTTTTCTTGCTTCTGCACAAGCATCCGGTCGAACGCCGCCGGTAGTGCTTCGTTCTTCGAATACGGTCCCGGAACATATCCCCGCGAACCAATCCCCTTCTGCAACTGCTCTGTGATCCCCCAATCCTCGCGGTTCGTCGTGTCCCAGAACGCTACCACGTCATCTCCGCAAAAATCCGCCTTCGCCATCTCCCGCGGATGAAACAGCCACTCCGTCACCACATCCGTCCGGTCGACGCGCTTCGGCCACAATCGGTGTACCATCACATAATCCGGATGCAAACTCAAAAACAGGTTTGGATAAATCGCGTAATACAACACCTGCTTACACTGCTCTCGGCTCAGCCCTGGTAGAAAATCTCTTCTTTTCACCCCATCTACACTCATGGTTTCCGCCGCACCCTTGAACTCCATCGTTCCGCCGATGTACGTGGGCTGGGGATCCTCGTTCTCTCCGCTCAAGTAATCCGTCACCCGGTTCAACATCGGATGCAGCACCGGGCAGTGCAGGCACTCGTTGTAATTGAGGATAATCAGTTTCCAGTTCGCTTTCACCTCATATCTCTCACGTTTGAATACGCGCAGTTCTCCCATATCCCACGCCGCAAACTTCTTCGGTAGGTCTGCCAGCTGCTCCGCGAGTGGCCGCACTTCCTCTCCCAGATTCAAGAAGATGTGCCCGTCCCAGACTTCCGCTGCCACAGTACGCAGCGGGTAATCTTCCTTTTGAAATTCCGCCTGTTCCATGTGCGGCGCCGCCAGCAACCTCCCGTCGAGCCCGTACGTCCACGCATGATAGGGGCATTGAATCCTTCCCGCGAACTTTCCCTCACCCTCCTTGCAAATCTGCGTTCCCCGGTGCCGGCACACGTTGTAAAACGCGCGCACGCTCTCAGTCGAATCAAGCGTCACAATCACGCTCTCGCTCGCCACTTCCGTCAAAAAATAATCTCCGGCCTTTTCAATTTGCTCACTTCGTCCGGCGCACACCCACATTCCGAAGAAGAATCTCTCTAGCTCTTCTCGAAACACCTCGGGGTCCGTGTAATATCGCGCTTCTAACGTCTTCACCAACATCGCTTCCCTCCCGCTTCTCCACCCTGCAATTCTTGCCTCCCTCCAGTCAATCGAACCGGCATCCCTTGCCTTCGGGAAAACAATCCATTCTAATCGCGTTGCCTCTCCTCCATAACTCTCCTCTTTTTGTCGTCACTTCTCTTCGTCACTTTTGTTCGTTTCAGCACTCTTTTTTCTGCGCGGACTCTGGCATCTCATTTGCCTTTGCGCCGCAAAATCGGCCTATTCCTCTTTCCAGCGGATGCTCCAGCAGTACGACTGTTCCGTCGGCTCCGCTTCCAACTCCACTTCAACCGTGCCCCCGAATCCTTTCGCCTGATCCCCTCCACGGGCGTGCGATTCCCCCTTATTTCATTTTTCTTCTCCCCCATGCTATCGTCGTCATTGGGAGCTATCCAAATGTCAGTAAATAAAGTGATCCTCGTCGGTCGTCTCGGTCGCGATCCCGAAACGCGTTTCACCGCCGGCGGTCAGGCCGTCGCTAATTTCTCTGTCGCCACAGACGAATCCTACAAAGACCGTAACGGTGAGCGCCAGAAACGCACCGAGTGGCACAAAATTGTTGTATGGGGTAAGCAAGCCGAAATCGCTCAGCAATATCTAAAGAAAGGTTCTCTCGTCTTCATCGAAGGTCGCATCCAGTCCCGCGAATGGCAGGACAAGGAAGGCCAGAAACGCACCAGCTTCGAAATTGTCGCCAACAATTTCCGAATGCTCGGTGGCCGCGGTGAAGGCATGGCTGCCGGCGTCGGTGCTGGTGGCGGCCGTTCCGAGGACTTGGACCAGCCTGGCGGTCACATCGACGATTCTTCCGGCCCCGAAATCAACGACGAAGACATCCCCTTCTAACCTTCACCGTTGTTTCGTCCTGTGCTCTTCGAGCCAGACCTCGTGCGGCCGTACAACGGGGGGCCCGGCGTAACGTAATTTCCAGCTGCCCGCCCCTGCCAACGTGAATTGTAAAAAATTTTGCGTCCACGCAAAACTTTTTGCCCCCTACTTTCGTATTCGGTCTAGAAGCCAGCCTAGCGATTGGTCCCAAGAGCATGCGCTGCCCCCGGAGCGCTCTCGAACCGCTGCGTACGCTCGCGTTCGTCTGAGCCCGAGCCGCCTTTGCTCTCGATTCCCGCTGCCTCTGGGCGTTCGACCAAACCGGCCCGGAGCCTGCGCGAACCGTTCCAATTTTTCCTTTGGGAGGGACCGCCATGCACTGGAATCTTCGTCATCCCTATTCGCTAATCGCGACAACCTGCTTCGGCTTTCTCTTCTGCCTCATCGCCCCACCGAACTTGGCCGCTCAGCAGCCCACCTCTTCCCCCTCCATCCCCGAACTCAAATCTCGCGCCGAATCCGGCGACTCCTCCGCCGAAAATCAGCTTTCCCAATTCCTTCTCGATAAAGACTCCTCGACTCCTGGCTACGACTCCGCGCTTTCTTGGCTCCGCGGCAGCGCTTCCCAAAACAACTTCCACTCCCAGTTCCTACTCGGCTATCTTTACGAGCACGGCCACGGCGTTCTTCGCGACTACGCCCAGGCCGCTCTATACTACAAGGCTGCGGCCGTCCAGGGTCATCACGCTTCTCAAAATAATCTTGCCGGTCTTTATGAGCACGGTCTTGGTGTTCGTAAGAATTTCTCCAGGGCTTTCGAGCTTTATCTCGCCGCCGCACGCCAGAACGATTCGGTCGCCCAATCCAATCTCGCGGCGATGTATTACGGCGGACTGGGCACTTCGCAAAACTACACCGAGGCCGCCCGCTGGTTCCGCGCCGCCGCCGACAGTGGCGACCCCGTCGGCCAGCATGATCTCGGCGTCCTCTACTACAAAGGCCTCGGCGTTCCGCTCGATTACAGCGTCGCTGCGAGCTGGGTCACTCTCTCTGCCCAACAGGGTCATCCCTATGCCGCCTCTGACCTCGGCTACCTATACGAAAATGGCCAGGGAGTTCCTCTCGATTACGTGGCCGCCTATGCCTGGTATTCCCGTGCTGCCACTTCGGGAGACCCTCGCGCCAAGGCGCATCTCAAGTCTCTTTCCCAGATCATGTCCCGCAAACAGCTCAACGAAGCCAATTCCCTCGTCTCATCGCAGTCCACACCGCCGTGTCCCCACTCGGTTTCCCAGCCCGTACCGTCCCTCTCTCTTCTCCCCGATCACTGAACCCAAATGAACGCGGCATTGCCGCTCCCATTTTGTAATCTGACCGGAGGCCCGCACAGTCCTCGGGCCGGAGCGGAGGATCCGGCACCACGCAAAAACACCTTCTCTCAACGAAACTTTTTCCGTTTTTCTTCGTCTTGATTCTTAACAGCCTAAAAGCGATGTGGTCTCAGGTTCGCCGCTTGTTCGGCGCACCGTGTACGGGGTGTGTGTGCTTTTTCCCCTTCGCGTCGTGCGTCTCGCGGCACCGTCGCTGAAGGTGTGCTCCTGTTCGTGCTTCTCCGCCTTCGGTTATCCGACCGGAGGCGTTTGCGCTCGAACTGGCGCGCAGTCCTCGGGGGATCACATGCTCGCTCCGCTTCGACGTTTCAATGGTTTCTTCGTACTTCGGCTCCTTCTTCTCGTCTCTCTCCGATCGCCCTCTCCCTGTCTTTCCGCGCCCGGCCCGCAGCAGATGCCGGCCACCGCCGCTTCCATTCCCGACCTCAAAACCCGTGCAGACTCCGGCGAGGCGGCTGCTCGCCACGAACTCGCCGTTTTCATGGTCTCCTCGGATCCTTCCGCCACTGGCTTCGATCAAGCCCTTTCCTGGCTCCAGTCCCTCGCTGCGCAAAATGTGCCTGACGCCCAATTCCTACTCGCGTATTTCTACGAGCACGCCAAAGGTGTCCCGCGCGATCTCGCCAAAGCTCTCGAAAATTATTCAGCCGCGGCGAACCAGGCCTATCCTCCCGCCGAGAACAATCTTGGCGCTCTCTATCAATACGGAATCGGTGTTCCCCGAGACTTAGCCGCTGCCCTTCGCTGGTATCGTGCTGCCGCTTTGCATGGCAATCCTGCCGGACAGCTCAATTTCGGCACCTTCAATTATCTCGGCTATTATCTCGGCTACGCCACTCCCGTCGACTACAACGAAGCTACCAAGTGGTTTCGCGCCGCCGCCGAACAGGGTCTCGCCCCCGCTCAAGACAGCCTCGCCCACTGCTATCTCAAGGGCGTTGGCGTCACTGCCGATCACGCTCAAGCTGCTCACTGGGCACGTCTCGCCGCCGATCAAGGAAATCCTCGCGCGTTTGCTCTCCTCGGCTATCTCTATGAAACCGGCAAAGGCCTTCCGCTTGACTACGTTTCCGCTTACGCCTGGTACTCCCGTTCCGTCGCTGCCGGCAACACCTCCATTTCCGATCGGCTTAAATCTCTTTCCCAAATTATGACGCGCCGGCAGATCGACCAGGCCGATTCCCTTGTCGCCGCGCGTTCCATTACTCCTCAACAAGGCTCCGATCTCTCCGCGCCATCCGCCAACTCACTCTTCCCCAATCCCTAACGGCTCGGATGCGGCA
>Ga0207826_1000358_pt1 | contig 13038 bp, 14 predicted proteins | sample LuqExpMetageno80_FD_187837 | JGI IMG/M metagenome (GOLD analysis project Ga0207826, IMG submission 187837) | Tropical forest soil microbial communities from Luquillo Experimental Forest, Puerto Rico - Sample 80 (SPAdes) | ecosystem: Environmental > Terrestrial > Soil > Tropical forest ... | reverse complement strand
GACGCTCTTCCTGGAAAGCGCCCATGCCGCCGCGATAGGTCTCCGAGGCGCCGCCAAACAGGATCATCGGCCAGCAATTGTGCTGGGCATTGGCGAGGCCGGCGAGACCGTGCACCACACCCGGGCCGGTCACGACGATGCAGGCGCCGGGGCGGCCGGTCAGATAACCGTAGGCTTGCGCCGCGTAGGAGGCGGCTTGCTCGTTGCGCATGCCGATATAGGCAACGCCTTCCTTCTGTGCGGCTGCGGCGATCGGGGTGACTGGAAACCCGACGACCCCGAACAGGTGATCGATGCCCTGCTGTTTGAGGCTCCTAGCTATCAGGGTCGCGCCGTCGACTTCGCTCATGCTTTCCTCCAAGTCACCGAATGACGTCAGGCGCGAGACTACGTATTGATGGCAGGGTCGCGAAAGAGGTTCGCGACGCCTCGCCGTCCTCTACCAAACGGACGCCCAATCGCCATCTCGCTGTACACGGGCGGGAGCCAAGCCCTTTGATGAAATCGCGTCGCCGCATTGCCTCCCCGGGGCTCAGGACCACGCCGACTGCATCGATGATTACAGCAGGGATTTGCGACCGGCGAAATGGGTTCAGGGGTCAGTTTGCACGGCAACAATCTTGAGCCCCTCATGTCCGCTTTGGGTCAGAAGCGGACATGACGTCATTAAATCGCGATGTCCGCTTTACCCCCAAAAGCGGACATTGATCAGCACGGCCGTGATGTCCGCTTTGTGCCAAAAGCAGACATTCTGCGCCGCGGCAGCGACTAGGCTATTCGATCACCTGGTCGGCGCAGCCTAGCAGCGGAAGCGGTATGGCATGGCCGAGTGCTTCAGCGGTTTTCAGATGGAACGTTGGAAGGAATTTCTACCGACAAGAACTTCAAGTTTAATGCGGTGCAACAACAACTGCTGCGCTGTTCGTTTCATTTTTGTCACACCCTAGTTAATTCGTCGTCACGTCCACACGAGAAAAGAGAGCAAATCTTGTAAATGCGGGCATTAGGCGCATCATGAATGTACGGGGGATGGGCCGTAGGGAGGGACGGCCCATGGATGATTTTATCCCTAGTGAAGACCTAAGTGGTGTCGAGCAATTAACGCGCTCCGCCGTAATCGCCACGCAAAATGTGGCACGTCTCCGCCGCCAGCTAGAAAACGAGCCTGACGAATTCACGCGCTCCAGGCTGCTCAAGCTGCTGTTGCTTGAGGCGGAAAAGTCTCCTCTGACATGCCAGCGGTTGGACCGAATAGACGGCCACATGGCTGAACTTAGAGAGCTAACCTACAGGCAAGTCGAATTGGTCGAGAAAGGTAACTTGAAAGGCCAGATCGTCGAGCGGGCTGTAAAATTGCTCGCGTTGTTGAATGACCTTATGGCGAACTATCAAATGCTTCGACGAAGACTAAGCCCGCTCGCTGAGTAAGTCATTCCACTTCCGACAGGATGCGCTCCTGACAATAGATTGAGATGATGATGCAAGGAATGGTGGTCATGGCCGACTATTATTCTCTCATCAGTCGAGCCGTTGCGGCTCTGGACACAACTAATTTTGAAGCCCGGCGCGCCATCTATAATCACGCACGCGCGGCTCAGTCTGAGCAGCTTCACAATCGTCCATTTAACAAAAAAGATTTCGACCATGAGCGTCTGATGTTGGAGGACGCCATTAGCCGCATTGAGATTGAGGTCACCGGCGGGCGGATAGCTACCGGACCGTCTCCCGGCACGCGAGTGCGACCAAGCAATATCGCCACGTCACTTCCACCAGCTGATGAGGACAAGACAAGGAAGGGGGCGACGGTAATCGCCCAAGCGATTAGGAAGACTATAAGTGCCTTACAAAAATGTTTGCTCCTGGTACGGAGTTTCCGCGTCTTGCGACACGCAATTTGGCAGGTCCTCTTTCGGCGCGGAGAAGGATTTGCAGAGCCATGCGCTTGTGTGGTGAAGCATCCAGCGATAAGCGACTTTCACGCCATCGTGGCCAAGGCGGGCGTGGACGTCATATTCAAGCCGACGAAAAGCACTTATATTTACAGGCTCACCGACACCGACGACATTGCGCGCCTTGTTGTCTCGCTTGCGGGTGTCGAACATGCGGGACGCGATACTGGGGATTACCCTGCGGACGAAGTTCAAGATATGGCGCAGCAAATTGCGACAGAACACGCGTTGGTCCATTTTGGTCAGTTTCCTGACGAGACTGCCAGCACTCACGCGGGATGAGACACGGCGGATCGTGGCCAACGTGGCGAGGTCGCCCGAGCAGTTAAATGTGGTCGATACGAGTTACATATGGCGAGCGGTATCGTGGAGACCCGCGCTATCATAATAATGCGGATGACTGTGGTGGCCGAACCAGATAATCGCCGAGACAAAGGCGAGCGCGATGGCAATTTTTGCAAAAGCTCGCATGATGCACTCCCCCTTTGCTAGGAGGAGATGACGCTTCCGATTTGACAGAACGAAGGCGAGAGGGCAGCCTTGACGAAAATCAAACTCTCGGCACAATTTTTTCAGTCACGCGTATCAAAAATGCAACATAACGACCAAGCATTCTCTATTCGATCAATCGCCCAGCTGACAGGACAATGCGACGCCAAGAATTTCCAAGAGGTCGTCAAAATACAGACCGAGTATGTCTGAAAACGAGAACATCTGATCGATTGGGTATGCACTCAAGAAATACTGCCGCCCGAGAAATAGCCGTAAAATTCCTAGATGACGATAATTTAAGTGATTTCCGTTAGATAGATTACAGAGCCATCATTTGTGGCAACCATGCAACAAAGAACCTAAATTCCAGACGGCTGAGCCGATTAAAGCCAATTTAGCGCAAAATTCACTTAAACTCTCCATCGTCGGGGTGCCTGTCGAGCATACAGGGTCTCGGAGGCGATTGATGGGGTGTCTCATGAAAAATGGGATCGCGACTTATGGCAGTCTTCCTCATGATTACTATGTCCTCAAAATCAATGGGCGAGCTAATTCGATACATCGACGTTATGAGGATGCACTGAGAGAGGGCTTGCTACTCAGATATCAGTTTCCGCATGACGACATCAAAGTTTGCGAGATAACTGAAGAAGTAATGCAGGGAACTGTTCTGCATTGATCTAGGATCGGCGAGGATTTGCACTAACCTTCGCTGCCGAAGCCTTTGAATGTTTGATCGTCATTTCGCGCGCATTCTACCTCTGTCCCGGCGATAGTAGAGAGACTGTTCTAAGAACGCTTGTTATACGAACAGTCTGGGCAGGCACGGGCGCACTTACATGGGCAAACCGCGCTTAAGGCTGGTCACGCCGGCGTGACGTTCCCGGGCGGCGCCATCTTATCGTTAGGGGGCGCTCATAGTGGACACGGCTGATGTCTCGGTGATGTCCCACTCCAGATTGCCGGCGCTTAGTGCCCACCACCGCGGGACAGAGCCGAGATTTTTCTCCGATTCTCCATCGCCATACTGCACCGCAGTGTCGAAGTAGTTCCGATCGCCCGCGCCACCGTGCGCTCCTGGTCGCGCCAATCGCCTCGAACCATTAGTCCGCCGACCGCGCCGCAACCGAAGCCCAGGACCGAAAGCCCAGGACCGAAAGCCCAGGACCGAAAGCCTCATGCCGGTGCGGCCAAACACCCGCATTCCCATAACTGCTCCTCCCGCCCGACCCGGAGCGCCAGACCTCAATGGGTCGCTGAGTTCTAAATGGCAATGCGAGCGAATTGAGCGTGGACACAGCCCTGTTCGACTCGTTTTGGCATTGCCATGCCATAATGTCTCTGTCGAATAGGTGGCGCCCTCACTGAGAACCGCGAAATGAGCGTGATCCGCAGCGCCTTTGTGGAATGCCGGCTCCTCGATCTGACTTCAACCGCAAGTCTCGTTTCGCTCATGCCCTCGACAACATATGGACGGAAACAATCTGCGACTGCTCCAAGCGGCGCGATCGATTCAGCGACGTCGTCTGATCAACCGGATGCTAACGCAAACTCAGGGGTGCATCACCGACACCACCATCACTAACAGTATCAAACAGGGAGATGTGCAATGGAATTGGGAGGAAACAAAAAGAAGCGTTCCCTCACGCGACGTGACTTCCTTAGAACGTCTGGCGTCGTCGCGAGTGCAGCCGGCTTGGCGCCGGTTGTTTCAGCGCCATTCGTAGCCGACGCGCTTGCCCAGACCAAGACTCTCAGAATCCTGCAATGGAGTCATTTTGTTCCGCAGTATGACACTTGGTTCGATGGCTTCGCCAAGGATTGGGGCAAGAAGAACGGCATCACCGTCACGGTCGATCACATCCCGCACCTCGAGCTGCCGGCTCGCGCCGCGGCGGAGATTGCTGCCCAAGCGGGCCACGACATTTTCGCCTTCAACGGCTCAGGTGGGCCTCATCTCTATGAGAAGCATGTGCTTGACCTCACCGCGCTCGTCACTGAGACCGAAAAAAAGTACGGCAAGGTTCAAGCCATCGGTCGCCAGATCGCCTACAACGAAATCACCAAGACCTGGAGCGCTTTTCCCGCCTACTACATCCGTTTCCCTGGCCTCTATCGCAAGGACCTATGGGACGAGATCGGGATGACGCCCGACACGTGGGAAGATATCCGGATCGGCGGTGCCAAGTTGAAGGCCAAAGGCAACCCGGTCGGCATTTCGCTCGGGCACTCCGTGGACCCGAATTTGTCGTATCGCAGCATGTTGTGGAGCTACGGCGCCTCCGAATGCGACGAGACCGGCAAGCGCGTCACGCTTGATTCCAAGGAGACGCTCGAGGTCGTGAAATACGTTCGTGCGCTCTATAAGGAAGCCATGGAGCCCGACGTGCTGTCCTGGGACGACGCCAGCAACAACAAATATCTGGCGTCGGGCCGCGGCTGCTGGATTCACAATCCGATCTCGGCGTATCGGACCATCCAGAAGGCTAATCCCGAGTTGGCAGATAAGATCTACGTGTGGAAAACTCCGGCTGGGCCGGTGCGGCGGATCGCCGGCGGGTCGCCGAATTCCTACGTGGTCTGGCGCTTCGCGCGCAACCCGGACGTGGCGATCGAGTTCCTGCGCTACTGGGCCGATCATGGGAGCGAGTCGTTCGAGGCGAGCACCGGCTATAACCATCCGCTGTTCGCCAATATCGTGCCTAAACCGATGCCAATCCTGTCGAACGACCCGACCTCGCACCCGGCCGACAAGCTGACCGTGCTGCAAACCGCCAACGACTGGCACGCGACCTATGGCTATCCAGGACCGGCCAGCCCGGCGTCCGACGAAGTCGCGGACAATTTCATCATGTGCGACATGATGGCCAAGGCCGCGACCGACAAGACAACGCCAGAGGAAGCGGTCGCCTGGGCCACCAAGGAAGTGGAGCTGATTTACAAGAAGTGGATCTCGTGAGCGAACGCGCGTGGGCGGGCGGCTACGTCCGCCCACATTCGCGCAGCGGCCCAGTTCTTCGTCGGCATGTGCTTAAGCCCCCGCTTGAGCATTAAGGAAAGTCCTTCATGGCTCCGGTTACCGCCATCAATATCCGCAAGCAGTTTGGCGAGGTTGTTGCCGTCGACGGCATCAGCTTGACAGTGCGCGACGCCGAGTTTTTGGTGCTGCTCGGCCCATCTGGCTGCGGCAAGACCACGTTATTGCGCATTATCGCCGGCCTGGAGAAGTCGACATCGGGCGAGATCCTGATCGGCGGCGAGGTCGTCAACGACGTGCCACCCCGTGCGCGCGGCGTGGCCATGGTGTTCCAGAGCTACGGCCTTTATCCGCACCTCACCGTCGCCAACAACATCGCGTTTCCGCTGCGCACCCAGGGCACGCCGAAGGCGGAGATCCAGCGCAAGGTGGCTTGGGCCGCGGGCCTCCTCGGCCTCGATCGCCTCCTCCTCCGCCGCCCGCGCGAGCTTTCCGGTGGCGAACGTCAGCGCGTAGCGCTGGCGCGCGCATTGGTCCGCGAGCCGACCGTGTTCCTGCTCGACGAACCGCTGTCAAATCTTGACGCCAAGCTGCGCGCAAGCGCCCGCAGCGAGCTCAAGCGGTTCCAGCAGACCGTGCTCACCACCACGATCTACGTCACTCACGACCAAGTCGAGGCGATGGGCATGGGCGACCGCATCGCGGTCATCGACCACGGGAAGCTGCGGCAGATCGGCACGCCGGCCGAAATCTACGATGACCCGGCCGACGAATTCGTCGCCAGTTTTTTGGGTACGCCGCCAATGAACCTGATCCAGCGTGACGGCGGCTCGCTCGGCTTTCGCCCCGAGCATTTTCTACCGAAGGAACTGCTCAATGGCGCGGCGCTCACCGAGCTCGCGTTCCGCGTCGATCGGATGGAATATCTCGGCTCGGAGCGCATCCTCTACGGCGCGATCGATGGCTTTGCCGCGAAACGCGAGGTCACCGCGAAGCTGCCCGCCCACGTGCCGCTTACCGGCATTCGCGCCGGCGAATGGCACCCCTTCGCGGTTCGCGAGACAGAGCTACGCTTTTTCGGTCGCGATGGGCAGCGTACGAAAGGGACGCACGGATGACCGCGATCACGGCCACGCCGCGTCCGGTCCCGGCCTGGTCGCGGTACTTCCTGGATCGCTCGGAAATCGTCGGCCCGCTGTTCATCGCGCCGGCGATCCTCTACGTCGTCCTGTTGGTCGGCCTGCCGTTTCTGCTCGCACTCTATTACAGCGTGAGCGCTTACACCATCTTCAATCCGAGCCTTGCATTCGTCGGGCTGAAGAACTTCCGCGACATCATCGCCAGCGAGATCTTTCGGCGAACGCTCATCAATACTTTGGTGTTCACCATCAGTGCCCAGATCATCGGCCTGTTGCTCGGCAAAATTGGAGCCATGCTGCTCATGCAGGAGTTCCACGGCCGCGGCATCGCTCGTGCGCTCGTCGTGCTGCCGTGGGCGGTGCCGGTGTCGCTGGCAACGGTGGCCTGGCTGTGGATGTTTGATTCGCTCTACAGCGTCATCAACTGGACGCTGATCGCGCTCGGGCTTGTCGACGCCGCCAACCGTCCGCAATGGCTCGGCCAGGAGGACCTGGCGATGATCGCCGTGGTCGTGGTTCACGCTTGGCGGTTGTTTCCGTTCGGGGTCGTTATCTTCCTGGCCGGATTCACCTCGGTGCCGAAGGACGTGCTCGACGCCGCAACTATCGACGGCGCCGGCTTCTGGCGACGCAACTACCAGATCATCTTGCCGATTATCGCGCCGATCGTGCTGATCGCGCTGATCTTCGGCACCGTGTTCACCTTCACGGATCTCAGCGTCGTCTACCTCCTGACCAAGGGCGGGCCGATCAACAGCACGCAGGTGCTGGGTACGTACGCCTTCCAGGTCGGCATCCTCTCCGGCGATGTCGCCCACGGCGCCGCCATCTGTTTGTTCCTGTTCCCGTTCTTGCTGATCGCGGTAATCCTACTGCTGCGCTCACTGCGCCGGCGTGAGATCTGAAATGCTCCGGCTGGCCAAAAAACTCGGCGGCGAGGGAGCGTTTTACGCGGCGGTGATCACGCTCGTGGTGTTCGCGGCATTCCCGTTCTATTGGATGCTGATCACAACCTTCAAGGCTGACGGCGATCTCTACGATCTCAAATCGATTCCCTATTGGTTTAACTCCGCACCCACGCTCGAGCACATCAAATACCTGTTCACGGACACGTTGTTCGTGCAATGGCTGATGAACTCCGCGCTGGTTGGGCTGTGCGTCGTGGCCATTACGCTGATCGTGGCGTTGCCGGCCGGTTATAGTCTGGCGCGCATGCCGGGGCGCAGCGCCGAGACGCTGGGCATCGGCATTTTCCTCACCTATTTGGTGCCACCAACGCTGCTGTTCCTGCCCCTGTCTCGGGTGGTCACGCTGTTGGGGCTGCAGGACTCGCTGTGGTCACTGATCGTGATTTACCCGACCTTCACCATCCCGTTCTGCACCTGGTTGCTAATGGGCTTCTTCAAATCGGTGCCGCGCGAGATCGAAGAGGCGGCGATCGTCGATGGCTGCACCGTGATGGGCGCGTTTGTGAAGACGGTGTTGCCGCTCTCAGTGCCGGCAATCCTCACGGTGGTGATTTTCGCGTTCACGCTGACCATGCAGGAGTTCGTCTACGCGCTGACGTTCATCTCGTCCTCCGAGGACAAGCCGGTAACGCTTGGGGTTGCGACCGATCTGATTCGTGGCGACATCTTTTATTGGGGCGAGCTGATGGGCGCGGCCCTAATCGCGAGCGTGCCGGTAGCGATCGCGTACAATCTTTTTCTCGATCGGTTCATCAGCGGGATAACCGGTGGCGCCGTAAAGTAGACAGAGCGGAACGATTTCCGATTGTATAGTGCGTCATGGTAGGACTTGTTCCGGCTTTCCGCGCGTTTAGTTATGAGACAATTACGTGGATGTCCGCGACGAGCGCGGGGTACAAGTAAACCTGATTCCGTCTAAACGACTTCGTTGACAATCCACTGTGTAATTGACCGCTGTGTAGGTGACCAGCCAAGCTCAAACGCGGTTTTGCCGCGCACGCGACAATTGGAGCCGAGGGACAGCACCGCTAAATTGCGTCCCCAGGCTACAATAGCTTCGTCGGCGGACCAACGTTGCGGGGCACCGAGCCCTAACTTGGCTGCTATCGCTTGAGCAATTTCACCAAGCGCCTCCTCACCACTCTCGACATACATAAATGTACCGGCTGGCGCCTTAGCGAGTGCCAGTACATAAAGCGCCGCGACATCGGCGATGTGTACATTAGCCCATCGGTTCAATCCGCGTCCGATATGACGCACTATGCCTGATGCTTTGGCTTGGCGTACCAGTGCAGGAATCTGGACGCTCTGCGCGGGCGGCCCAAGCGCATTGCCATAGATCATCGTATTGCAAAGCACGACGGAGCGGATACCGGGGGCCGCAAGCACCATCCGGTCGATTGCTACCCGTGGGGCCCTTTCGGGCAGGGGCTCAACCGGCGTCGCCTCATCAAAAATGCGATCCGACGGCTCGCCCATGGCCAGATCGGCGACGATGCTGCTTCCGCTCGAATGAAGAAAGGGTTTGCCGGAACCAGACATGATGGCAATGAACGCTTCCACGGCCCCGCGATGGTCGCTTGAGGCAGCGTTGACAACCGCATCAGCGGCCCGTGCTTCAGCTTGTAACACTGTCGCGTCATCAAGTGAGCCAACAACCGCTTCGATGCCGTGAGCTGCCACCACGTCAGCCTTTGCCCTGCTACGAACCAAGCCGCGAACTCTATGGCCAGCGGCAATAAGGGCCAGGGCAACTGCGCCGCCAATGAAGCCACTCGCACCAGTCACGAAGATTCGCATTTTTCACTCGCTCGACGGTCCGATCAGCCCAAAAAACGGACGACAGCAGCCTGTATTATTCGCAGTGTCGATTATTGTTTTGCGGTCAAGGTCGGGATGCCCGTTTTACCCAGTGATTAGCTCGATCAAACGTAGAAGTGCCGTCGATGTCCGCTTTGGGTCATTAGCTGACATTGCGACTTGCGCAAGGTATGTCCGCTTTACCCCGAAAGCACACATCACTAAGCGCCGCTGACATGTCCGCCTTGTGCCAAAAGCGGACATCGAGACAAGCTTGACTATCATTGCCGCGCACCGAACTTCCAATAACCAGAGCCAAGGGACGTTGCAAAATCGAACTGATGCGCAAGCGATAAGGATCGCTGCACGATAGGTAACATGGACGTTGTCACCGTGAAGATGAATGGGGATCCCGAGGCGACCATCAGCCGCCGACGCCCTGAACGTCTTGACGATTTCGATCTCGTCGCCGGGATTCGGGAACGCCCGAGCGAGCAGGTCCCGTACCTCAACGCGAAGCTCATAAAGAGTGGTCCTTGGCTCAGGTAACCCGACACGGCCAAACATATCCCGCAAGGCCAATAGACTCAGCGACCTGACGTGTGAGGGGTCACGTAATCGCTCAACACGATTGAACTCCGCCGCCTGATCGGAATCCTCAGGTGCGTAGGCATCGACGACGACAATGCGCCCCTTTGCGGCGCACACCCGGGCCATCTCCCGAAGTGCCGCCGCAGGATCGATCAGATGATGAAATGAATAACGAGTGACCACAATAGTGAAGCTCTCAGCGGCATACGGCAGTAAGTATGCGTCGCCCTGATGCCAGTCGACGTTGCGCACGCCTTGCTCCGCCGCAAATCGACCCGCGCGGTCGAGCATCGCGGGGGTCATGTCGATCCCGATCACTCTCCCCGCGTACGGAGCGAAGGCGCAAACGACGAGACCCGGCCCGCAGGCGACATCGAGAACCGTGTCCTTCGGTCCCGGCCGGGCTGCATCCACGATCATCTTCAACGCGTCTTTGTCGTTGATCATGGCGGAGGCGCTGAAGGGCAAGGCTTGGCGGGAAAACTGGTCTAGGATCAAATCTCGGTGTGTCGCCATGCTCAAATTCTCACGTTGTCTATGGCCGTCACTCGCGTCGCCTCATTCGATCACCTCGTCGGCGCGGCCGGAAAGAGGTAACGGCACTGTAATGCCAAGTGCCTTTGCGGTCTTGAGATTGATGGCTAGGTCAATTGTTGTAACCTGCTGCACTGGCAGGTCGGCGGGTCTTTCACCCTTGAGAATACGGCCGGTGTAGATGCCAGCTTGCCGCCAAGCATCACGAAGATTCGTCCCGTAGCTTATTAGACCACCGACAGCCGCAAACTTGGGCCAAGCGTAAATCGCTGGTACGGCATAGCGGGCCGCCAGCGCAACGATTTGATCGCAGCGCGGCAAAAGGAGCGCGCCGGCGATCCTGGCCTCGCGCGTGATCCTTGACCTAAATCAAAGTCTTTCATCGCTCCCCCTTTACCGTCGTCACAGTGAGGCAACAGCTAACTCTCGGCGGGGAAGGTGATTGGCGTAATGTCCGCTTTTGGCACAAAACGGACATGCCACTCACTCTAAGCAATGTCTGCTTTTGGGGGTAAAGCGGACATTGGTCTCACACTCTGTAATGTCTGCTTTTGACCCAAAGCGGACATGGGCGTGATGCGGTACATGGCCGTCGCTCCAAGTTCGTATAGACTTGCAAGAAGGTGGTTCTCGGCCGGTTTGGCCGGCCGGCCAACGATAGCCTCAGACGCCGGTCGCGCCAGTGGCCCCGGTCTCAACCTTCAGTGCAGCGGCCGGGGCCACACGGGAATGGTCTCGAGATTGGAGATCAGGATGAGAGGGTGGATCGTTTACCGCCTCTATCCTCCTGACCTTCGTCGTTGTCGTTGCCCGCGTCGCTCATTTCCTGCCGTGAAGTCGCAATGACGGCGCGCCGCTTCCCGCCGCCATGGTCGGTCGAGCGTCTGGGCCGATTGACGTAGGTCAATGCCGTCATCGAATTTCGTGTGAGGCTCTTCCCTCGCTTCCTATCGACCGAAGGGAGGTGATCCAGCCGTGAATTTTCAAAGTGTGAGAATGCACCAGCCGGTGGCATCGGTGACGAGGGACGGCGATTTCGCTTACGTCCAGGTCGGTTGCGGTCATGTTACTTGCAAGCGCGAGGGCAATCGCATCGTCCTGGTCGCTGGTCCCGATTGTCAGCTTGCTGCTACTGGCGGCCTCGACATGGTTACGGTCGCAGTAAGCAGCGAGAAAGATGAGAAGCACTAAAGAGCGCACTCTTCTGATTGACGACGAGGCGCGGCGGATCGCTGCAAACGTGGCGAAGTTGCCAGAGCACTATCAAGCCGTCGTCAGACGTGGCTCTGTAGGCTCCAGCTCAAGTTCAGGGTGGTGTTCGCGTACATCGGCTAGCTTTTCCCAAATCTGCGCCAGTTGCTCTAGGGCATCCTTATCGTCCGGCCGTTGCATTCGCTTGGCCTGTTCGTGGCATTCCTGAGCGTGGCGTTTGTATTCAGCGGCCCTAATCATAACTTGCCTCGTGGAACCCAATCCGCCACGGCCCACGCCAACAAAAAAATCAGAACGCCTATTGCGACATAGTCGGGAATGGTCATACCGCCGTCCACGTTTCAAGGGACGTAGGCTTAAACAACTATCGCGGGGTGCTATTGACTCAGATCAATCGCGTTCAAATGACGCTTTTATGAGGAACCCCCTAACCCTTGGGATCCCTATGGAATTATTCCCTCCACGGCCAAAGCGCGGACATCGGAGAGCTTTCGGGCATCATATGATTGCCTGAAGGCATCCGATGAATGCCACGCCTGTGCATTTTTCATGCTGTCGAACGCGATGACCACAAATCGATTCGGGGGACGCCCATCGAAGCTAACTGTTCTCCCAAAATGAATGATGTAGCGACCGCCATACGGCTGAAATGTCGCCGGGTTGAGGGAGGGGTAGTCGGTGTCGGTAGCTGATTTCAATCCAGCGTCAAACAGGGTGACGACATAGGCAGGCGGAGCGACCTGCCCGAGCGATTGGCCTGCGAGAATACCAAGCCCGAAACTAGCAATTATTGCCAAAGTCACCGCGTAGAGAGTTTTCATGGAATTCCTCGTCTTGAATTTGAGAGCGAAACTTCACGTTTGGTGCAGCCCATGAGGTACATGACGTCGGCAAAAACCTGTTGATCTGCGTCAAGGCAGACCTTTTCGAGCGGGTGCATACAGGCAGCCCCAAGGCGAGCGGCGCTCAAGCCGCTCTTCGCCGCGTTCGATGAAGACCAAAAGCAAGCTGCTGACCGACTGTTCTGGGGAATCCGTGGGCATGATGTAAGCGCCCTATTCGGGCCTCAATTGATTTTTCGGAGTTCAGACAATGGTCGTCGCTCGTTCGCGTTCACCAGAGATCGTCTCGCTGCCGCGTGAATCGGTTCAGCCGAAAGGCCGGACTTTCAGTACGCCAGCGGCTGCGCTCGAGCAGACGAACGCCCTAGACGGACAAGACCGCGACTCCTATAGCGTCACGGCGCTCGCTGATATCACCGATCGCTCCCTGCACGCCGCCCTTGCCCGCTTCACGAGCGGACTTTCACCGGCAGCGATCGGCAGCGCGTATTTGGATTGGGCGGTTCATTTAGCGGCCGCGCCCGGCAAGCGTCT